>Ga0114921_10000767_pt1 | contig 13842 bp, 12 predicted proteins | sample BentaG_FD_87016 | JGI IMG/M metagenome (GOLD analysis project Ga0114921, IMG submission 87016) | Deep subsurface microbial communities from South Atlantic Ocean to uncover new lineages of life (NeLLi) - Benguela_00093 metaG | ecosystem: Environmental > Aquatic > Marine > Oceanic > Sediment ...
TGATGAAAGTCCTTTCGCTGATGGCGTATCTTCCGGTGTACCTGTGCTACCTTTTTGTTCTGCTTGTGACGGTTATTTGACCCTTTCTGCTTCCTATCTTTTCTTCTCTGTTCTTTCGCTAATTTCTTCTCCGATTTTCTGAGCCAGCGAGGGTTAGTTATTGTTTCTCCATTATTTAACGTTAACAAACTCTTTAACCCCGCATCCACCCCTATCGCCTTCTGTATCCCTTTTTGCCTTTGAGGATCAGGATCGGGAAGGTCTACCGAAAAACAGGCATACCAGTGGTCTACATGGCGTTTAATGGTACAGGTCTTGATAACACCTTCAGACGGAATAGGACAGTGTAGTTTAATCGTGATACTTCCAATTTTCGAGAGGCAAAGTTTCTTCTTTTTCTTTTCAAGGGCGAACCCACTTTGCGGGTAAGTGAAGGAGTCATACCGGTATTTCCCTTTAAAGCGTGGGTATCCTGCGTCTTTCCCCTTCTTAATACGCCTAAAGAAGTTGTTGAAGGTCTTATCCAGTCTTCTTAGTGTATCTTGAAGTACCTGAGAATGCACCGCTTTCAAAAACTGGTTAGTCTGTTTGTCAACTTTCAAGTGGGTGGCTTGCTCATAATAGCTGACTGATTGTTGGTGAGTGTGCCAGGCGTCTTTTCGCTCTGCCAGAGAGTTATTATACAAACAACGACAGGTAGTAAGCCATTGAGTTAACGTAGTTGCCTGTGGTGTGGTTGGATACACGCGAAATTGGTAAGTCCGTTTCATCACACTTCTCCCTGTGTTCCCCTGATATCATTTCACTAGTTTACTACCCGCAAAAAACTATTTAAAGCTGGAGGACACTACGGTGAAAGTGAAAAAAGTAAAACACGCACTTCATCCATCCCCCCAACAGTTGGGGGGTCTTCCTGCGGAGAAGAAATAAATTTCTATGTGCTCCAAAATTCTTTAAAACAATCTTATTGTTGAGGTTCCAATTTTTTTTGTTTTAGTACAGCATTTCTGCCACATTTTTGAAGAAGTGTGTATGTTCTAGCACTGAGTATATACAAATTGAAAAAAACACAAAAATAAGATCGTAGAATGAATATAAAGGGGTTAGAGGTAAGAATACGAATAAGGGCATGTTCTGTAAGATAAGAAATCTTAAATTTACAAAAGGAAGATTTTTCCATTCTTCTGAAATCCTTTTATAACATCTCCACTCGTAAGATTTTTGTCAATTGCTTTTTGGATTTCATAGGTTTCATATGTTTTCATATTCATAATTTGAAGAGAATCAGAAGTTATAGCGATTACGAGATAGGAAAATACATATTCTTCTTTCTTTAGTACCTTCAGCTGTTTACTCGAAAGTTGTGACCATAAGGTCTTTGCTGAAAGGGAACGACGGGTTCCTGTTTCAAGGCTACGAAGTGAAATTTTACCTCCTCCAATAGCAAGGATTTCATATACCGAATTATCTAACATCATGAAATCCCCTATGCGCAAATGAGGGATTCTTACAGAGATATTAACGCGATATTGTCTTTTACTTGTTGATCTATCTAACCCAACTAACTTTGAAGTTATTCTAATTGAAGCAGCGACGGAGTCCCGAAGAGTGTAGGCAACTGTATTAGCACACTTGAAAGAAAAAAAGTATAAATCTATGCCCTCGTGCTTTGGCACAATCTTTGAAATAAAGGATTGGGGATGGTCTTTGAATCGCCTTTCCAACGTGTGTTCGATTGAAGATAAAATCATTTCACGTTCTTTTGGCGAAAGAGTTCCTTGTACCCCACGTATCTGAAGTATAGCTTCATATGAACCGCTTGTAATCCGGGAACATCTTGGACAAAGTTGATACTCTAAAGGAATTGCTAACTGAATTTTTTCAATATGAGAGTCTGTTGTATAATCATCACGTTTAAGAGAAATAGTAACGTCTATCTCCTTTGAGGGCACATCCAATGAAAATATTGGGTCGATGTTAACAAGCTCAACAGTGTCTTGAAGTTCTAAACGCTCTTTCAGCGATTTGGTGACTGACGATTTAACAAATTCTTTTAGATCCTCAGAAGAAGGATAAGACCATTTACTACCACTTTTTGTCGCAATGCATTGACGACATAAAACGAGAGACGGCGTCTTTTTGAAGCGAATGGGCGGAATCTCCTCTCTATAACATTTTGGACAAAGGGCCCCAATGAGAGACACCTCAGGCTCAAATTTTCCACATTTGACGCAGAAACGTTTAGGTGATGGTATCAAAATCGCCCCTTTTTGAGAGTGATATAATAATAATGAATGAATGAGGAAGAAAAAGCATACTTTGTGAGAGGACTATACACAAATTAGCTGTACGTGAGGAATTCCACAAATACGTATTACACTATGCTCACTAATTATGCCGTCTTGGATCATTTTTGTGACGATTTTTTCCCCAATGACATTGACGATGGTAGCATCATTCATGGCTTGAATACCGTCGTCTAGTGTACCCAAGGTTCCTTTGTAGAAGTGCTCATTTATTTCCAGTTTTCTTTTGCCATCAGAAAAATTTTTTCCGATAATATCGGCATCACATACGGCTACCATAATATCCTTTTCTGTTTTAAACACTCGAAAATATACTTGTGTCGTTAGAATTCCTCCAGGAAACATTAAATCCTTTAATTGTTGTTCTTATTTCAGTTTTGGAACCGCTTGCTTAGCCCCACATGCCTCACACTTTACGAAATGATAAGAATCTTCTTTAATCAGAAGTGTGTCTGGAGATGTACATGTTGGGCAAATGAGGTAGCGTTTGGAATAACGTTCTATCAAACCGTTAAGGAAGCTTTTTGAGAACTTCCCCTGAAACACCACCCGTGGACCATCTATTGTACCTGCGGTGGCTAATTCACGTGTAAGGAATTTAAGCAGATGTGACGGTTCTCTGTTTAGTTTTGTTATGATATCCTTCCAATTTTGTACGACCGTCCTATTACCTTCTATGAAACCCTCCACAGTAGGTATTTCAAATCTCTTATGATGATAGATATCTGGAGGGACTTGTTCTTTCGCTTTTTTCAGTAGTTCATCGTAATTGAAGAAATCAGCATCCATAAGTTTATCACCTCGTTATAACTCTTTGTAACGACCAGGTTCCGGTTCATATATGACACCTTCGTTTAGTAAATCCAATATAGCTGTTTCAACAGCGTCCTCATTAAAACGTTCGGATTGATCTACGATGTCTTTGTAAGATGCACCTTTTCCTGTGTCTAGTGTTCGTATAAGACTCATTACCTTATCTTTTATGTCAACTTCGCTTTTTTGAGGGAGATCCATTTCCTTTTCTTCTCTAGGTTTGACCTTTTCAAGTTCCTTTTCAGGTTCCTTTTCAGGTTCCTTTTCAGGTTCCTTTTCAGGTTCCTTTTCAGGTTCCTTTTTGGTTATGGTTTTACCACCCAATAACTGGCTTAACTCAAGTATTTCAAGTTCTCTAAGCAACTCCACATTAACATCTTCAACTTTAAAGACGTTTTCAGGAATGATGAATAGTTCACCATCTTCTTGTTGACGCACTTTTCCAACAATATCTATGATATCACCGATTTGATAATCGGCAAGTTTTTCACAGTCTTCCCGCCATGCCTTTAATCTGATCGTGTCGGTGGCATCATCCAAAGTTAGGGAAGTATACTTTTTCTCCACGTTATCATATCTTTGCACTATCGTGCTTAAGAGTCTCACCCTTGTAACAGGGCCAATGAAGGTCTCTAAGAAAGATCTGTTTTCTTCTCGGATATATGATCCCGCATGTAAATCGGATATATGTGATTTGTAAGCAGTAAGTCGGGGTCTTAACTTCATTCTATTCATTTCCACTAACTGAAATTGATTGAGGACATTCTTAAGTGTGCACTTATATATGCTCAACTGACTTTATAAGGATCTTGAAAGAAGACTATGTAATTTATTCGGGGGAAAAATCTATGCAGTTGCACCAGCCAAAGCGGAAGGACAAGGACATGATCTCTCGGTCTTTATAAGGTGTACTGCTTTTCTTAAAATCTTCTTAACATTTTCTATGTTCTGACCAAAGATCACTCCGACTTCCTCGTGTGAGATCTTTTGTTGCATTCCAGCTGCAAAGTTGGTACTCATTGAAATTGACGCATAACATAGTTCGAGTTCACGTGCCAGAACGGCTTCAGGAGCTGCAGTCATACCGACAACCGTCGCACCAAGAATACGAAAAGCATTGATTTCCGCAGGAGTTTCGAAACGAGGACCAGAAGTTCTTACATAGACACCTCCGTCCCTTACAGGGATTCCAACAGTTTGAGCACTTTCTAGGAGCGCACTTCGTAATTCTGGGCAAAAAGGCTGACTTACGTCGATATGAACTGTACCCGAAACTTTTCTACCATCTTTAAGTTCGATAGTTGTATCCCCATCGTAGAATGTATAGGGTTCTTCCTTTGTCATATCTAAGAACTGATCAACAACACACATGTTCCCTGGAGGGAGATCTGGATCGAGTGTTCCAACTGCATTTGAAACCAGAATCCGCTCTACACCAAGTTGCATTAATCCGTAAATATTGGTTCTGTAATTCACTTTATGTGGAGGAATGGCATGAGAAACTGCTTCAACGCCTGGACGTGAATGCCTAGGCAAGAATGCAACCTCAAGGTCATCTATATTGCCGATTTCAATTCTTGGTGTTCTTCCAAAAGGTGTATCAACAAAAGTATGCGTTGGGTTCTCTAAAAGTGCGTATAAACCAGATCCGCCAATAATCGCGATTTTTGGCATGTTTATCACCATGATAGTAATTTCTAAACTTATCAACTAATTCTTAGTTTTTCCAAAATCTTGATTTGATGGTTATCTCAATCCAGTGTACTTCTTGAATAGAATTATATCTATTTCGACTAGTAGATTCCATTTAAGTCGCCAATATGGCTGTCAACTCAACCAAGTCTAAATCTAAAGGCTTTTCCGTTTTGCATGACTTCTCAAGGTCTATGCTTGTTATAGTGCTGCCTTGTATCCCAACTATTCTGTTTTCTTGTTCATTTAGCAATACTTTAATCGCTTTGTTCGCGAACAACGCCGCTAAAAGCCTACTTCTCGCCGAAGGATTTCCCCCTCGCTGAATATAGCCTAAAACACTAATGCGTGCCTCTGCGCCAGTATGTTCTTCTATTTCTTTGGTAAGTTTATGACAATCTCCTATACCCTCAGCCGCTACGATTATGCCTGACTTTTTTCCTTTAGCACGCTTCTCTCTGATTAGTTCAAAAAGTTCGTTCACATCGTATTCGATTTCTGGAACTAAAACTATTTCCGCCCCAACGGCGAGTCCTACTGTTGCTGCAATGAAGCCTCTTACCCTTCCCATAACTTGGATCACAAAGATCCGTTCAAGTGAAACCATCGTATCTCGAATTTTATCAATAGCAACTACGGCTGTATCTACCGCAGTGTCAAAACCAATAGTCTCTTCTGTTCCAAATACATCGTTGTCGATTGTTGCAGGAATACCTATCATTAATGTATCAGTTTCATTACTTAATTCCAACGCTCCATTGAAGGAGCCATTACCGCCGATGACCATAAGCCCGTCAATATTGTTCTGCGCTAATGTTTCAGCCGCTTGTTTAATTCCCTTTTTTTTTCTAAATCTTGGAGAGCGAGATGTTTCCAGAATCGTACCGCCCGTATGTAAAATTCCTCCAACAGAGCGAAGAGTTAGTGGCCTAAACTTGTTTGTTATTAGACCGTCCCATCCTTTTTCAAAACCCAAAACATTTAAATTATTTGCGATAGCAATGCGCGTAACTGCCCGAATCGCGGCATTCATGCCTGGAGCGTCCCCGCCGCATGTAACGATACCTATAGTTCTCAATCATAATTCCTCCTAACTGCTAAACTTGTTTCATAGACAGATAATTGATGCATTTCAGATGAAATTATTCGAGCTTGTGATTTCTGAAATAAAATGTCTTAATAAATGTCTTAATTAAAGACATTTTAAAAAATAGTGGAAGAGGAAAAAAATTTAGAAAAAAGGAAAATGAAAAATCTTGAATTTATGTTTTAGTCGGTTTCATCATGGAACATGTTATCAATACTGATAACAGCCGCGACAACTAACCTTCTATCGTGTGAGCTGTGAATACGGAGGGCATATTTATCGCTTCGATCGAACATCCCGCCTCCAAAAAATACATCGTGCCACTTGTCCATTTTCTTAACGGTTCCGACTTGATTTCCATGCATATCCACAATGTTGAAGTCCCATCTAAGTAAATTGCCTTTTATCTGAAGTAATTTGTTTCCACTTCCATCTTGAACAAAAAGTTTTGGACGGAAGACACTAAGGAGCTTTTTTTCTATTTTACCAATGATCCGATCGTTAGCATCTTTGATTTCGTATGTAGGTCTTATGGCAACAATTTTTCTGTGGATTTTTGCCGTTAGCGTGCCATCCAATTCTCTGAGGCGAATTTCAGCCCTTAAACTGAGTATTTTTCTCTCCATACTACCTATCTTCTGTCCGGTTTCATCTAATATGTCGCCCCAGCCCCAATCCCATGTCTTCTCATGAATCACATAGCCGCTTCGCCTAGGGTCAAACAATCCGCTTTGCGTCATAGGAGGTGGTGTTGGAGGCATTGTAGTCGTAGGTGGTGGAGGACCTGTCGTTGTAGGAGATGCTGGCGGTACAGGAGGAGGGGATGTAGCAAATTCGGCTTCTACGGGTGTCCCACACCGAGGACAAAATCTCATTTTGCCAGGATCAACAGATGCCCCACAGAATCCACAGAATGGCATATTCATCACATCAATACAGACATCTTATTTTAAGTGAAGCTAAAACGACTTAGGCTATACTAAAATTAATGATAAATTACGTTTATTAAACTTGTCTTAAAACTATCCATTTTCACGAGTTTTAGCTGAATGTTTGTCTCAAGTAGAATGATTTATTGTAAGTTCAATTTGATGAACTATTCTAATTAAAACATTGAAAAATAATAAAATAGGAGAAAAAAATCTTTAAAAAAAGAAATTTGCTATTAAAACCGTTCAAATCGGTCGTCGTCGTTGTCGTGATCGGTCTCATCGTGGAAGAGATTATCAATACTGATAACAGCCGCGACAACTAACCTTCTATCTATGTCTCCGTGAATTTTAAGGGCGTATTCACCACATCTTTTTCTTTATGAGGGGCCCTTAACCCTCACAGATAAATTTTTTGGAAAAAAACAGTTCTAAATAAGAGATTTAGTAACAGGAAAGCTAATTAATTAGCATAAAACTAAGCTGAAGTTGGGCTATATTAGAAAGAAACTTTGTGCAAGATATTTAAAGGAACTGCAAGGATCTGTGAATTTATCAATTGTTATGTATTAAATGGCCACATGTTTACATTTCTTAAATAAAACGAGTTATCACAGGAGAGCTTGCGTGAATGAAAACAATTGCTGTTGTAGGAACAATTGGAAAAGATGAGCAAATAAAGATAGAATCAACAAAAACGCTTCCTGCCTCATTTCAAGAGTATTTAAAAAAGAGCATTCCGTATTCGTTGATAACTGAAAGCTATGGTCCAGAATGGAATATCGAGAAAGCAATGGACTATTTGCGCTCTCAGGTAATAGAACCTGTGACCTATAATTATGGTGGTCGCTGTGGGCACATCGCTTACCAGATTGCATTATTAGGTGGTAGCGTGCGTCTCCTGACAACTTTTGGTGAAGATTACAATAAACAGTATACTGGTTTTTTTGGAGGACCCTATTACAAACATTTGAAGAATACAGGCGTGACTATGGAGATCTTAGAAGTTAAAGTTCCCCAGAAACTATGGGGAAAATGGGATAAAGTCCGAGAGCATCTCACCTCGAAATATTCGCCTGATATTCTTAACGCCGACACGCTCATAGTCAAGGAAAAGTCAACGATGACAATCGTATGCAATAAGGATGCGGAAGGCACAGACTGGTTCTTTATAGATGATATTGATGGAGCATCACCTGTAGAAGAAGGAAGACCAATTCCACTAGGTGCTCTTGAGAAAGCAGATATTATATTTATCACTTCCGCCGAACAAGCATTTATGACAGGGTGCGCACAGGAAGGAGCATATCTTGGCAAAGAAGTGGTGATCGATGTGGGATCATATGGCATAACGCCAAATTATCTTAAAACGGTGGTGCCCGTAACAGAAATCGTTTTCGGCAACCCAAGCGAGATAAAACAGATCCTAGATGCTTACAAAATCAGATTCGCAGAAGATATTTTTAATATTACCGGAACTAAGAAACCCCAGGCAATTGTTATCGAGGATAAAATAACTGGAACTGCAAGAATCCTTCAAAGAGACAAAGATCCCATTCTGATCGGACCAATAGAACTTAATAAAGCAGGAAACTCGATCGGTTGCTGTGACGGCATCGCTGCTGGTTTTCTCTCACTATATCAAAGAGGATACGATTTAGAAGAATGCATATTAGCAGGCATGACCGTCATGTCGAGCATATGGGAGGTTTCTGGTGTTCAAGAGGGGATGTTAACAAAAGAACAATTACTAGAGCGCTTGCCAAAACAATTTCCCGAAGTACCAACAGAATTTATTGAAAAACTGCAAAAAGATTTGTAAATACCACTATATAATCCCTTTTTTTGAATTACTTTCTACAAAACGTAATTTTGTCGGCTATATTGTGACAATATGCAGATAATACGCCACTTTAATAAGATGATTGATTAATTCTTACCTTATAAGGGGGTGGCAATTGTCTCTCTCACTACCCAGAATGCGTCTCAGACAAAAGTGGCGTTTGTCGGTTATCCCGAAGTAGGTAAAACATCTCTGATACAACTCCTACTAGGAAAGGCGCCTAAGTTAGAGTACAGACCGACTATTGGACTCGATTTTGGAACAAAAATGATTAAAAGCACGCTAGGCGAGCATGAACTTAACTTATGGGATTTCGGTGGGCAGCGGAATTTCTGGCCTCAATGGAATTCGTATCTTCTCGGTACAAAACTTTGTGTAGTTGTAACAGACTCAACGCCTGTTGGTGTCTTAAAAACAAGAATGATTATCGATTGGTTAAATACGAGGGAGGACAATGGCGGAGATAGAATGAGGATTATTGCAATAGCAAATAAACAAGATTTGGGTGGGACCATGACTCCTAAAAGAGTGGAAGATGTGTTACATGTAACAACGTACCCAATGGTAGCCATAGATCCTCAACATAGAGAAAAACTATTGGAGTTAATTAGAAAAGAGATTAAACGCTTGATAGAGGGAAGAAAATGAATGACATTCTTGCAGTTTTTAAGATAAAATTCGATTACAGCCGAGGACCTGTTGTTGAATGGAAAAAGCAATCTGAAAATGGTGAATCATTGAATTTTGAGGATTTTATTGTTAATTTCTATGTGAACTTTATGGGAGGAAACAAAAAACCAATAGCATTGCTCTTTCAAGATTTTGATGTGCTCGCGTTTTCAAAAGGTTTAGATTTGCTGACAATATTTCTTAATAAGTCCATTGAAATTGATAATTATGAGAAATATGCTCGTACCGCTAAAAAATTGATAGAAAATGGTAAGGAAGCAATATGGATAGAAGATGAGGAAATTCCACAAGTATCAGAAAAAGCCATCGCAATTGAACTTGTTTTGGGCGAAATAGGACGCGTGCCTTATTCCGTTCTAAAGGGGTTAGTTGATAATTCGATTGCGACCGCTCAAGATTACATAAATGCTTATGATAGTGGTACAGTGCCGATTGACAAGATAAAAGGTTTAGGACCCAAAAGAACTGAATTAATCTATGCTGCTTGCAGACGCCATGTTTAATTCTATCTAGAACTCATGTTGTAAACTTTTTTTTATTTGTATTCACTTAGAATCAAATTAGCGTCAGAAAAATAAGAAATTGTTTGAAACTAATAAAGACTCACTTAAAATTTAGTTAAGTTAACCCTCAACTAATAATCTTAAAGGAACAAACATCGTCCCCACATGAAAAACATTGAGTTTCGGTAACTGCCCTTTCTGGTAAATTTAGAAATCCTTTGATAAACCCTGTAACAAAGTTGCACATCGGTTTTCTGCTTTTTTTTCCACTACAAAAAGGACACATAAGAAGTGAAATTTCATCTTTTTCCTTACTTAATTCACTCACAGTAAATTTCGAAAGTTCTTTTTGAAGTTTGTTAGGATCAATGTTATCATTTTCTTTTTCTTTGATGACTACACCAGCATAAGCACCAAGTTTTTCAATAACTTCTAGGGAATAGAGAGGGTATAATTTGAGCACGCGTGCAACAATTTTATCCGGATAGTTTTCCAAAAGAAACTCGGTAACCTCTTTATAAAAAAATTTGTCAAGAACTTCCTCAAAGCCCGAGAAAAAAGCTTGGTCATATGCCCATTGCTCGCCCACTGAAGGATATTTTTCTCGAAAATGAGATGCGATGCGCGACAAAACATCTTCTAGTAAATTCTTGTCTGTTTCAGAATCAACCAGAGCTACGATGAGAACTTGCCCATCTTGATCAACTCGATAAACGAAGGTTAAGTCTTCTGCTTGAACCTCAGAAAGCCTTCCTATTTTTGCTTCTCGCGAGAAACTAAAGATCGCATTGAGAAAGCCAGCGATCAAGGTTGGATCAATAACTGCCTCATCTTTTACAGATTTTTCTTCGTAGAAGGTGCGGCTGAGAAATTCAACGCCGCTTTTTGCGTCCAATAAGAAAATAGCGTGAAGCAATATCTACCCTCATTTTGTGTTAATCATACTTCTTCGTTAATGGGGAACTTTTTAAGTTCTTCTAAGTATGTAACAACTACACATTCTTAAAAGTGGTGGATGAGGGAAACAAAATTGGCAGTAGATATTAGACAATTATTACTTCAGATGGATTTTGAATTTGTTGATGAGTTATACGTCCATAAGAAAACAAAAATTCCGCTAACAGTATATTTCCAAGACGATGAGATGATTCTATTAGACCAGCTTAAACTGCCTTATGAAATGGTTTCTTGGAAAACAACTGATTACAAGGTAGGTGCGATCCAAGGGATCAAAGAAATGCGCATCCGCGGCAGTCAAGCATTAGGTGTATGTGCCGCGTATTGCATGGCTTTAGCTGCAATACAACTTCAATCGACAGGGCGAGAAATTATAAAGAATATGGAGGAAGCAGCGAAATTCGTGAAGAGTAGCAGACCCACAGCAGCCCCTCTTTTCTGGGCTGTTGATCTTACGATGCACGCTGCTATAAAAGCGTTTGATACAACTGCTGATGCTCACTCGGTTGTCAATGCAGTTAAAGAGACTGCAGATTACATATTAGCATCTGATCTTATTTTGGGGAAGTACCTTAGAGAAGAAGGCATGAAATATCTTGAAGATGGCGATGTTGTAATGACTCATTGTAATGGAGGATCTCTAAGTTCCACGTATGGTGGTCATGCATTAGGCATGTTAGAGGAAGCTTATACGAAAGGTGTTGATCTGACAGTAGTCGCCAAAGAAACTAGACCTCGGAGTCAGGGCTATCTTCTTACAACCTGGGAATTGAATAGAGCGGGCATACCTGTGGTTATTGTTACAGATAACATGATATCACAGGCATTTAAGCGCTTTAAGGTCAACAAGATAATATTAGGGGTCGACAGAATTGGAAGTGATGGCGGCGTCGCAAATAAGATAGGTTCTTCTGATATTGCGCGAATCGCACGCTTTTATGATGATGTGCACTTCTATTATGCCACTTCGTACAGTACTATGGATCTAGAAACACCAGGGAGGGATATACCTATAGAAGAACGCTCTATTGATGAAATGTCTAGGGCCTACAGACTCGATGCGCAAGACAAAAAAAGAAAGGGAATTCTATCAGAAAACGCCTTAAATGAATGGCCACCCAATGAAGCAATAGTTTCCACGCCCGAAAAAGGAAAATTCGTATTATATAATCCTGCATTTGACATAACTCCTGGGAACCTTATTGATTTAGTTATTACGGACATTGGAGCGTTTAGCCCAGAACAAATTCGCACTTTAACTCCAGCAATCATTGAGAATGAAGTGAAAAGAAGATTAGAAAACGAACTCACTTTGCCGGAACATATTCGATTTTATCTTTAACTGATCTTTTTTTAAAGTGAAATAGATGCCGAGAATCGCGATCGTAGAACCTGAGAGATGTAAGCCACAAGATTGTGGACTTGTGTGTATAAAATATTGCCCTGGAGTGAGGATGGGTGAAGAAACAATCATAATCGACCCAGAAACTGGTAAAGCTAGAATTGCAGAGAATTTATGTAGCGGCAGTGGCATCTGTGTAAAAAAATGCCCATTTGGGGCAATTCATATAGTGAATTTACCTGAAGAGCTGGAAAAAGACGTTTCATATCGTTATGGACCTAATAGATTTGTATTATATCGCTTACCGATTCCGAGACCAAAAAAAGTGACTGGGCTCATCGGACAGAATGGTACTGGGAAATCAACTGCCTTAAAAATTCTTTCTGGTGATTTTAAACCAAATTTCGGTCTCTATGATGAACCCCCTGAATGGGATGAGATAATTAGGGCTTATAGAGGCTCTGAATTACAATCGTATTTTGAGAAACTTTCTACAGAGTCCATGTGTGTTGTTCAAAAACCTCAATACGTGGACAAAATACCCAAGGTAACAAAAGGGGTCGTATCTGAGCTACTTGAGAAAGTAGACGAACGGAATGTGTTAAAAGACGTTATTGAAGACTTACGGATTCACACAATAATGGACAGAGAACTTAGTGTGATCTCTGGCGGGGAACTCCAAAGAGTTGCTATCGCAGCAGTGATTTTGAGAGATGCTGATGTCTATTTATTTGATGAACCCTCATCTTATCTGGATATTTTCCAGCGTGTAGAAGTTGCTAAAGTGATTCAAAGACTGGCAAGAGAGGGAAAAACAGTCATTGTAGTGGAACATGACTTAGCAATTCTAGATTATCTTTCTGAATATGTGTGCGTATTATATGGTCAGCCAGCCGTCTTTGGTGTAGTCAGTCACCCACATGGAGTACGAGAAGGTATCAATATTTTCCTTGATGGCTATCTCCCATCTGAGAATATGAGATTTAGGAAGGTTGGAATTCAATTTCATTTGAGACCACCGAGATCAAAACCTACCGGCAAAGCATTTTTCGAATTTGAAGATATGGAGAAACATTTTGATGGGTTTAAACTCGCTATAGAAAGAGGAAAGTTATTCAGCGGAGAAGTAATCGGAATTCTTGGTGCCAATGCCCTTGGAAAGAGTACTTTTATCAAATTATTAGCGGGAGTAGAAGAACCAGATAAAGGTGAAGTGCCATCAGAAGATCTAAAAGTAAGTCATAAGCCCCAATATATTTCTCCAAAGTTCGATGGTACGGTTCAAGAACTTTTCCACGAAGAAGTAGGCAAAGTTATCAATACAGAATGGTTTAAAGCGGAAGTCAACCGACCGTTATCAATTGACCCGCTTCTCGACTGCAATATCGGGAGTTTAAGCGGTGGAGAACTACAAAGAGTTGCCATTGCATTATGTTTAGCACGCCCAGCCGATATTTATCTTTTAGATGAACCGAGTGCATTTCTTGATGTAGAACAAAGGCTAGCAGCGGCACGTGCTATTAAGAAAATCGTTGAGAGTAGAGATATTGCCGCATTCGTGGTTGAGCATGACATTGTGACAATAGATTATTTATCAGATCGTCTAATGATTTTCTCCGGTAAACCAGCTGTTGAGGGTTACGCGATGGCACCTGTTGACCTACGCACGGGGATGAATAA
>Ga0114921_10000768_pt1 | contig 13830 bp, 13 predicted proteins | sample BentaG_FD_87016 | JGI IMG/M metagenome (GOLD analysis project Ga0114921, IMG submission 87016) | Deep subsurface microbial communities from South Atlantic Ocean to uncover new lineages of life (NeLLi) - Benguela_00093 metaG | ecosystem: Environmental > Aquatic > Marine > Oceanic > Sediment ...
GTGTGTGCCGATATATGCCAGCAAGGAGCCATCATTAAGGAAGAGACATAGCTATGCAAACATTGACAAAAGACCCCCTTAATCTGATTATTGCTGGTGTTGGCGGACAGGGAAATATAAGGCTGTCTGGAATTATTGGGAGTTCTCTGATAAGGAAAGGCTATTTTGTAACTATTGGGAATACCCTTGGGGCATCACAACGAGGTGGCTCCGTTGTGAGCCATGTGAGAATCTCCAGTGAAACCTGGTACGGCCCGTTCACTGTTGGCGGGCGTGCGGACATTATCCTCGGTATGGAGCCATTGGAAACCTTGCGAGCACTAAGGACATTTGGCAACCCAGATGTCATCACCATACTTAACCCCAGGCCGATATTTCCCGTTGTTGTCCTCAGTGGCGAAGTAGAGTATCCTGACATGTGTAATGTTGTTGAAATTATCAGGGAGCTATCAGCTAGATCATGGATAATCAATGCGACTGATGAAGCATTGAAGCTGGGTAATCCAGCCTTTGCTAATGTGATCCTGCTGGGTGCGTTGGTTGGCGCCAATGTTCTGCCTCTGGATAAGGAATCGGTGGAGCCAGTATTGCGAGAAGAGTTCCCCACACAAGTCGATGCGAATCGGTAGTGTAAAATATCTTGTGTAAATTCTAAAAGGGTAGAAAAAAAGGCGCTTTTCCTTTAAATAAGGGTTTACCCAAAAAACCTAAAAGAAAGGAGAAAGCGCCATGAAAGTAGAAATGAGCGTACCTGAAGTAGTTAGTATTTTCAAGGAAATTCAGGAGCAACCAGAGAAACTTTTTGAGATGATTCGATTTGATATCAGGGAAACTGTTGGGCAATACCTGACAGCTATGATGAATGCAGAACTCACCCATTTTCTGGGAAGAGAGCCCTATAAACGCGGCCAAGGAGAGGTCGATCATCGCAATGGCTTCTATGATCGGGATTTCACTTTAAAGGGGATTGGCGAGGTCCAGGTTAAGGTGCCGAGGGATCGGAAGGGTGAGTTTAAGACCCAGGTAATACCTCGAAGTAAACAATATGAGGAGGAGATCAGCCGGGACTTAAGCCTGATGTTTTTAACCGGGATAAGCACCCGGAGTCTTTCCATGATGTCCAATAGACTTATAGGCCGGAGCATCTCCCACACAGAGGTAAGTAGTGCTAATGCCGATCTTACAGAGGCAGTTGAGAAATGGCGTATGAGGGATCTATCACATGAATCCATAAAGTACCTCTTTGTTGATGGAGTTACTTTCCCTATGCGTATAGATGGGAGCATAGAGAGGGTGCCTGTATTAGTAGCTATTGGGGTTACAGAAACAGGATGTAAGCTGGTGTTGGCTTTGCAGGCAGGAGATAAGGAATCTGCTTCCAGCTGGAGAGAGTTATTTAAGGATCTAAAATCACGGGGACTCAATAGCCAAAATATTATCCTGGGAATCATGGATGGGCTACCAGGACTGGAAACAGTATTTAAGGAGGAATTCCCAAATGCTAAAGTCCAAAGGTGCCAGCTCCATGTAGCCCGGAATGTCCTGGCCAAGGTACCAAAGAAATTAAGGAAAACTATAGCTGATGACATGCGCTCCATCTTCTATGCCTCTTCAAGGGAGAAGGCTATGGAATTCTTTGACACATTAAAACGTAAATGGGAAATAGAGCTTCCTTCCGCTGTCAAATGCCTGGAGAACTCCATAGGCGCCTGCTTGACCTTTTTTAACTTTCCTGAGGATGAATGGATATCATTAAGGACAACAAACATAATTGAAAGGCTTAACAAAGAATTTAGAAGAAGAACAAGATCTATGGAGATCCTAGCCGGTGAGTCTGCGTGCTATCGCCTCCTGGCTTTTATCTCTTTAAAAATGGAATTACATTGGAGATCAAACCCTGTAGGAAAAGTGCGTAACAACCTGCCATTCTTTAAAGAATTGGCTTATAATAATTTTACACAAAAAAGTTGACGGTACCATGCGAATCTGGTAGCTTTAAGTAAGGGGATAGAACTTATGGAGCAAGGAGGCTAGAAATGCGAAAAATAGACGTGCAACAGGAAGTGATGTTACGAGTGCGAGTGAGCGAGAAGGACGTTCACTACGCGGGGGGCTTGGTAAACGGTGCTTGGGTGCTTAGCCTATTTGGTGATGTGGCCACAGAGATTGCCATCAGGTATGACGGCGATGAAGGATTGCTACGCGCATATGAAAAAGTGGAACTACTAGCACCACTTCGCGCAGGGGACTTCATTGAAGCGGTGGGTAGGATTGTCAAGGTCGGTAATACGTCCAGGACTCTGGAATTGGAGGCAAAGAAGGTTATAACTTCTGCCAACATTCCGGGGCACCCATCGGCAGCAGATGTCTTGGAAGAGCCCCTCGTAGTAGCTAGAGGTATCATGGTTACTGTTGTTACCAAGGATGCTCAGAGATATGAATAGGAGAACAGCTATATTATGCTCGGCCCATTTTGAGGAGGAGCACAATGATAATAGACTTTAGGAAAGTAGTCCCCTATACTGACTTTCTTAGTCGAGAGGAAATTGAAAAAGCCTTTACTGAAGGCTATATGAGTGGTTATACAGCATCCTATGGTAAAGGCAGTATTATGTCACAAGTACAGTTAACAGAAGAAGACATGCTCCAGGATATGGAGGAAAGTGGCACCAATTATGCTGTCCTACAGGGTGAATGGGATCTCGGAGACTACCGTAAGCAAAATGATGCCGTTTATAATCTAGCTCGAAAGCACCCTGATAAGTTTGTCGCTCACTACCTATGCTTGAATCCCGCAGAGGATGATGACATGGTTAGAGTAATTGAGCGGGAAGTGAAAGACCGTGGTTTCAAGGGCGTGAATATACAACCGTGGGCGCATCGCCTGTATGCTAACGACAAGAGGTTCTATCCTGTATATGACAAGTGCCAAGAATTGGGCATTCCCGTCACTATACACACATCTATAAACTTCTCAACCAACCGTTCAATAGACTACGGACGCCCCATATACCTTGACGAAATAGCCTGCACCTTCCCCCAGCTTATCATAGTAGCTAACCACGGTGGTTGGCCATGGGTGAACGAGCTAGTAGCAGTGGCTTGGAAACACCGGAAAGTGTATATCGAAATCGGAGCTATTTCACCAAAGTACATTGGCACAGTGGGCTCCGGCTGGGACACACTACTCAGGTATGGCAATACCTTGCTTCAGGACCAGGTATTGTTTGCCACTGATAATATGCTACCCCTGAAGCGCTGTGTCGATGAACTGAACGCTTTACCACTCAAGGATTCTGTGAAGGCGAAGTGGCTAGGGAAGAACGCCGCGCATATTCTAGCTCTTGATAAGGAACATACATAGTGGAAGTATTGATTGACAATATGCCAATTTGTGTTCTAACGGAGAACACCGTAGTAAGGAGATTAGCTATTCCTCTGTACAGAATGGTGTAGAGTGAGTATCGGAAACGAGGGAAGTATGCTCCTAGTGGAAGATTTGACCAAGTATTTTGGCGGATTGCTTGCTGTAGATAGCCTCAGGTTTGAGGTCAATAAAGGCGATATTATAGGCTTGATAGGCCCTAACGGAGCTGGAAAGACCACCGTTTTTAACTTAGTTACAGGTTACTACCGACCTACTACGGGGAAAATAGTATTTGAGGGAAAGGACATAACTGGCAAACAGCCAAGCTGGATCGCTGCCTTGGGGTTAGTACGAACTTTTCAATCCCACCGCCTGTTTAACAATCAAACTTGCTTTGAGAGTGTGATGCTAGCACACCATTTGCAGCGGAAGAGCATCTTCTCCAATGTGCTCAATACCCGTGCTGGCCGAGACGAGGATGAGAGAATACGGCGCCATACCGAAGAGCTACTAGAAAGAACTGGGTTATCTGAATTGAAGAATAGGCTTGCTGGAAGCTTACCCCATGGCCTAAAGCGAATCTTGGGAGTAGCTGTTGCCTTAGCCACTGGCCCTAGACTTATTTTGTTAGATGAGCCCATAACCGGCATGGCTCACTTTGAAATAGAAGCCATGATGAGCTTGATTCAACGGCTGAATAGCGAAGGACTAACCGTTCTGCTAGTGGAGCATAACATGAAAGTTATGGACATATGTAATAGGATTATAATACTTAACTTCGGGAAAAAAGCTGCCGAAGGCACGCCTGACAAGGTAAGGAACAACAGAGAGGTAGTCGAGGCATACTTAGGAGCTTGAACATGCTGCTCAAGGTAGAAGACTTAGTAGTACGTTACGGCGACGTGGAGGCGATTAAAGGTATTTCCCTAGAACTTGATGAAGGAGGTTTGGTCGCTATGTTAGGGGCAAATGGCGCAGGCAAGAGCACGCTTCTGAGAACTATATCAGGCTTGACAAAGCCCACTGCGGGGCAGATTCTGTTCCAGGGCAATAGGATAGACGGAGTCTTGCCCCATATCATTGTGGCTCGTGGTGTTTCTCATGTAGCGGAAGGCAGAAGAATCTTCCCTGACATGCTGGTGCGGGAAAACTTGAAGATGGGCGGTTATAATCAAAGAAACAGAACGCAATTTGAAAAGGACCTAAACGAGGTTTATGAGCTTTTTCCTATACTACAGGATAGAAGAAAGCAATTGGCAGGAACCCTTAGTGGCGGTGAGCAACAGATGCTAGCCATAGGGTGTAGTTTGATGAGCAACCCGAAGGTGATCTTGCTAGACGAGCCATCCCTGGGTTTGTCACCAATTATGAGGTCAAGTCTTACTGAAGCTATTGCGAGGCTCCATCAGAGTGGTAGGAGCATCATCCTGGTAGAGCAAAATGTCAAAGTTGCTTTCGAACTTGCGACTTATAGCTACGTACTGAAGCTGGGTGAAATAGTCTTAAGTGGTCGCACCAAGGATATTGTTGACGACCAGTACATAAAACAGGCCTATCTCGGAGCGTAGGCAAGCTTGCCCAAAAAGCTGCCCGGTTTTGTCGCTCATCGGCTTCCGAGAGCGGGTGGCTGAAAGGGATGGGCTAAGCCTCAAGTGGTCCGTTTGCTGTAGCGTTGCTTGGTGTACCTCGACAAGTGAAGTCAAAGGCTTCGCTGTACGAGGATTGGGCTCCAGTTCATCAAAGCTTAGTGTATCCACACCATCAGCTTCCAAAACGTGAAGAACCCCGGTCAAGCCGTAGCGCCCCGTCAGCCACTGCCTCACCCTCTCCCTGGTGATACCGAAGCGGTGACCTGCCTCTTTGAGGCTAGCGCTTCACTTTGCCCGGTAAACTTTGAATTGCTCGAGCAAGGCTCCTGATGCCCTCTGGCAGCGACTTCCGAATTGCTGGCAGAAGGCTTGTAAGGCCCCCCGGCAGAAAATAGAGAACAGCTATTACAAGGCTGGAGTAGATTATCTTTTGGAGAAAGGGAGAAAGACCAAGCAGATGTGGCACAATTGTTAGTAAGGCAGCACCAACCATAGGACCCCAAATCGAGCCCCTCCCTCCAACGACCATTTGAATCACAATTAGCATTGAGGCCCAAACAGTGAATGACTTGTTACTTATTGCCATATTGTAAGTAGCAAAACAAATACCCGCGATGGCTGCAAAAAAAGCAAACACGCAGAGTGCTATAACCTTATACCTTAAGGTCTTTATACCGAGGCTCATAGCTAAACTCTCGTCTTGGGCAATAGATTTGAGGACTGCTCCAATGTGAGACTTTTCAACCCTATGAAGAATAACCAGGGTTATTGCCAAAATAGCCCAAACCAGGTAGTAGTACTCTACTTTAGTGGCCAAATCTATCCCGAAGAAATGGGCCGGAGGGACCATTATTGCCCTGTTTTTGTCGAACGTGTATACCCATGTCAATCTTAGAGCTTCGACAAGTGCCAGACTCAATATGGCCAAGTAGATTCCCTTCACCCTTAACGTAGCGTATCCAAACCCCCACGCAAACAGTACTACCCCGATGCATACAATGGGGACAGCCTGCAAGAAAGATAAGCCTATATCCAGCATTAATATAGCTACACCATAGGCTCCCATACCAAGGAAGGCAGCTGGACCGACAAACCATATATCCGCAGTGTGGGCCAAACGCAGACTCGTCCCAAGTATCGTGTAAATACCTACTATGGTTATCAGATGTAACGTGAACGGCGACGTTACAATAAACAATGGCAATATAACCATGAAGATTGCGATTGCTGATATAGAGATAATCTTCAAACGATTTTCATTCATTCTAGGTATGGCCAAAGAACCCTCGAGGTCTTACTACCAGAAAAACAATGATGATTACGAAAGCGGTTAGATAGGTTATCTCTCCTATAAAAAGACCGCCAACAGCGTGTAGAATGCCTATAAGAAGCCCTCCAAGAATAGCACCGGGGAAACTGCCCAGACCGCCCAACGTTACCACGATAAAAGTATTCAGCAGAGCCCTCGAGCCCATCGCGGTACTAACAGAGAATATAGGTGCAATCAATCCTGCTGCCGCCGCAGCAAGAGCAAGAGAAAGGAAAAAGGTTAGAGATAAGATCGCGCTCTTATTGATACCATACAAGGCCGCTGCCTCGGGATCCTGCGCCACAGCACGCATAGCTTGTCCCGCTTTCACCCGGTGGAAAAAGAAGTGTAAGGCCACGATTATAGCAACAGAAATTAACGATGTTACTAGCCTTTCTCGCGAGAGAGTCATGCCCAGTAACTTTACTGTTCCACGAATCTGTGTTGAAATCCCCATCGGATGGCCTCCAAAAAGTTCCAGGAACACCTGCTGAATGATGATGGCTAGCCCTAGTGACACTATGAAAATACCAAAATCATCACCGAGGAAGCGGCGGAACAAACCCCTATCAAGTATTAAGCCGAAGACACCCACAGCCAACGAAACAATAATTATCGCTAAAGGGTAGGGCAGTCCTAGTCTCATAACAAGGAAGTAGTTAAGCACCGCCCCCATCATGTATATTTCACCGTGGCCACAGAATATTATTCTTCCTACTCCGTAAATCAAGGAAAAGCCGACAGCCAGCAAAGCGTAGAATAGACCCATTTGCAGCCCGTTGATCAGAACTTGTCCAACAAGAACCGGACTCATATTTTTCTCCCTAATATTTGATACAAAGGTCGTTACTCACGGAGCCGCGTTTCCTAGCTATAGTCCCCTGCACTGGCGATCATTATAACAAGAACGGAGAAATCTGTCTACCCATGTGCTTTAGCCTCTTTAGCCTCCCCACCATCCCGTGGCAAAGCTAATCATTCGGAAAAGCCTCTAAAAACCTCCTTGATGACACTCCGTATATCATCAACATGCCTTATGAACGTTGCCGAGATGGCTCTTCCGAGCTCGTTCAGAGGTTATTTTATGGGAATCAGGTCGGGAGAACACGAACAAGGCAAAGCAAGCCCCATCCTGGCCCTTCAGCCTTATTGGTCACTTCCTTTGCCTTGTCGCTTTCGATATTACCCAGAATGAGCAGGATACCCTTCCCAGGTTTCTTTGCTCACCTCCTTCAAGAGGTGAGGCCGTTTAATTTTGATTCCTGAACCTGTCAGGAACAGGTTTTGGAAGCCTTTCACCTCCAGATTTTTGTAGTTGCCCCGACCTGGTCGGGGCTACATTAGAGCCCTAAACCTCATTCCTATCATAGACCTTTCAGCGGAAAACTATAGCCATGACCCACTAATAAGGTTATGGCCCCATTAGCGAATGGGGCCATAACCAGGTGAAACAAGGATTTGCGGCTTACTTGGGCCAGGGGACAAATTGGTCTTCGATCGAGATGCTCCCTACAATCGTTGGCTTCCCGTTTTTTACTTCAACTATATTCAGGGGTTGGCCCAATTGGCGATTTGCACCATAACGGTCTTTTCCACCGAAGTACACCTTTAAGTCCATGACATTAAAGGTTGTTGTCTCGAGTACTTTTACAATCGCGTCGACATCATCTACGGTGCCGGCCTTCTGTAAAGCTTCGACAAGAATGGCAAAATAGATGGCCCCGTGAAGACCAAATGAACTCCACCCTTCCGTCTTCGCAAGAGCGTTATTTATCCGCTCATATTTCGCGCTTCTGTTCGCTCCATACCACATAAGATCGAAGGTGATAAGGCCATTTGCATTGTCTGCGCCACATATTTCAAAAAACCATTCGCCGCCTATGGGTATTTCCTGGAAAAAGAGCCCCTTGTAACCTTCCTCTCTAGCTTCCTTTATCATCAGTGCCCAGTCCCCCCCAGGAGCATCTGTAGACTGGATAATCTCGGCACCCGCAGCCATTGCGGTCTGAATGAAGGGTTTGAAGGTTTCAGCGCCATATTCATAATGCTGGCGGGAGACAACTTCCAAGGGTGTAGGCTTCAGCCATTTCTCGCATAGGTCCGATCCATAGAACGAACTTAGGGCGCTGGGTGCAATTATGGCGACCTTTGTGAGTTTGGGATATGTCGCTTGCACATAGTCCCACATTGCGGGGATTGATTCAAGCTGAGTGGCCATGACGTGAAAAGCGCATGGAATAACCTTGCCGTCTTTATACAGAGTTACTCTATGGAAGGCAGTAGACATGTTTATTACGTCATTTGCCGTGGTAACCATTTGTGTTCCGAGGGTATCGTCGGTGCAAATACCGCCAAATACAAAGTCTACCTTGCGAAAATCAATTAGCTTTGTGGTTGCCGTTTTTGCCCCATCGATAGTGAAGTCATTATCCTCACGAATAACCTCAAACTTATACGTTGTTCCTCCTATCACAACACCGCCTGCCGCGTTGATTTCCGCGGCGAGGAATTCTATCCCTAGTGCAGGAGCTATACCCCAGCCTGCAGCGGGACCGGAGAATGGCGCACTAACCCCTATCTTAATAATTTTGGGCTTTTCAACCGGCTCGCCACCCGCCACCATCAAGCCCAGCACCAGGACAATCGCCAACAATACTACTGAAAACTTTCTCATTTCTCTGTTCCTCCTTAATGTATTTTGGATTACCCTGTATTTCCTAATAACTCTAGCCCATACTACATCACCTCCCTCCGGCTGTCAGGAATTTGAGGACAGCCTCGCCTATTCTTAGGTTGGCTAACGCTTATATGTTAACACTTGCTTATATGTTAACACTTGAATGTTAAAATCCTGTTAAGCCTTGGCGGATGTGGCACATTTTTGACCCTTTTTTGGAATGTCAGTATGGAGAGACATCCATCAAATATACGGTCACTCTTCAACCATGGCTAGTACTCTCACTGGAAAAGCATCTCCTCCTACATAATTGACAGGCGCACAAACTATCATACATCTCTTCCCAGCTACCTCATCAATCTGCCCCCCTAATGGTTGGAGCATAGGTATATTATTAGATAGCAATCCTCTGTGAACTGGCCAAGTACCATCTCCTGTATGCCAATATTTGGGGTGATCAACTCCCAAATGGTCAACACCAACAACTTTCACTCTCTTTTCAATAAACCACTGTGCACCTTCCCTTGTGATACCTGGATTTTTGGTAGCATAATACTTTGCCTTATCCCAGTCCGATATCGGGCCCACAAAGTTTCTATTCCAACCTGTGTCGATTAAAACTATATCGCCCTCTCGTATTTTTGGAGTAGCATTTTCAAGATCGTCGGGGCCTATTTCCTCAAGCTCGCCTTTTGGCATATCAATAACAACTCCTTCGCCCCACAACCGATCTAGGGGCACCTTATCAATCGGCCAGGCCTCTTTATTACAATGTATTGGTGCATCAAAATGAGTGCCAGTATGAGAAAAAAATGATAGTAAAGTGTCGGTAAATGGATCTGCCACTCCACCCCGGTATTTTTCCAACATAGTCTCACCAAAGTGGCTATAGGTAGCAATCATAGGCGGATTATAGAAATTCAAAGACATGCCGAAGGTAGGTAAATCTCTTCCCCAGGGAAGAGAAAGGTCAAAAATCTTTCGTTTCTTTTGGCTCATTTCAAATACCTCACTTTAATAACTAAATAAAATTTATCAAAAATCTCTACTCCGTCTCAAATTTAACTTTCTTTGTTCACTTTGACTTCTAAAAAACAATATTTTCCCCCGATCCCGTTACTAAGTCCAGGAACAGGACCTTCTCGCCAATTTAGTTCACCTCCTTTCAACGTAATCCTAACACAAATTCTTCAATATTGTGCCAGAAGTATAAAGGTACTAATAATTATTCAGCCCGTGTCTTTTGGCTGATTTCTTGTAATTCTTGAAATTAAATCCAAATGATTCAGAACTGAATTCAATTATCCAATAACAGAGTCGGTATCCATATTACACCTCCATAGATTGTGCTGACCCGCTTAGTTTACAATTTGGTGACTATTGTTCCCCTCTGGGGTCCCCATGCCCTTGATTTTGTTCTTGCTAGGAGTCCCCCCCCAGAGCAAAGCACTGCGCAATGGAGACTGGTAAGTACCGCCTTAAATCCCTTATTTTATAGCTGTCAGCACTAAATCTCTCGGTTTACGGCCAGAGAGTTTTATATCAGGATTAGAATTAGAAACGACCTCTCGGACGATAGATGCCATTTTGACCTTGTTACGCACTAGCTGCTCATGGAATTCTTCGGATACCCAAGGTTTGTAAATGACACCTTCAGAAACGCCGGGTTCAAATTTGAAATAGCAGGGCGATGCCACTCTGGCAATCTCCGGGGCTTCGTAAACTCGAAACATTCCACCAAAGGAATCCACAATACTTATATATATGTCCAGTGGGATTTTAATAGCCTTACGGATTCCAGCAAGGATTGGAAGAGACAGGTCCGCTGCTGGGTTAAAGGTATTTGCGCCCATTGACTCCAATACTTTCGCCCCAGCTGCACTCGCATGGCCAGCGAAAACTGAAACTTTGAAGATCGTCTCCGGAGGCAACATGCCCTCCTTTCTCATTTTGTTCACGATGAAGAGAACACCTTCATCGTAAATCAAAAAGCCGCGGAAACCGGCTTCTACACAACGCATCATATCCGCAAGAAAATACGAGATATTGTCGGATCCCCGGTGTCGCCAGCCATTCTGCTGGCCTTCCGGGGTTACAGAGGATTTGGCCCCCGCATCCCAGCCTAGCCGGTGGCCTATTGTCATGATCACCTCAATCCCGGCTTCATTGGCAATATGAGCCATTTCCTTTAGCTCAGAAAAATCACAGTATGTCGCACCTCCCACCGTGGCAATCGCTCGCTGTATCGGGATGTCTCTGCTGTTCGACTCGTCTACCAAAGCCTTCATCGTCGAAGGTCTTTCCACACCAGCAATCTCAATACGGTAGTTCGCGCCGTCGGGAAAGGTGTCTGTTGAGCTTGGAATGTCATATAAGTCCCTTCCTGGTATACCCATTCCTTCCATAAATTGTCTAATTTCTTCTATTTTTTTCATCTCTGCCTCCTTATGTGAAGTTGAATCAAGTCCTACATACCAAAATTAGACCATCCCATTTTTCTTGAAATCTCTTCCGAAACCTCGATCAATAAAGGCTTAAGTTCCTCAATCTTTTCGTTCGTCAGACGTACGGCGGGACCAGAAATGCTTATGGCAGCGACTATCTTATTTGTGTAATCATAAATAGGTGTCCCGACACATTTAATTCCCGCGTAGCGTTCCTCGTTATCGATCGCATAATCCTGTTTCTTCACATTTCGAATAACGCCCAATAACACATCTGGGTCTGTGATCGTATTCTCTGTATAACGGACTAAATTAGTCGATCTCACCCAGGCTTCCAACTGAACTTCATTTAGTCCTGTCAGAAGCACCTTCCCAAGTGCGGTGCAGTAAAGTTGATCTGTCTGCCCTACAGGGTAGTCTAAAGTTAAGTAATGTTTGATCTTAACTTGCTCGATATATAGCACCTTATTATCATACATAATACCTAGATGCGCACATTCCTGGGATATTTCTGCCAAATGAGCTATATAAGGACGAGCGACTTTAGATACTTCTTTCATATCGAGAACGGCGCTTCCAACCATAAACATTTTCATGGTCAGGCTATGTGTTGCGTCAGCAGCCCTCTCTACATAGCCCATTTCCTGTAAGGTAACGAGTAGGCGGTAGATGTTACTGCGAGTTAGGTTCAATTGCTTAGCCAACTCAGAAGGCTTCATAGGCTGTTTTTGCGAAAGAACCTCCAAAAGTTTAAGGGCCTTCTGGAGTGAACTAATTACTATATTGCGTTTCTGTGTCATTATACAAACTAATCGATCACAACTTAGCACTCTTTAAATTATTCTCTATTAGTTGTCAAGAAAAAAAATTATCAGAAAAAGATTATCACTTGTCAGACATCAGATACTGGACTGTTTTCAAAAGATCTAAATTCTAAATGTGGCCTTTCTCCTAAAAACTCCTAAGAGCTAGGGTTGAGATCGGTAAATAGCCAAAGAAAGTAGTTATAATATTGCGCAGCAGTTGACTGCAGAAGGCGCGCAAAAGAGGCATTTACCATCTTCAAGTGAGCCATGAGATCCGAAATAGAACTGGGTTCTACTTGCTGGAATTTGAGCCTTACTCTTAGATAGGAAGCAGGCTTGAATCGTGGGTAAACAGTTGCATAAGATTTCCCGATGAGTACATCAAATCACTCTTGAAAAGGTATCTAAGATCTTAGGGATTAAGTGGAGTAGGTTTTTTGAACTCCTTAAAGAATGCGAATTTAAAAGACTGCGAGAGGTTTGTTCGCATAGTGCAACAAATCGCCAACCAACCAGGTGGTTCCTGTCTTCTTATGAGTTGTTTAAAAGAAAAAATTTTGAAAGCGAGGCGAAATTTTACTTGACAAATTCGGAAGTCAGGGTAATTGTCTGCATTGTGAGCAATTTGTTCACATTTCAAAATAGGGCTTCAGAAAACTCGCTCTTTGAAAACTAAATCACAAAGTCCATCAAAACGTTGACACTTTAAAGGATTTTAAAAAGGACCACCAAACGTTGACAATTGGTATCTCGCTCCCATGGGGCGCTTTAATCCAAATTGGGCTCAGCTAACGTTGACACCTTCGATATCTCTCGGTAGAGGATAGGGAAAGGTCTCTACTAGCTGGTCATCGTGCCTAACTTGGAGTATGTGTGCCCCAGTACAGATTGTGGCTTTGACATATTCATACACGAGCTCCTTGCTTACAGTAAATGGTTCTCCAAAGATATCTAATGTTCTATCGCTCCGTATGAAGCGGAAAAAGTGGATATAGCCATCCTCGATGGGTATTCTCCCGTAGGGGAGCTGAAATGATCCTGGTAACAGCACAATACCTAACGAATCCTCTCGGAGTGCCTGATTCGGGGTCTTACCCTTGAGACAGCTATAGAGATAGTGTTCGTTGTGGTAATCCTCAAACTGAGGTGCCTCTCCACAGAGCTCTTTGAAAGAAGGAAACAGTTGGGCACGGAAGAAGGCCTTGTCAAAGGTATCTTGAAAGCTTTCGATCTCCCCATTTCTCCATGGTTCGCCCCGGGGAATAAACACTGGCTGGATTCCCAGCACAAGACAGAGCCTCAGTACCAGCCCCAGGGAATGGGGATAGCGATTAGATCCCCTGAAGGACAGTTCGTTATCCATCTGGAGAAAATCAGGTATGCCCAACTTCTTCCAGGTGGTTTTGAGACTGAAAAACTCAAAGTACTAAACGCGAAAACAGAAGACTTTTTACAACCTAAAGAAAGATTTCAGAATCACAAATAAACCATTGTTGGCAAAGATCAGGCAAATGATGGATCCCTAAGTAAGGTACTAGGGTGGTCGGGTATCTATTAAAGGGATCATATCAGAACCGAAATGATTTTAGAATAGGGATCGATAGACACCTTCAGCCCAGCAAAACTGGTAAGGGAAGA
>Ga0114921_10000769_pt1 | contig 13817 bp, 12 predicted proteins | sample BentaG_FD_87016 | JGI IMG/M metagenome (GOLD analysis project Ga0114921, IMG submission 87016) | Deep subsurface microbial communities from South Atlantic Ocean to uncover new lineages of life (NeLLi) - Benguela_00093 metaG | ecosystem: Environmental > Aquatic > Marine > Oceanic > Sediment ...
ATATTAAAATTATTTTTTAAAATATTACTCAAGCCTCTTTCTGAATCTAAATATTGATATTGTAAGAATAACAATACCAATAATTCCTAGTGCAAGCATCTGGGGCCATAAGATACCCGGTCCACTTGTAAAAATTGAAGATTTTTTAATTGTATTTAAGGAATCCGAAGGAGGTAAGAATTATTATTGGTCTTAAGTAAGTTATAGCTCTGAAAAATCCCTGAGAAAAGTTCTAAGACAAGATCCCCAGAGATGTTTAGTAGCCTAAAGCGTAAGCTAAGGTAAAAGATAACTTTGGTCCTTATTGGAATAGAATTTTTCAGCAGTGTCCCTGGCTTTGTGCCCCTCCTTCCCTTACCCAGCCTAAACTTATCCTTTTCAGATACTTTTTTAGATGACGCAACGATACCGTTTGGGATACTTTTTAAGTGAGGCAATTCGACAACTTGACATAAAGAATTAGTTAATATATTATACTAAGCTAAAGAAGTTAATATAATATACTAACCTTACTATATAAAGGTTTAAAATGGCTATAAGAACTGGTGACCCTGAAATGGCTCGGGAGATTAATAGAAGTTTGATTTTGGGGTTTTTAAGAAACATAGAAACCACTCATCGAGCAGAGATTGCAAAAAAATTAAACCTAACAAAAGCTACTGTAACTGTAATAATAAATAATCTTATAAATGAAGGATTAGTAAAAGAATTAGGTGAAGGAGAATCACAGAAGACAGGTGGAAGAAAACCAGTACTTATAACTTTAAATAAATCAAATAGTTATATTATTGGTATTGATATCGGAAAAACCAACACTGTTGTTGCTATTAGTAATTTAAAAGGTGATATTATTAAATTAATTCGTAAGCCTACGGTAAAAAATTCTTCAGTGACAAATGTAATTAAACAAATTTCTAATCTGGTAAATAAGTTAATTAAAGAATCAAAAATTGACAGAAAAAAAGTCAAAGGGGTTGGTGTATCTGTTGCGGGTATTGTGGAAAGGAACAGAGGCTTTATTAAATTATCTCCAGATTTTAATTGGAGTAATGTTTTCTTATCCGATTTACTTTCACCAGAATTGAACTTTCCAGTAAAGATTGATAATTGTACTCGTGTAATGACTCTGGGAGAAAAATGGTATGGAAATGCTAAAAAATCAAAAAATGCTTTTTTTATAAATATTGGATATGGAATCGGATCTGCAATAATAATAGATGGAAAAATTTATAACAATCACAGCGAATTTGGGCATCTCTACGTAACAGGTAAAAAAATCAGATGTTATTGTGGAAAATATGGATGTCTTGAAGCAGTGGCTTCTGGTAACGCAATTGAACGAACTTCAAATGAAATTCTTAATAAGGAAAGAAAAAGTTGGATAACTGCTAAAGATGCAGCAGAAATGGCTAAAAATGGAGATTCTGTAGCTAATAAAATATTTCATGGTGCTGGAAAATATATAGGGAGATCAATTTCTTTAGTAGCTAACTTTTTAAATCCAAACAAAATAATTATAGGAGGTGGCGTATCTTTAGCAGGAGATCTTCTTTTAATTCCAATCAAAGAAGAATTTAAAAAGCAAACAATGGAAGCTATAAGTAATAATACAAAAATTGAAATTTCAAAACTAGGTATGAATGCTGGAGTGTTAGGAGCAATTGCATTAGGACTTAATCATTTTATATTTAAACCAGAGATGGGTTTTAATTAAAAAGAAAATTTTTATTAACATATCTGATTTATTATTACTTAAAAATGAAAGAAATAGGATTATTAAATAGAGAAATCTCTGACACAGTTACCAAAATGGGACATGAGGATGAGTTGTGTATATGCGATGCTGGCTTTTCAATACCATTAAATATAAGAGATATAGATATATCTTTAAAAGATAACAAACCAGGATTGATGGAAGTCCTAAAAGAAATTTTGAAATATTTATCAGTGGAGAAAGTAGTAATTGCTAAAGAAACCAAAAATGTGAATCCAACAATGTTTAATGATATTGTGAAATTATTTGATGAAGGAGTGGATATAAAAATAATACCTCATCTGAAACTAAAAAGAAGATGTAAAGATGTGAAAGCAATAATTAGAACTGGTGAGTTTACAGCTTATTCAAATTTGATTTTGATTTCAGTAGCAGATGGAGGTAGGTGGATTATTGAAAATAAATAAAGGAGGTGATCCTATGGTGAAAAAATAAGATTTGTTTAATTATAATAGTAAGTCGAGGCTATATTTAAACAAATCTCGAGAATCATTTTATCAAAAAAAAGGAAAAATAAAATTATTATACGAGGAGGAGAAATGAAAAGGTATTTCATTTTGTTTGTGGTAGCAATAGTAATAATGGCTTTGGCTTTAGCTCCGTCATTTATTGGTTGTAAGCCAGAGGCAGTAGAGGAAGCTGAAGTTGTAGAAGTAGCTGAATCAACTGGAATCGATAGAACAGGTGACTATTATGTATTTGTTGGTACATTTATGAGTTTAGATTATTACGTAGATTATTACAGAGCAGCTAACATAATAATGGAAGAGTGGCCAGAAGTAAAAATAGATGTTTTGGGTCCAGCTGATTATGATATTGAATCAACACTGTCAATAATTGAACAACAAATTGCTAAAAAAGTAACTGGTATTTTGGTACAACCTTGGGGTGAAGACTGGCTTCCTACTTGTGATAAAGCTGTGGATTCAGGTATTCCCGTAGTTTTTCTTGGTGTAGATTTTCCTAAATCTAAGAGACTAGCATATTGTGGTACTGGTAACACTAAAATGGGTATGGTTGCTGGTGAATGGCTTGCTGAAAAAATTGGATATGAGGGCAAGGTTGCTGTTATGAGAAATCCTGTACTAGCAAATGTTACCGAACGTTATAACGGCTTTATGAGTATAATGGATAGCTATCCTGATATAGAAGTAGTTGCTGACCTTGATCACCAAAATGACTCAAGTATCGGAGCACAGCTAATAATAGGAATATTGCAGCAGTATCCAGATTTGGCAGCAGTATGGGGCGGTGATGGAATATCAGGTCCTGCAGTTGCTATGGGAATAAGAGAAGCTGGACTTGAAAAAGGTTCAGTAATTATTGTAGGAGCTGATAGAGAAGACGCATTACTTGCATCAATTGCAGAAGGTGAGATAACTGCCACTGTTGTTCAAGGCGCTTCGTTAGAATTTTATTACGGAGTGAAAATATTAGATGCGTATGTGCATAATTATGGTCCTCAAGTTTCATATGATGATGCAGCTGCAGGTATTGAGCTGAATCCTGATGTAGTAAATCCAAAAGTTAATGTTGTTACAAAAGATAATGTCGAGTATTTTAGAAGAAGTTATGTTGAAGATCCAACGGCTCAGTAAAAATTAATGCAAAAAATGGTCCGGGTTTGGATTTTGACTCGGACCATTTTTATTCAATTATTCTATGATGTAATAATAATTTAGAAATGGCGTCTTATGAATTCTCGTGAGAAGTTTCTAGAAGTTATAGTAAATTTTAAAAATAATGTTCCTCCACCTAAATGGGAGTTTGGTTATTGGGGATCTCTTGTTGATAAGTGGTATGATGAAGGATTACCAAAAAAGGAATATCCACATGTGCCCAAAAAAATATCAACTCCTTCAGCCTCAATAGCTAATGTCGCCTGGCACTCTATTAAAGGGAAAAAGCTTCCTAAAGGTATTGCTGTTGATGGGGGTGGATTATATTTTCCTGGAAATAATTTTGCATTAGATAAAGATGTGATGCATACATTAGATATGGATTTAGGCCAGATACTGGTTAATGTAAATTTACTTTTCTGTCCAATGTTTGATATTGAAATATTTGAAGAAAATGATAAAAAATTAATATATAGTGATATAGATGGCGTAAAAAAAATTTTTTCAAAAAACTCTGAAAATTATCCTTCTCCTATTACCTATCCTATAAGCGATAGAGAGAGTTGGGAAAACTTAAAAAGGGATAGACTTAATCTAGATAATATAAAAGAGAGGTTTCCAGACCATTGGGATAAACTATTAAAAAGATATAAAGAAAGGAATTATCCATTAGTTTTAGGAGGGTTTCCACATGGTTATTTTGGGACTCTGGCACATCTAATGGGATATGAAAATCTATTTTTAAATTATTATGATAATCCAAGTTTAATACATGATATACAAAAAACTTTTACAGAGTTATGGATTGCGATTTATACTGAAATACTGTCACAAACAGATGTAGATTTATATGTATTCTGGGAGGATATTTCTGCCGGTAAAGGTTCAATGGTTTCAATTCCGTTAATAAAAGAATTTATGCTACCTTATTACAAGAAACTTACTGACTTTTTAAAAAGCAAAGGCATTAAATCTATTTTTGTTGACACTGATGGGGATTGTTTTGATCTGATACCAACTTTTATAGAAGGTGGTATTACTGGATTGTATCCAATTGAAGCAAGTTGTGGAATGGATATTATAAAAATTAGAAAAGCCTTTCCAAAACTACAAATTATGGGTGGTATACCAAAATTTGAAATAGTCCATGGGAAAAATAGAATTGATGAAATATTAAGGCCTGTTACTGAAGTTTTAAAATATGGTGGTTATATACCTTTTGGGGATCATCTTATTTCTCCTGGAGTTTCGTGGGAGAATTTTAAGTATTATAGAAAAAGTTTAAACAATATCCTTGATAATATTCCAAAGTGAAACATAATAATTTATATAAATATAATCTTTATCTAAAATTATCAGGGAAAGGAAAAAGATGAGGTTTTTAAAAAGAATTATTGGTCAAAGAGAGTTTAGTATATTTGTTATAGTAGTAGCCATTTTTATAATAATGTCTTTTACGTCTCCATATTTTCTCACAAAGACTAACATACATTCTCTAGTATTGGCCTTATCAGTTACTGCTATTCTTGCTGTTGGGATGACTAATCTTTTAATAAGCGGGGGTTTTGATTTATCAGTTGGGTCAGTAGTTGGATTTACTGGAATTGTAGCAGCTTTATTAGTTAAAAAAGCTGGTATGCCTTTAGTTTTAGCAATAATAATAACTCTTGTTTTAGGAGCTTTAATAGGATTATTTAATGGCTTTATGGTTTCTAAGGTAGGGATAAACCCTTTTATAGTAACCCTTGCAGGTTTGAGCCTATTTCGTGGATTAACATATATAGTTAATAGTGGTCAACAAGTTGCTCAACTAGGAGATGCATTTAATAGTATAGGACAAGCTGTTTTTTTAGATGTACAACTACCGATATATTATGCTTTACTTTTTGTAATAATTGGTGATGTTTTGCTTAGGAAAAATAAATTTTTACGACAAAACTATTTTATTGGTGGAAATGAAAAAGCTTCAAGATTATTAGGAATACATGTAGATAAAGTAAAAATAATTAACTATATGTTGATGAGTACTATTGCAGCATTTGCGGGAATTGTTATGACGTCAAGAATGGGTGCAGCAATGGTTTATGCTGGTACTGGTTTAGAATTAAGAGTAATAACTGCTGTTATAATTGGGGGAGCAAGCCTTAGTGGAGGAGAAGGGTCTGCTATAGGAGCTTTTTTAGGATCATTAATAATGGTTCTTACCATTAATATACTGTCGCTGCTAAATGTAAGCATATACTGGCAAACTTTTGTAATTGGTGGAATTCTACTGTTAGCAGTAACTCTAGATACTTTAAATGTTAAAAGACGAGAGAGATCTATTTTTAAAAAAGCTTAAAAAATTTGAGGTAATATATATGACTTATACAAGTTTTGATAGAGTAAAATTAGCCTTAGAACATAAAGAACCTGATCGAATTCCTTTAGATATTGGTGGCGCAGCAGTCACAGGAATAAATATTAAGGTTTTAAAGAAATTAAAAAAATATTTAGGTCTGCCTGAAACTGTAAAATTATGGGATAAGATAACACAACTTGCAGTTTCAGATGATGATATAGTAAAAAAATTAGAAATAGATGTAAAAAATGTAGCTCCTAACCCACCATCTAAATCCCCTTTAACAAAAGATCTGGGTTTACAAGGAGACCATTACCGTTTATTTGATGAATTTGGGATAGGATGGCAAATGCCTTTGAAAAGTGGGCACTACTATGATTTGTACTATTTCCCTTTAAGAGATGTAGAGAACCCAGTTAATGTTAAGAATTACCCATGGCCTAATCCTTTAGATCCAAATAGATATTTAAATTTAAAAGAAAAAGCTGAAAAGGTTATATATGAGGAGAAAAAGGCATGTGTTTTAGGAAGAATGAGTTCAGGGATGTGGGAAAATGCAATGTGGATGATGGGTCATGAGAAGCATTTTATTGAAATGATTGCCAATCCAAAATTAGTCCAGGCAGTCATGGATAAATTTTTAGAAATTAAAATGAAATATTGGGGGAAAGCACTGGAAGTTGTCGGAGATAATATATTAATCATTTCGGAAGCAGATGATTTAGGGGCACAAAATAGTCTTCTTGTTTCATTAGACTTATATAAAAAACTAATATGGCCTTATCATAAAAAATTATTTTCCTTTATAAAGAAAAAAGCTAGTTCAAGGGTATATATATTTTTTCATAGTGATGGTGCAATAAAAGAAGCAATACCTCTCCTTATAGAAGCTGGTATCGATATTTTAAATCCGGTACAAGTAAATTGTAGAGGTATGGATACTAAAATATTAAAAAAAGAATTTGGGAAAGATTTAACCTTTTGGGGTGGCAGTTGTGACAATAGTGTTTTAACTCATGGATCCTCTGGTGAAGTTAAAGAAGAGACAAAGAGACGAATTAATGATTTAGCACCGGGAGGTGGATTTATTTTTGCACCTATTCATGTTATTCAGAGTGTTGTACCAGTTAAAAATATAATGGCATGGTGGGAAGCTTTGCAGGAATTTGGAAATTATGGATAGAAACCTAATTAAATCTTGAAGGAGGGTATTAATATGTCGAATGATAATTATATAATAAGGGCAAAAAATATAACAAAATATTTTGGTTCTGTTGTTGCTCTTGAGAATGTAGATTTTGAGTTGAAGGATGGTGAAATTCTTGGATTGGTTGGAGATAATGGTGCTGGAAAATCAACCCTTATTAAAATTTTATCAGGCGCGGAGTTACCAAATAAAGGCAGCTTAGAAGTATTTGGAAAACCTGTAAATATCAGAAGTCCTAGGGATTCATTTGAGCTTGGAATAGAAACTATTTATCAGGACCTTGCATTATTTGATAATTTAGATTTCACACAGAATATTTTCGCGGGAAGGGAATATAAGAGTAAAGGTATTGGCTGGCTTTTTGGATTTGTTGATGGTAGGAGAATGCAGAAAGAAGCATTAAATAGAATTAAAAATTTATCTATAAATTTACCTTTATTAACTCAAAGAGTTAAGAAACTTTCTGGTGGGCAGAGACAAGGTATTTCAATAACAAGAGCCCTATTTTGGGGGAAAAAGATCCTTATAATGGACGAACCTACAGCAGCCTTGGGTGTAAGAGAGTCTAAAAAAGCTCTCGATTTGATTAAAGAAACTAGAAAATATGTAAATGGAATTATTGTCATTACTCATAATATTGAACATATTATAAAAATTGCCGATAGAGTTATAGTTTTAAGGAATGGAAAGAGGGTTGGGGATATTAGCTTTAAAGATTATGGTGATAGGCTGGATGACTTACATAATGATATTGTAAGGATAATTACTGGTGCAGAAATTATAAGTTATCATTCTTAAAGTAATATCTTTATTCTATTATTCTCTTTGCTTAAACAATTAAGTTTAAATAGGTAAATAAGTTTTTTAAAGAATGGAGAAAGAATGTTACAAGCAATTATGGTAAAGCCTAGAAAAATTATTTATAAAGAAATTGAAAAACCAAGACCAAGAGAAATGGAAGTTCTTGTAAAAGTAAAGAAGATAGGAATTTGTGGCTCAGATATTCATGTATTTCGTGGAACTCATCCTTATACTGATTATCCAATTGTGCAGGGGCATGAAATTTCTGGAATTATAGGAGGAGTAGGTTCTTTGGTAGAAGACTTTTATATAGGAGAAAAAGTTATTTTAATGCCCCAAGTAACATGTGGGGAATGTTATCCATGCAGACATGGCATGTATAATATTTGTGACGAGCTTAAGGTTATGGGTTTTCAAACAAATGGTGCAGCTCAGGAGTATATTAGTGTTAATAAAAAAATGATTTTAAAAATACCGGAAAGCTTATCTTTTAATGAGGGTTCAATGATTGAACCAGCAGCAGTTGCCGTTCATGCTATCAGCCGAGGAGGAGGTGTCTCTGGTAAAAAGGTCTTGGTATTGGGTGCTGGAACAGTTGGCAATCTTGTTGGCCAGGCATCAAAAGGTCTTGGAGCTGCTAAGGTAATGGTAACTGATATTAGTGATTTCAGATTAAATATTGCTGGAAAATGTTGCTTAGACTTTGCTATAAATTCTAAAAAAGAAGGATTAAACAATTCTATATTGGATAATTTCGGAAAAGATAAAGCAGATATAATATTTGAATGTGTTGGATGCCAAGAAACTATATCGCAGGCAATATCTGTAGCAAGAAAAGGGACCAAAATTATCGTTGTTGGAGTATATGGGAAAAAACCTATTGTGGATTTAGGACTTGTGCAAGACCATGAGCTGAGCTTAATTGGAACTTTAATGTATAGGAAGGATGATTTCATAAAAGCCATTGAGTTAACAGAGAATGGCAAACTTCTGTTAAAAAAATTAATTACTAATGAGTTCCCATTTTCAAGTTATTTAGATGCTTACGAATACATTCTAGAAAAGAAAGATAAAGCAATGAAAGTAATAATTTCTATGGAATGAGTATTATTTAATATCATAAAAAATGTATTGATATATTAAAAATCTAGGTATTAGTGAGGAAAATATGACAGGAAGAGAAAGAGTTAAAAAGTGTTTGACATTTAATAAACCTGATAGAGTACCAAGAGACTTATGGGCTCTACCCTATGTGATTTTGTTTGAAAAAGATAAGTTTGAAAAAGTAATTAATAAATACCCTATGGATATAAGTGCCTCACAATTAAGCCCGGGGTGGAGCGATGAAGTGGTTAAACAGACGGCCAAAAAGAGCAATTATACTGATGATTGGGGTAGCGTATGGCATGTAGGGGAACCAGGGGTCATTGGTGAAGTTAAAAAACCAGTTTTGGATAAATGGTCAAAATTAAAAAAATTAAAGCCCCCTTACCACTTGATAGAAAATAGGGATATTGCATATATAAATAAGTCATATGAAGAAACAGATAAATTTGTATTATCTGATGTAACAGCAAGACCTTTTGAACGGCTACAATTTTTAAGAGGCTCACAGAATTTATTTTTGGATATTGGGTATGATTTAGCTGAGTTTCATAAGTTACTTAAAATAGTCCACGAGTTCTATTTAGCAGATATTGATAACTGGTGCAAAACAAATGTTGATGGGATTTTTTTTATGGATGATTTAGGATCCAACTCTGGACCTCTTATCAATCCTAAAGTATGGAGAGAGATATTTAAACCACTCTATAAAGAATACTGTAATATGATCCATGCAGTAGGTAAGTTTGCTTTTTTCCATACAGATGGTAATACAGAAAAATTTTTTAATGACTTTGTAGAAATAGGAATTGATGCAGTAAATTCTCAATTATTCATAATGAATATTGAGGAACTTGCTAAAAAATTTAAAGGAAAGATTACTTTCTGGGGTGAAATAGACAGGCAGTTTGTTCTTCCTTTTGGTTCACCTGAGGATGTTAAAAGAGCAGTAATAAGAGTGAGGAAAGATTTAGATGATTGCAGCGGGGGAGTAATTGCTCAATGTGAGTGGGGAAAGAATAATCCTATTAAAAATGTTGAAGCTGTGTTTGAAGCATGGGATGGGGAAATAAATCAATAATTGAAGTGTAATTTAATTTAATCTTTAAGTCGAAATCTACAGGGATAAATATGAAAATTAAATCAAAAAAAAGAATACTAAAAGCAATCAATCATAAAGAATCTGATAAGATACCAGTTGATCTTGGCGGTAGTGTACAATCAACGATTCATGTGTATGCCTATAATGAATTAAAGAAGGCCCTGGGTATTAAGGATGGTGTTATTGAGATTATGGATTCCTTTATTCTTGCAGCAAAAGTTGAGGATTCTGTAAGAGAAATGCTTCAAATAGATACTGTCCCAATCCTTCCGCCAATAGATGCATTAGGAATTAAAAATTATGTTGGAAAAAAAGAATGGGTAATGCCAAATGGATTAAAAGTAGTTGTTTCAGAAGATTTCAATCCGTTAAAACAAAAAGACGGGTCCTATATTATAGAAAAAGGTGGTTATAAATTCAAACTTCCTAACGGAGGATACTATTTTGATCCTATAAAGTATTTACTGCAGGATGCAAATACTATGGAAGATATCGAAAGAAGTTTTGATTTTACAGGCTATGGAGAAAGAGAAATTGAGTATTTCAAAAAGGAGGCGGAAAGATTAAAAAATACAGATAGAGCAGTTGTAGGAGATGTTTTTGCAAGTTTTTCAGCAGAAGATATCTTTGGTTATGAAAAAGCATTTATGAACCTTATTCTCGAAAAAGATCTTACTAAATATTTTATGGAGAGATTGACTGGTATGTATATTCATAATTTTGATATTTTCTATGATTCAGTTGGAGATACAGCAGATATTATGATGATGCATAAAGATATGGGAAATCAACAAGGGTGTATGATTTCACCTGATTTAGCAAAAGAGTTTTTTTTCCCGAATTTTAAGAGATTTATAGATAATGTTAAAAAAAGATCGAATTATTATGTGATGATGCATAATTGTGGTTCGATTTATGATTTCATACCTGGGCTTATTGATTGCGGGGTAGATATTTTAAATCCAGTTCAGTTTACAGCTAAAAATATGGAACCGGAAAAATTAAAAAAAGAATTCGGTAAAGATATTTGTTTCTGGGGTGGTGGTGTAGATACTCAGCATGTTTTACCATTCGGTACTGAAGAAGATGTCAGAAAACAGGTAAGAGAGAATGCAAAGATATTTTCAAAGGGAGGGGGCTTTGTATTTAATACTGTACATTGTGTTCAGGCAGGAGTACCGGTTAAAAATATAATAGCTGCTTTTGATGAGATAAACAAGTTTAAATAAGAGCCGGTGTATTGATTTAATCACAGGGGATTCATGTTGGTAATAATATGATTAGAGAGAAGAAATATAGAATAGTCGGGCTTGGGGGAATATTATGGGATGTATTTCCCCAAGGCAAGAAACTTGGTGGTGCTCCGGCTAATTTTGCATATTACGCTTCAGAATTAGGACAAGAAGGAATTATTGCTAGCAGAATAGGTAACGATATTTTAGGGAAAGAAATTTTAAATTCTCTAGATGAAATTAATTTGAGAGGAGATTTTATACAGATTGATTATAGTCATCCTACGGGAACGGTTGATGTAAAACTGGATAGCAATGGGCAACCAAATTATATTATTAACAGAAATGCTGCCTGGGATTTTTTAGAACTGAGTGATAGTTGGAAAAAGCTTGCAGCAGATATTGATGTAGTTTGTTTTGGCACGCTGGCTCAAAGATCTTTAAAGTCCCGTAGAGCAATAATCAATTTTTTAAAAGCAGTTAAAGAAAATACCATAAAGGTATTTGATATAAATCTTAGGCAAAACTTCTATTCTATTAAAATAATTATTGAGTCATTAAAATTTGCAACAATATTAAAATTAAATATGGAAGAACTTGAATTGTTAAAGAACCTAATGAGTTATTTCAATGAAAAAAATTATATTCAGATATGCAGTAGGCTTATAAATGAATATAATATAAAACTTCTATGCCTTACTGAGGGAGAAAATGGAAGTCTTTTGGTAAATAAAGATGGTTATTTTAAACATCCGGGATATAAGGTTAAGGTTGCTGATACCGTAGGTTCCGAGGATGCTTTTACAGCAGCAGTGGTAATTCATTATCTTGCCGGTAAAACACTTGAAGAGATTAGTGATGCTGCTAACAAATTAGGCTCATGGGTGTCTTCTAAAAGCGGCCCTACACCGATATTAGATGACAGGACAATAAAGAAACTTTTTATGAATAAGGTTAAATATTGATGACTCAATATATTTAAAATCAAACTAGTAAAAATTAGGGGGATTTTAGATGAATAATTTTAATTATTTTCAACCGACAGAGATTAGATTTGGCTGCGGGAGGATAAATGAAATCGGGGAAGTAGTTTCTGAGATTGGAAAAAGATGTATTTTAGTTACAGTGCCAATTTTTGAAGCAATAAGACCAGCTTTTGAAAAAGTTAAAAAATCATTATCTGATGCTGGGATGTGTGTGACTCACTTCGATAAAGTTATACCCAATCCAACTATAGATTCAGTTACAATTGGTGCAGAGATGGCTAAGGATTTTAAAGCAGATGTAGTAATTGGATTAGGGGGAGGATCAAGCATGGATACCGCAAAAGCTATTGCTGTAGAGACTACTCATAAAGGAACGTCTTGGGATTATCTTTTTTATAAAGAGATTCAACCTACGGAAAAGACTCTACCAATTATTACGCTTACCACAACTTCAGGGACAGGCTCACAGGTTACACAAGTAGCAGTTGTTTCCAATCCAGCAGAGAAGAAAAAATCAGCTATCTATAATTCTATTTTATACCCAAAGGTTAGTATTGTAGATCCTGAATTGATGTTATCAGTACCAGAACATATATCAGCATCAACAGGATTTGATGTATTTACTCATGCATTTGAAGCATATTTGCATAAAAATACATCGCCATATATTGAGTTGATTGCTTTAGGAGCAATCAAGCTTGTAATAAGATATCTTCCAAAGGTAATTAAAGATGGATCAGATTTAGATACAAGGACTAAAATGGCTTGGTCAGATACGCTTGCCGGGCTTAGTATTGCTAATGCAGGCGTAACTCTTCCTCATGGTATCGGAATGGCAATAGGGGGTTGTTGCTCACATGTTATGCATGGCGAAGCTTTAGCAGCTGTATATCCTGAATTTATATGCTATACATATTCCAGTGCTATAGATAAGTTTGCTGTTTTAGCTAGATTATTTGATAAAAGTCTGTTAAAAGTTAGTGATAGTATTGCTGCTGAAAAGGCATGCGACCTGGTTATTAATTTCTTAAAAGATATCAAAATGTACTCTAGTTTAAAGGATCTTAAAATACCGGAGACAGAATTAGAAGAAATAGCGATAAAATCGATGGAGTTACCTGATTATACTAATAATCCGCGTGTTGCAGATATCGAGGAAATAAAAACAATTTTAAAGAATTCTTATAATTAATAAACAAATACAGGACACACATTTCTAGATTAATCTGTGAATATAATAATAGGACAATATTATTCATAGTAATTAAAGCGAGCGAAGCTATAAGGGGTGAACCCCTACAGTTAGACACATTGTATACTAAAGTTTCTTAAGTTAGAATAGCTGATGAGACAAAAGGTAAAAATCTATATAAAGACAGAAAGGAGATAAAATGGCAAAATATCAAGACCTGGCAGACTCCATCATCAAAGGCGATAATGTAAAAAGCAAGGAAATTGCCCAGAAACTGGTCAGCAAGGGAGTATCTGCAGTGGAAATTTTAAATGATGGGCTGATGCCCGGTATGGCTGTGGTGGGGAAAAAGTTTAAGGCTAACGAGTTTTACATACCTGAGGTACTAATAGCTGCAAGAGCTATGCATGCTGCAATGGACATTATAAAACCTCTGCTTTCCGAATCTGGTGCAGAAAT
>Ga0114921_10000770_pt1 | contig 13804 bp, 14 predicted proteins | sample BentaG_FD_87016 | JGI IMG/M metagenome (GOLD analysis project Ga0114921, IMG submission 87016) | Deep subsurface microbial communities from South Atlantic Ocean to uncover new lineages of life (NeLLi) - Benguela_00093 metaG | ecosystem: Environmental > Aquatic > Marine > Oceanic > Sediment ...
ACCGGTAGATGTCGGACACCGCGGCCAGTTCGTCGCTGCAATGCAGGGAGTTCGCCACCGGTTCCAGCCGGGTGAGCAGGTCATCGAGGTCATCGGTGACCAGGCGTTCGTTGCTGTCGGCGTCGAGGATGATCACCGCGTCCAGGCCGTAGCGGGCGGCACGCCACTTGTTCTCCTGGACATGCCAGGGCGGCATCGTCGGCAGGGTCTCTCCGGCGTCCAGCCTACGATCCAGATCCACCACCAGGCAATGCGTCAGCGCCACCAGCGCGCCAAGCTCCCGCATGTTGGACACTCCGTCGCACACCCGGACCTCCACCGTTCCCAAGTGCGGCGACGGCCTTATGTCCCAACGGACTTCGTTGATGTGGTCGATGATGCCGGTCTTCCGCTGGTCGTGCACGAATCCTTCGAACTCCGACCAGGTATGAAATTGGAAGGGCAGTCCGGCTGTCGGCAGCTGCTGGAACATCATCGCCCGGTTGCTGGCATACCCGGTGTCCTCCCCGCCCCACCACGGCGACGAAGCCGACAGCGCCAACAAGTGGGGATAATGGTTGAGCAGTGACGACACAATCGGCATCACCTTGTGCGCTGAGGAGATCCCGACATGCACGTGCACGCCCCAGATCAGCATCTGGCGTCCCCACCACTGTGTGCGCTTGATCAATTCGGCGTAGCGCGGCGCATCGGTGAACTTCTGCGCCGACCACTGCGCGAACGGGTGGGTGCCGGCGCAGAACAACTCCATGCCGTGGGAACGCGCCACCTCGCGGGCGGTCACCAACGTGCGGCGCAGATCCTCCATCGCCTCGCCGGTGGTATCGCAGATGCCGGTGACGATCTCGACAGTGTTGCGCAGCAATTCCTTGTGCACATGCGGGTTTTCGCCGATCTCGGCGATGACGGTGGCAGCTTCGTTACTCAGATCGCGGGTTTCGGCGTCGACGAGCGCGAACTCCCATTCCACGCCGATCGTCGGCCGGGCCGACCCGGCGAAGTCGATCCGGCTGCCGGGCGGGATCCTGTTGGGTGCCTTACTGGGTACTAATGACACCGCACGCGGCCCGCTCGCCGGCGTCGCCAGTGGCCATCGTGGTCGCGTCGGGGCCGGGAGAGCCGCCGATCTCGCTGTACCGATCCGGCGGGATATGCGCGAAGTTGTCGGATTCCTCGTGGATCATGATCGAGGTCTTGGACCCGTCAAGCAGGTCATCCCGGGTAAACGCGTCGGTAGTGGTGACGAGCAGCGCCGACCCATCGTCGCGCACCTGCAGCGCAGTCAAGTCGCCACTGGCAGGGTGTCGGGTGTGCCCGGGAGCCTGGAAATGGCCGCCGGCGGACATGAAGTCGCCGGGAGCACCCCCGTCGGGTGCGACCGAGTTCGGTTCACACTTGCCCACCGAATGGATGTGCAAGCCGTGGAACCCCGGAGACAGTTTGCCGCTTTCGGCCGTCTGAACAGTGACGGTGGCATAGCCGTCCTCGAAATCAAAAGTCGCTGCGGCGACCTGGGTGCCGTCGGCGGTCTTCATCTCGGCGACCAAGGCCTCGGCCCCTGCATGGTCCTCCTCGTGCGCCTCCTCCCCGTGCGCCGACGGCGCCGGTGAGCCCGTCCAGACCGACGGCGTAGTTCCCGGCGTTGTGGCGACCGGCTCGTAGGGGCTGCAGGCGCCGAGCAACGCGACCGGCGGGATGACAAGAACAGCGGCGGCACTTCTGAATCTGCTGGCAGGCTTAACCATGCCGGAATCTTAGCCCGGCGACGATGCGGGCCGAGGGCGGACCGCGCAGGAGGCGGGCAATCCGGCTACGAACCCGGCGACGATGCGGGCCGAGGGTGGACTGAGCTGGGAGCACCTCGCGGGCGAGAGCCGGGCGATCACGCCCTACCCCATCACCAGCACGATGATGCCCGGCCCCAGCTCACCAATTTCGGGGAGCCGCGGCTCGACCGGCGCTTCCAGCAGCTGGCCCACCTCGTCCGCAGCTTCGCGTTCACCGGGAGCATTGCCGAAATACACAGTGGTGACCGGGACATCGGGCAGGACCAGGTCCCCGACCTCGGTGACGTTCCAGTCCGCCTCCCTGAGGCGATCGGCGGTACTGCCCGCCACGCCCAGGGCCTCGGAGATGTTGAACACCCGCACCTCGGGCCTGACCGGGGGCGGGGCCTCCGGGGACTCGGACGGGCTGGTCGTCGTGGTCGTCACCGTGACCATCGACGAGAGGTCGTCTGTGTCGCCGCCCGACCCCATCGCCTGGAAGCCGACTAACAAGAAGACGACGCCCAGGAACAACAAGACCATCACCATGGCGCGCAATGGCAGCCGGGAGGAGTCAGGAACGCGCTCGTTCATCGGGTCCACTGTATCCAGCGGCGGGCGCTAACCCGAAACTCGCAGGACAGCACTCAGTTCCCGGGTGGCTCGAAGCCCAGCCGTCGTGCGGCCCGAGCCTTCTGCCGACTGGCTCGCAACCGTCGTAGCCGTTTGATCAGCATCGGGTCGGCGACCAGCGCCTCGGGCCGATCAACGAGCGCGTTGAGCACCTGGTAATAGCGTGTCGCTGACATCGAGAACAGCTCTTTAATCGCTTCTTCCTTGACCCCGGCGAACTTCCACCACTGCCGCTCGAAAGCCAGGATGTCGTGCTCGCGACGGGTCAGGCCATCGGTAAGTTCAGCGTCGTTCCGTGATCGACCAGCCTGCGCCATGGCGCCGTCCATATCGCTGCCTGGACCCTTCCGAATTCTCGAATCACAACAATGTGTTTCGGCGATATTCAACCACGACCAGGCTTGCTGCGCCGTCACCCAACCCCGCGAGTCGCCGGACTGGATTGCCCACCTCCTCAACCCGCCGCAACACACCGCGCATCGTCGCCGGGCTCGACTGGATTGCCCACCTCCTCAACCCGCCGCGCATCGTCGCCGGGCTTAAGCTTGCCGACCATGGCCGTCGTACCCATCCGCATCGTGGGAGATCCCGTCCTGCACACTGCGACCAGTCCGGTTCCCGTGGCCGACGACGGTTCTCTGCCGACCGATCTTGCTGACTTGATCACCGACCTGTACGACACCATGGACGCGGCCAACGGGGTGGGCCTGGCGGCCAACCAGATCGGTTCCGGGCTGCGGGTGTTCGTCTACGACTGCGCAGACGACCGCGGACAGCCCGACCGCCAGCGCGGAGTCGTCATCAACCCGGTGCTGAAGACCTCCGAGGTGCCCGAAACGATGCCCGACCCGGACAACGACGACGACGAGGGTTGCCTGTCGGTTCCCGGCGAGACATTTCCGACCGGTCGCGCAGACTGGGCACGGGTGCGTGGCCGGGACGCCGACGGCAACCCGATCACATTGGAGGGCTACGGGTTGTTCGCGCGCATGCTGCAGCACGAGACCGGCCACCTGGACGGCTTCCTGTACCTGGACCGCCTGATCGGCCGGCACGCCCGCAGTGCGAAACGGAAAATCAAGTCGAACGGCTGGGGGGTGCCCGGGTTGTCGTGGATGCCGGGCGAAGGGCCCGACCCGTTCGGTCACTGATGATCACCGGGCCACATGGGCTACTTGGGCTACCGGAAGTCGGCACCCGGGTAAGCGTGCGCTTCCGCCGGCCGGCGGGGTCTGTCCCGCCGCTGACCGATGTGGTGGGCCATCTGCTCGGCATCGACCCGCAGGTGCGAGTCAGGACCAAAGCGGGCGCGACGGTCGAATTCGCACCCGACGACGTGGTGACGGTGCGCAGCCTGACCGACGTGCCACTTCGCACGTCACAGATCCGCGCGCTCGAGCACGCCGCCGCGCTGGCGTGGCCGGGCGTCGAGTGGCAATGGCTGGACGGCTGGCTGCTGCGCGCCGGGCATGGTTCACCTCTCCGCGGTAATTCAGCTGTGCCACTTGATTTTTCAAGCGCCGCTACCACTATCTCTGCGATCATCGACTGGTATGCGGACCGCAGCCGGGCACCGTGGCTCGCCATCCCCGAACGGATGCTGACGGTGGCGGCGGCCGCCCGGGTCGAGACCCGCGTCATACCCCACGCGACGCAGGAGCCGCCATCCGCGCCGGGCGTGACGCTGGCGGCCCGACCGGACGACGCATGGTTGGCCTGCTACGCCAGGGACGTGCCCGTCGACGTGCTGACCGCGGTCGCCGGGGGCGAGGTCGTTTTTGCCTCGCGCGGGGACGCGGCAGTCGGCCGGGCCGCGGTGACCGATGCACCCGACGGGTGGGCCTATCCGATGTGCACGTGGCCCCCGAACAGCGCAGGGATGGCCATGCACAGGCACTGTGTACAGCGTCGCTGACTTGGGGGTCAGCGCGCGCCGCGACGCGCGCTTATGTCCAGGTTCGCGCGGATAACAGCGCGGCCAACAACCTCCACGTGTCAATAGGATTCCGGCCCCACCACCGCAGCCGGCACGTCGACGCGTCGTCAGTGCCGAGAGCCGGGTCGCTGCGAACCCGGGGGAGGGCAAAGCCCAACTAGCTCTACGTAGGGTGTACCGAATGCGACTGGCCACCTGGAACGTGAACTCAATTCGCGCGCGCGTCGGCCGCGTTGTCGACTGGCTGGCCCGCGCCGATGTCGACGTCCTCGCGATGCAGGAAACCAAGTGCTCCGATGAACAATTTCCGACCCTGCCGTTCTACGAGATCGGGTTTGAGGTCGCCCATTGGGGCTTTAGCCAGTGGAACGGCGTAGCGATCGCGTCGCGAGTCGGCCTTCACGACGTAGAGATCGGCTTCGGTGGCCAGCCCGCCTGGAGCAGCAAGCAGGATGGCCAGGCGATCGTTGAGGCCCGCGCGTTGGCGGCCACTTGCGCCGGCGTCCGGGTGTGGAGTCTTTACGTGCCCAACGGGCGTGCCGTCAAAGACCCGCACTACCAGTACAAGCTGAAATGGCTTGCCGCCCTCAAGGATAACGCCAGCTCTTGGTTGGCGCGAGATCCCTCCGCGCAGATCGCACTGGCCGGCGACTGGAATATCGCGCCCACCGATGACGACGTCTGGAGCGTTGATTTCTACCGGGACAGCACGCACGTCACCGAGCCGGAGCGCAACGCCTTCAACGCCATCACCGACGCCCACTTCGGGGACCTGGTGCGGCCTTTCGCGCCCAGTCCCGGGGTGTACACCTACTGGGACTACACCCAGCTGCGGTTCCCGAAGAAGCAGGGTATGCGCATTGACTTCGTCCTCGGATCGCCGGCGTTGGCCGACCGCGTCACCCATGCCGAGGTCGTCCGAGAGGAGCGCAAAGGGAAGGCGCCCAGCGACCACGCACCGGTCCTCGTCGACCTGCGTCACGGATAGTCGGACCGGATAACGCCGACCACCGATGCCACTCGCCGATGAAGGGCACGACATCGCTGGTAGAAGCGTCGTTCTTCATGCCCGACACGCACCCCGAACCACTGCCGGCATGCACCGCGCTAGACTTATGACTATGCTTTCTCACCCCTACCGAATTCAGTTCCCGGCGGCTAATTCAGAGCAACTCGGTCAAGACGAAGTCGTATTCAGCCTGATTGAGAACGGCGAGCTTCGGCCTTTACGATTTCACGACTACGAAGAAATCTACGCTCGGCCGGGGCTATACGAAGAACTGTTCTACGAACGACTCAAGTGCACCTCTCCCCGCGAGGTAGTAGAACTTTTGCGGCGGGCGCTGGGCACTGTGCGCGAACCGGTCAATGAACTGCGGGTTCTCGATTTGGGAGCAGGCAACGGAATGATGGGCGATGTCCTGAAGAAGGAAGGAATTGCCCGGCTCGTCGGCGTGGATATCATCCCAGAGGCACGCGATGCCGCGTTTCGGGACCGGCCTACCGTCTACGACGCCTACTACGTAGCGGACTTGCAAGAACCCGACGACGAGCTGGTTGAAGAACTCCGCGAGTGGGGCTTCGATTGTCTAACGTGTGTCGCTGCTCTCGGGTTCGGCGACATTCCCCCGCGGGCATTCTTCAACGCTATGAAGCTCGTTCGCTCCGATGGCTGGCTCGCATTCAACATCAAACAGTCGTTTTTAGATCACGCTGAACAAACAGGATTTGCCCGCCTGGTGAAGGAACTCATCTTTTCGAAATATCTCGACATTTATCACCTCGAACTCTACCGCCACCGGCTTTCAATGGAAGGCAAGCAACTTTTCTACTATGCACTGGTCGGACGCATGACAGCGTCGATTCCCGACGATTTCCTGGAACAGTACAGAATCGAAGACTAGTTTTCGCCGTCGCGCTACGCGAGATCGTTGCGGGGACGGTTCGATTCCTCCGGACGTTCAGATAGTGCCCGATTGCCGACCGAATGAAACGGAACTTCGTCGAAGCATTTTGCCGAGTTGATCGCGTGGCCGTTGACATCAAAATCCGGCTGCCTCGCTCGAAGGCCCCTGGCTCGGAGATCGGAGCCTGTCTGATCGGGAGTTGCCGGGTTACCCACAACCTCGTGTTGCGCTAGCGTGGACAACGCCAAGGAATCAACCACGCGGGAGTGCATACCGAGTGCGCTGAGAGGGCGGCTGGGGCCGTCGACCGTACGAACCTGACCGGGTAATGCCGGCGTAGGGAGCTGAAGCGAGTGACCGATTTGTCCATACCCGTCGACCCGTCAATAACCACCGGTCCCATCACCGGCAGCAGCAAGATCTACCGGGACATCGACGCGGTTCCCGGCGCCCGGGTGCCGTTTCGCCGGGTACATCTGTCCAACGACGAGCACTTCGACCTCTACAACACCTCCGGGCCCTACACCGATCCCGACGCGGTGATCGACCTCAGCACCGCGCTGCCGCCACGGCCGGGCGTGGTGCGTGACCGCGGTACTCAATTGCAACGCGCGCGCGCCGGTGAGATCACCGCGGAGATGGCATTCATCGCCGCTCGCGAAGACGTGTCTGCTGACCTGGTGCGCGACGAGGTGGCCCGTGGCCGCGCGGTCATACCGGCCAACCACAACCATGCTGAGATCGAGCCGATGATCATCGGCAAAGCGTTCGCAGTGAAAGTCAATGCCAACATAGGCAATTCAGCCGTCACATCATCGATCGGCGAAGAGGTCGACAAGATGGTGTGGGCCACCCGCTGGGGCGCGGACACCATCATGGACTTGTCCACCGGCAAGGACATCCACCAAACCCGCGAGTGGATCCTGCGCAACTCGCCGGTGCCGGTGGGCACCGTGCCGATCTATCAGGCCCTGGAGAAGGCCAACGGCGACCCGACTGAGCTGACCTGGGAGTTGTACCGCGACACCGTGATCGAGCAGTGTGAGCAGGGTGTGGATTACATGACTGTGCACGCCGGGGTGCTGCTGCGGTACGTCCCACTGACCGCACGCCGGGTGACCGGCATCGTGTCGCGCGGCGGGTCGATCATGGCGGCGTGGTGCCTGGCACATCACACCGAGTCGTTCCTGTACACGCATTTCGAAGAACTGTGCGAGATCCTGGCCCACTACGACGTCACCTTCTCGCTCGGTGACGGCCTGCGGCCTGGTTCGATCGCCGACGCCAACGATGCCGCGCAGTTCGCTGAGCTGCGCACGCTGGGCGAGTTGACCAAGATCGCCAAATCCCATGGCGTGCAGGTGATGATCGAAGGGCCCGGCCACGTTCCGATGCACAAGATCGTCGAGAACGTCCGGTTGGAGGAGGAGCTGTGTGAGGAGGCACCGTTCTACACATTGGGCCCGCTGGCCACCGACATCGCCCCCGCCTATGACCACATCACGTCGGCCATCGGTGCGGCGATCATCGCGCAGGCCGGCACCGCGATGTTGTGCTACGTCACCCCCAAGGAGCACCTCGGGCTGCCCGACCGCAAGGATGTCAAGGACGGCGTGATCGCTTACAAGATCGCAGCGCACTCGGCGGACCTGGCCAAGGGGCATCCCCGGGCGCAGGAACGCGACGACGCGCTCTCGACTGCGCGTTTCGAGTTCCGCTGGAACGACCAGTTCGCGCTGTCGCTGGACCCGGACACCGCGCGGGCGTTCCACGACGAGACGCTGCCGGCCGAACCCGCCAAGACCGCGCACTTCTGCTCAATGTGCGGACCGAAGTTCTGCTCGATGCGGATCACCCAGGACGTCCGCGATTACGCGGCCGAGCACGGTCTCGACAGCGAGGAGGCGATCGAGGCCGCCCTCCAACAGGGCATGTCGGAGAAGTCGGCGGAGTTCGCTGAGCATGGCAACCGGGTGTATCTGCCGCTGGCATGAGTGATGAGCGCTTGCGCAAACAACCGAAGAACCTGAGACAGTGACCTACTTGCCACTGCCCACGCCGGGCAGCACGCCCCTGCGGGTGCTGACCATCGCCGGATCCGACTCCGGCGGCGGTGCCGGCATCCAGGCCGACATGCGCACCATGGCGCTACTGGGCCTACACGGCTGCGTCGCGGTGAGCGCGGTGACGGTACAGAACACCCAGGGGGTCAAGGGCTTTCACGAGATACCCGACGATGTCGTCGAGGGCCAGATCGAGGCCGTCGTCGCCGATATCGGGATTCAGGCCGCCAAGACGGGCATGCTGGCGTCTTCGGACATCATCGCCACGGTGGCGAGGACCTGGCAACGAGTAGCACCTGGGACACCTCTGGTGGTCGACCCCGTGTGCGCGTCGATGCACGGCGACTCGCTACTACATCCGTCTGCGCTGGACACCCTGAAGCGCTTGCTCTTTCCGTTGGCCACGCTAGTGACGCCGAATCTCGACGAGGTGCGTCTGCTGGTTGATATTGAGGTCGTCAACTCAAGTTCGCAGCGCGAGGCCGCCAGGGCCCTGCACGCGCTGGGCCCGCAGTGGGTGCTCGTCAAGGGTGGCCACCTGCGATCGTCAGCTAGAAGCCCGGACATCCTGTACGACGGAGCCGAGTTCTACGAGTTCGACGCTGCCCGGGTGGACACGGGTGACGACCACGGCGCGGGCGACACCCTGGGGGCCGCTGCGGCTTGCGCGCTGGCGCATGGGTATTCGGTCCCCGACGCGGTGGCGTTCGGCAAGGCCTGGGTGACCGAATGCCTGCGGGCCGCCTACCCATTGGGCCACGGCCACGGTCCGGTGTCGCCGCTGTTTCGACTGTCACAGCTTCGGCCGTCAGAGCTTCGGCCGTCAGAGCTTCGGCCGTCAGAGAAATGACCCACAAGAACGCCTTGGACACCATTGCCGGCATCGCGCACGAACCCAAGGCCGAGCCCCACGGCGTCGCAATGTTGACCCACGGCGCTGGCGGTAGCCGGGAGTCCCCACTGCTGCAACGGCTTTGCGACGAATAGGCGCGGCGCGGCTGGCTGGCGGTCCGCTACGACCTGCCATTTCGCAGGCGCAGGGCCAAGGGGCCGCCGTCCGGCTCGGCGGCCGCCGATCAGGCCGGCGTCATCGAGGCGATCGACCTGGCCCGCACCCTCGCCGACGGCCGGGTAGTCGCGGGCGGCCATTCCTACGGTGGGCGGATGACGTCCATGGCGGTGGCCGAGCACGCGGTGGACGTCAGTCCGGATATCTCGGTTCTGACGCTCTTCTCTTATCCCCTGCACCCGCCCGGCAAGCCCGAAAGCCTTCGCGCCGAGCACCTGCCAGGCATCACCGTGCCGACGGTCTTCGTCCACGGCACCAGCGATCCGTTCGGAACGCCCACAGAGCTGGCCATTTCAGCTGCGCTGATTCCCGCGCCGACCGAGATCGTTGAAATCATCGGCGCGCGACATGATTTGGGGTCGAAGAAGCTTGATGTGGCTGCCCTCGCGGTCGACGGGGCGCTCCGGCTGCTGCCGTGACCCGTGCCCGTTGATACGTTCACACCAATGAGGTGGCCCGGGGGACAGCTACCCTCGACAGCACCCGCCTCCCCAGGGCTGGTGCTGTCGGGGGTGTGGACGCTCGGCGTCCTCGCAGTAATCATCGCGGTGCTCACCATCGACAGAGACTCTGTGCGGTCGCGGACTCCGTGCGGGTCGCGGACTCTGTGCGGGTCGAGAACCTGGCCGCGAGCATGTGGCTCAAGGCACTGCCCGAGAGCGACGACATCCGCTCGCTCCGAAAGACCTCATGCAACAAACCACACCTGAGCGAAGTGTTCGCGGTGCTGACGGTTCCCGAAGCCGTGTTCTACCCGGGTGAGCAGATGGTGCGAGATTACGGGGAAAAGTGCCGCGATCCCGCCTACGGAGTAGCCGGCCGGCCGCTGGAACTTACTCCACAGTAAGGAGTACGGTCTTCTTATGAGCGCGGAGCAATTGGACGTAGTCATCGTAGGCGCTGGCTTCGGCGGCATGGGCGCAGCGATTCAGCTGAAGCGGATGGGTTATGAGAACTTCACGATTCTCGACCGCGAAGACGACCTGGGCGGAACCTGGCACGTCAATCGCTATCCGGGCCTGGCGGTCGATATCCCATCCACCACCTACTCGTACTGGTTCGAACCCAATCCGTACTGGTCCCGGCTGTTCGCGCCCGGTGATGAGCTCAAGCGCTACGCCGACCACGTCGCCGATAAGTACGACGTGCGCCGCCATATGCGGTTCAACACCAGCGTTGAGGGCGCGCGCTGGGACCAGGAAGCCCAACTGTGGCAGGTGGCGCTGGCGGGTGGCGAGACGCTCACGACGCACTTCCTGATCACAGCCACCGGCTTCCTCTCGCAACCGCACACCCCGGACATCCCGGGTATCGCAAGCTTCGACGGCAAGGTGATCCACACAACGGCGTGGGACGATGGTTACGACTTCGACGGGCGCCGCGTCGCGATCATCGGCACCGGAGCGACGGCGGTGCAGCTGATCCCCGAGCTGGCCGCCGAGGTTGCCGACCTGACCGTCTACCAGCGCACGGCCACCCATGTGGTGCCGAGGTTCGATTTCCCGATTTCCGAGCCCGTGCAGCGCCTGTTCGCCCGCGTGCCACTGATTCAACGGGCCTTCCGGTGGGTGACCGACACCCTCTTCGAGCTGATGATGGTGTCGGCGGTGCTGAACTACCGCTACTTCCGGCGGCTCAACATCGGTGCCGCGGATCTGGCCAAGAACAACCGATTTGTGGCGATCCACGACAAGGAGTTGCGCCGCAAACTCACCCCGGACTACGACTTCGGCTGCAAGCGTCCCACCTACTCCAACACCTACTACCGCGCCTTCACCAAGCCGCACGTCCACTTGGAGACCGACGGGATCGAGCGGATCGAACCCGACGGCATCATCACCGCCGACGGGCACAAAACGAAGATCGACACGCTGGTGCTGGCCACCGGCTTCGACATGTGGGACGCCAACTTCCCGGCTATCGAGGTGATCGGACGGTCGGGCCGCAACCTCGGTAAATGGTGGCGAGAGAACAGGTTCCAGGCCTATCAAGGGTTATCGATCCCCTACTTCCCGAACCTCTTGAGCCTGGCCAGCCCGTACGCGTTCAGCGGGCTGTCGTTCTTCAACACGATGGAATACCAGATGCGGCACATGGATCGGCTGTTCGGCGAGCTGCATCGACTCGGAGGCACCACATTCGAGGTGACGGAGGAGGCCAATACCCGCTTCCTGGACCGAATGACCGAACGGCTTGACAACTCGGTGTTCTATCGCGGCGACTGCGCGAACTCGCGGTCCTACTACTTCAATCCCAGTGGGGAGGCATCGCTGCTGCGACCCACCTCCACCGCCAACGCGGTGCGGGATGGATCGCAATTCCCGTTGAGCGACTACCAAATCACTTGACCCAGAACAGATAAGAGAGGGATAGGAACAGCCCATGTCGAAGGAGAATTCGCGATTCGCAGTAGTTTCCGGCCTCGCGCTGGCCGGTGCCGGGGTTGCCCACTTCGCCAACCCTGAGTTGTTCGAGCGGATCAGCAAGCCGGCGTTCCCGAACCCCACCCGCGAACTCATCTACACCAACGGCGGCATCGAGACCGCGCTCGGCCTGGGGTTGGTCAGCCGACGGACGCGGCGCCTGGCCACCGTTGGGTTAATCGGCTACCTGGCCTACCTCGGCGGTAACGCGGCCCGCAATTCAGGTTAGTTCCGGCCGGCTGGGATCAGGCCATAGGGAACCGCACATGTTGGATAAGCTCAAACAGCTGATCGGGATCACCCTCATCATCAGGACTCCTGACATGTGCGTAGGAATGGTTGCAGGGTCAGTGGTGGGGTTTGGTGCTGTAGTGCAGCGTGAGGGTGGTGCCGGGGTAGACGGTGCCGGTGTCGTTGAGGGCGTGGCAGAGTTCGTCGATGGCGGCGGTGTGTCGTGGCGCGGACAGCGGGTCGAGCCGGATGTGCAGGGTGCCGGTGTCGTGGTCGGGGATGATGTCGCCGGTGCGGGCGAGTGCGGTGCGGATCAGTGTGTGCGCTTCGTCGTCGGCGCGGGCGTAGCCGGTGGCGGTGGCGATGGTTCGGGCCAATGCTTGTGCGGTGTTGAACGCGGCCATGCGGATGGCGTGATGGATCAGTTTGGTTTCGGTGTCCAGGACTTGCTGGCCGGGGTTGACCTGCGCGAGCGGTAGCCGGGCGGGGATCGCCTTGTGGGCTTGAACGGCCGCGTGCAGGGCCGCCTGGGCGGCGTGGACGGCGGCGTCGATGCTGTCGAGCAGTCGGGTGGTCAACACCACCGACGTTCCGGGTGGCGGCGAGGACACCTCCAACAGTTCGCGGTCGGCGACGGTTTCGGCGTGTTGTAGTGCGCGGCGGGCCTTTTCGACCTGCTGGTAGGCGGCTTTCTTGGCCGGGTTGGGCACCATCCGGGCCGGTTCGTCGTCGCCGGCCCGGTAGCTGTCGTGGGAATCGAGGTCGAAATGCATGCGGGCGTAGCGGAAGTAGTTTTCCTGCCGCCAGCGTGACCCCATCCGGAACCGGATTTCGGCGGCGCCGAGGTCGCGGCGGGTGGTCAGGATGTGCATCTGCCGTGAGCGGGCCGGGTCGTACAGGCTGATCTGGCGCATCGCGAACCCCTCACCGGCGCGGGGCCCGCCGCCGATCTGAACGCTCACCTCGGTGTCGGCCAACTCCCACCGTGAGGTGCGGCCGCGCTCGTCGGTGTGGATGTACTCGCGGAACGACGTCGCCTCGACGTCGGTGGTAGCGCCTTTACGCCAGGTCAGGGTGTCGAACCCGGCCGCATCGAGGTCGGCGAACAGGGCCGGTGACCATCCGCCGCGGTCGAATCCCACCAGCACCCGCCGCTCGTCACCGACCACCGCCCGCAACTGTGGGATCAACCGGCGCAACTCGGCGGCCAGCGAGGCGGCGGGGGCGGCCAACACCACCAGCAGCGGGTCCCCGCCGGCGTCGGACACCCAGGTCTCCACCGTCGCCGGGGCCGGGAACTTCAACCGGGGCACATGGGTTTTCGCGATCCTGCGGGTGCCCTGGTAGGCGCGCACATGCCCGTCGACATAGAGCACCCCCACCTGCTCGGGACGGGCCCGGGCGTGGGCTGTGGCCATCGCGGTGATCCAGTCGCCGGCCTCGCCCATCTCGGCGAGATAGCCGATCTTGCGGCGGATCGTCTTGACCTCCGGGGCGCGGTCCAACCCCAGGATCCGGCCCAGCGCGATCGGATCGATCCGGGTGGCGCCTTCGGCGCGGGATTCACCAAGCAGAGCCCGGAACACCGCCTCGCACAACATCGTATCCAGCGAGTAGAACCCATTCGGGAAACTCGGGTAGGTGGCGTGCGCGCACTCCAGCAGCCCGGTCGCGGACAACGCGGGTACCGCCAGGAACAACCCGGCCAGCGGGGCGCGGGCACACCCGGTGAACACCGGCGGCGCGAACGGAATCATCCCGAACGCCGCCAACACC
>Ga0114921_10000771_pt1 | contig 13788 bp, 14 predicted proteins | sample BentaG_FD_87016 | JGI IMG/M metagenome (GOLD analysis project Ga0114921, IMG submission 87016) | Deep subsurface microbial communities from South Atlantic Ocean to uncover new lineages of life (NeLLi) - Benguela_00093 metaG | ecosystem: Environmental > Aquatic > Marine > Oceanic > Sediment ...
GCCTGTCAAGGAAGGCAATCTTCATAGGATTCCCTTAGTGCATTTTGATTGCCACTCTGTACATATTATGTCAAACTCTCTTGACTTTAACCCTTGATTTGTGCTATTCTTCCCTAGTTCAGTAGATTTTTATGACAGGAAGACAAGCCAATTCAAATGGCTGATCAAAATCAAGCACAATATAACCACAGGATTTGATTAATGTTGCAGCGCGAAAGAGTAGCCGAAAACGTATACTCCTGTCAAAGTGATGTTTATGCCCAGGTCAACGCCGGTGCAGTGGTCGGACCGAATTGGGCTGTTGTGATCGATACCCTCGCACTACCAGAAGAGACATTGGAGATCCGACAATTCATTGAGCAGGAACTCCAGGTACCAATAAGGTATGTGATCAACACCCATTTCCATGCTGACCATACCTGGGGAAATTATCTATTTCCCAATGCGACCATCCTCGCCAGCACTTTGTGCCGTGAGCTGCTGGACACTCGCGGGCGAGCTTCCCTGGAAGAAGCCAGAAAACAAGGCACCACGTTCAGACAGAGCCGGATTATTCTCCCCCATCTCACTTTTACTGAGGGTTCCCTGAGCCTGCGAGTGGGAAAGAAGACTCTCAGCATGATCTTCCTGCCAGGTCACAGCCCAGATAATCTTGGTGTGATTGTGGAAGAAGATCGGGTCTTATTCGCCGGTGATGTGCTTATGCCTATCCCCTATATCGTGGATGGCAATGCAGATGACATGGTTCTATCTTTAAAGCAGATTGGCATAATGGGGTTGGAGAATGTCGTTCAAGGTCACGGTGACATCGTGCTGCGGGGGGAAGTTGAAGGCTCTGTGAGGGATAATCTCGCTTACCTTTCTGCTATCCGTCGAGCTGTGCGTAAAGCCGGGAGAAGAAAATATCCCTGGGATTTATTGGAAGATGTTGGGGTTGAGGAGTGCGGTAAAAGCAGGGTATTAATCGGGGGACTTGCTGAGGAGCTTCACAGCCGAAATTTATATGCACTGTATGAACAGCTGTATGGTGAACCACCAGCCTCTTCCGAGGATGAAGAGGATTGATTACCCTTCGTTATTCTGTTTCGTCAATCTCATCCTCTATTCGGAAAATCTCCACCTTTTCGACCAGACCCTTATCGATCAAGTATCCCTGGCAATTCCACTCACCATTATTTTGAGACCAAATTAAGTAAATTACCCCTGGATAGGATGCCTCAGCGATGTCGATCGGTGATGGCCCATCTAAACCTTGAGGGTGTGAGTGGTATATCGCCAATAAATCCCACTGGTTCTTATCGATCTGATTAAAGTATCTCAATTGCTGCTCAGGATCCATCTGATACCTGACCGGACTGTGCAGTATATTCGTAACAGGAAATACTTTAAGGCTGGTCTGATCTACACCTGCGACCAACCCACAAGATTCTTCAAAATCGCGTTCAGTGATATCGGCAAGCATCATCTGCCAATGTATTCTTCGCAAGTTGAGCGTGGTTCCTAAGCTATCCAAATTGCAGTTCCGCATACAGCCAAGAATACGACACCTGGTTCAACGATCGCCTGCCGCAGAGGTTGACCTTCGGATAGGGCACCGATCAGACTGGTCAATGAATATGCCGGACCTAGAATTAAGAGCCCATATGTGATCGGAGATAGCGGCCAATAATGCAATGCTGAAATAATCCCAGCCAAGATGATGATAACCACAAAGGTTGGCAGATAAAGCCTTCGCCCATTCAAACGCAGGTGGAGGGTTCGCAGACTTACCAGACCAGCTGCTAAAATCAAAGCTGGTAAGATCAAATATAAACGTAATCCAGCTGATTCTAAGGCAATGGCTAAGATCAAGAATAAAGCATATGAGACTGCAGTCAATGTTGCGCTGGCCAGAGGGTAACGCTCGTCTTCCGGATCAACGGCGATGTACTCTGCAACCAGAACCAGCATCAGCAGAGCTCCTCCAACCGCGAAACTCATCAGCCATTGGGGACCAACGGGCAATTGGTTCAATGGAATCCCAAGTGTCCAGGCAGTTAATGCCGGTAGCAGCCAGTGCTCCACTGTCCGCTTTTGACCTAAGGCAGGGTGATCACGCAAAAGCAAATCCGCTCCGGTGGCAGTCAGTCCGGCAACGAGCAAAGCAACAAGCGTATGGATATTAATCTCAATAGCCAGGTAGAAACCAGGCAGCTGCATGCCCAATTCGCTCGCAGGAAGGTCAACGAAGCGGCTAGCGGCATAAGCCAGCAAGATCGCAGCAGATAGGATGCTCAAACGGTCAGCGTCGGGAAGGTAGCTGGTTCTTTCCACATCTGCATTTTAACCGATTTCTTGACGGAAATATGTAACGCGCTTAGGATTGAGTAGAAAATGTACGACGGACCTGGAGATGATTTAACATGCGCATTGGTATGATGGCAGATGCTTACAAGCCTCACGTCAGTGGGATAACCAACGTCATCGCGCTGAGCAAACGCTTCCTTGAAAAAAAAGGGCACGAAGTTTATGTTTTTACATTCGGTGGAGGCGATTATCAAGATGATGAACCGAATATTGTGCGTACCCGCGGGATGCCCCTGGTTGATACCGGGTTATATTTAAGTGCTCGTCATAGTTCGGAAGCTCAGAAAATCTTACGCAAAATGGATATCATTCATGTCCACCATCCTTTCACCAGTGGTCAGTTAGCTATCCGCTATTGCAGAGCGGAAGGGATTCCGCTTGTTTTCACCAATCACACACGCTATGACTTATATGCTCATGCATACCTGCCCATGGTTCCTGAGGCACTTGGAGATGCTTTTGTTCGGGCATACCTGCCTTCATTCTGTAAATCTTGCGACTTGGTGATCGCTCCGTCGCCCGGATTACAAGAGGTATTGATTAATTTAGGAGTTGAGGCACAAATTGACGTCATCCCAAATGGGGTCGATATCAGACCGTTCCAATCAATTGAGCAACCAATTCCCCGTCAAGAGCTTGGATTCAAGGAAGATGATGTCATCCTGACTTACATGGGGCGCATCGGTCCGGAGAAAAATCTTCCTTTCCTGTTACGAGCTTTTGCTGGCATTGCAAAAACCTATGAAAATGCTGCTCTGCTGGTCATTGGCGATGGGGCTGAACGTGAAAACCTCGAAGATAGGGTTAGAGTTATGGGCATCAGCGATCGAGTGCATTTTACCGGGATGATCCCTTACCCTGAACTTCCTGCTTATATGGGAGTAGCAGATGCATTCGTGACCGCTTCCGTAACTGAAGTCCACCCCCTTTCTGTGATCGAAGCCTTGGCATCTAGTTTGCCAGTTGTCGGCATTCAATCCCCGGGTGTTGGAGATACCGTGGAAGATGGTGTCACGGGTCTCCTGGCTCAAGAAGAAGACCTGGCAGTTTTCACTGCCAAACTTTCCCGGATAGTCACCGATCGAGAAATACGCGAGAAAATGTCCCTGCAGGCCAAAGAAGCAGCCAAGGTCTATTCTATTGAAAATACTACTCAGATCATGATCGATCGCTACGAGAAGTTATCCTTAGAGTACGCTGGACGAAAGCGAGGCTTTTTTCATCGGATAACCCAACCATTTAGAAGGAACAAGAGTTGAGCCAGTCTCGTCAGGAGTTGGGGCGTTGGGGTGAAGCGTACGCCGCAAATTACCTACAACAACAAGGTTATACAGTCATCGCCCAGAATGTACGTACTCCTTATGGTGAAATTGACCTTATAGTTCAACAGCTGTCCAAGATTACTGAAGATGAAACAATTACAGTGTTTGTCGAAGTGAAGACTCGCACTTCGAAAACATTCGGATATCCAGAAGAAGCAATCACTCCCCGCAAACAGCTCAACCTGGTCTCCGCAGCCCAGCATTACCTGCAAGAACACCCGGATTTGGATAAGAATTGGCGTATCGATGTGATCGCCATCGAGCGCTATCCAGAACGCTCCCCCATCATCAACCATTTTGAAAATGCCCTCCAATAATCGTGACAATCTAGGGATCGATCATTTGAACCATGACTCTGATCTGTCCTCGGATTCGGAAGCATTTGACCGACCGCCATTGGTTGTCCTCCTTGGTCCTACAGCTGTTGGTAAATCCGATCTCGCTATCCGACTTGCTGACCGCCTGGGGGGCGAGATCGTCTCGGCTGATTCACGCCTTTTATACCGGGGAATGGATATTGGCACTGCTAAACCGACACCTGAGCAGCGCGCGCAGGTACCGCATCACCTGATAGACGTCACATATCCCGACCAAGCCTGGAGTCTTACCCTTTACCAGCACGCCGCTCATGAGGCCATCAAGGGCCTCCATTCCAAAGGCCTTTTGCCTTTTCTGGTGGGGGGGACTGGTCAGTATATCCGCGCTATCGTTAACGACTGGCAGATTCCAAAGATCAAACCCGACTTACAGCTGCGTCAAGTTCTTGAAAACTGGGCGAAAGAAATTGGTATCGATGGGCTGCACGCCAGATTAGCCATCCTTGATCCAAAGGCTGCAGCCAAGATCGATTATCGCAATCTGCGCCGCACGATCCGTGCTCTCGAAGTCATTTTTCACAGCGGGAGGCTGTTCTCTGATCAGCGACAGCTGGGTAAGTCCCCATACTACACCATCCAGATCGGGATAAATATGCCACGCCCGGAATTATATACCCGCATCGACTCCCGCATTGATACGATGTTAGCTGCGGGATTTGTAGGAGAGGTCAATACACTATTGTCAAGAGGATATGCGCCCGATCTACCGACATTCTCCGCCATTGGCTACCGAGAGATTATTGACCATTTGCTTGGGGAGACCACACTTGAGCAAGCGGTGACGATCATTAGAAGGCGCACTCGCCAATTTGTTCGCCGTCAGGCAAACTGGTTCAAAGAGGATGATCCTCATATTCATTGGATCCAAGCGGGGATTGGTTCATATTCTGAGATCGAAACTTTGCTGCGTAATAAGCTTGATTTGGATTGACAATAAAATTAAATATCCCTATACTAGATCTAAACAGAATCCACACTGGATTTTTTCGGTCTTGGGACACCAATAGAAAAGGAGGCATATCATGAGTGAAAAGCCCTGGCTGAACAGATATGATGAGGGGGTCCCCCACCATATTGATTATCCTGAAATCCCTTTGTTCGAGGTATTAGCAGAAGCAGCGAATAAATACCCAGAATCAGCGTGTACGATATTTAAAGGAGCGCAGATCACCTACCGTGAGATGGATGCGCTCACCGATCGCCTGGCAGCAGGCCTGGCAAGCATCGGTATCAGGAAAGGCGACCAGGTGGGCATATTTATGCCCAATACCCCTCAGTTCGTTATGGCCTATTTCGCAATTCTCAAACTCGGCGCCATCGTCGTGGCAGTCAATCCATTGTACTCACCGCGTGAAATCGAGCACCAAGCCAATGATGCCGGGATTGAGGTTATGGTGGTGATGAGCAATTTCTACAACCTGATCAAAGAAGTTCAACCGAATACCAAGATTAGGACTGTTGTTGTCACGAATATAAAAGAAACATTGCCCTCAATATTAGCTTTTCTATTCAAATTGACCAAAGAGAAGAAAGGGGGATTCCGCATTGAGCTGGCTGAGGGTGATCTCTGGATGCAGGATTTAATTAACAGTCACCAACCGGAAGATCGCCCCCAAGTTGACGTATCACCTGACGATAATGCCCTTTTCCAGTACAGTGGTGGCACGACCGGTATCTCGAAAGCTGCGATCGCCATGCACCGCAACCTGGTCGCCAATGCCCTGCAAATCCGCAGTTGGATGGTGCAGGCTGAAGATGGGCAGGAAACAGTCTTGATGGCCATCCCCCTCTTCCATGTGTATGGCATGGTCGCAGGGATGCTGTTTGGGATTAACATCGGTGCCGCGCTGGTTATGGTTCCCAACCCTCGAGATCTGGATGACCTGTTAAGCAACGCCCAGAAATACAAGACCACCATCTTCCCAGGAGTCCCCACACTCTATAATGCGATCAACAACCACCCTGATGTCCAGGCAGGTAAATACGATCTCAGCTCGATTAAGGCATGTGTCTCCGGTTCAGCGCCGTTGATGCGTGAGACGAAAGAGAAATTCGAGGCGGTGACTGGTGGTGTCCTCTTTGAAGGATATGGACTCTCTGAAACGCCAACTGCATCTCTCTGCAATCCTCTCCTGGGGGAAAACCGCACTGGATCGATCGGTTTACCTCTCCCCGATGTAGACTGCCGGATTGTCAGTCTGGATGATGAGGTCACCGATCTATCAACCGGCGAAATCGGCGAACTGGTCATCAAAGGTCCTATGGTGATGAAAGGCTACCATAACATGCCAACTGAAACAGCCAATGCCTTACGTGAGGGCTGGTTGTACACGGGAGATATCGCCCGCATGGATGAGGATGGCTATTTCTATATCGTTGATCGTAAAAAAGAATTGATCAAACCTGGCGGCTATCAGGTCTGGCCGCGTGAAGTTGAGGAGGTTATCTCAGAGAATCCCAAAGTTTTGGAGGTTGGTGTGGCAGGTGTCCCAGATCCTTACCGGGGTGAAACGGTAAAAGCCTGGGTTGTGGTCAAACCCAGTGAAACGCTCACCGAGGAGGAGATCAAATCCTGGAGCAGTGAAAGGCTGGCGAAATATAAGGTCCCCTCGCAGGTGGAATTTCGCGACGAGCTCCCCAAAACCACAGTCGGTAAGATCTTGCGCCGAGAGCTGGTGCGCGAGCATAAAGAAACCACGGCTGAAACTGCAGAATAAATCTCTTCCGATTTCTTAGCCTACCCTGGTGCGTCGCAAACTCGCTTGACTTTGCGGCGCACCACGCATAACAACAAGGAGTGTGGACCTTTACTACAAAAGCTGCCTTCTTCGACCTGGACGGTACCCTGACCGATGCCCATGTCTGGCATGGGATCATGGATTACTTTGCCTTCCACAACAAGCGCCGTTGGACCCACCGGGCATATATGGCATACCATTTTCCTCTCTATATATTCCGGAGAATGGGGATCATCTCTGATGGCACATTCCGAAAACCTTGGCCAGCTCATCTTGGCTGGTATGTACGCGGCTACACGCTGGAAGAAGCAAAACATGTTTGGAACTGGGTCGCGGATACTCAAGTAAGTCAGAATTGGAGACAGGATACATGCCAGATTCTCAAACAACACAGGGAAGACGGCTATCTCACCGTTCTTGTATCCGGGACACCTGTACCTCTCCTACAGCGCCTTGCAAAGGACATTGCAGCCGATCAGGTGGTTGGCACTGATTTAGAAGTCCATGAAGGAAAATATACCGGCCGGAGCAGCGGGCCAGCATGCATTGCCGACAATAAAGTAACCCTCACCCAGGCTTATCTGGAACGAAATGGGATCGAAATCGATTATGGTAGCAGCTACGCGTATGCAGACTCTATATCGGATAGCTATATGCTCGAGATGGTCGCCCATCCAGTCGCCACTTATCCGGATGAGGGATTAAGACAGATCGCGCTGGAACGCGACTGGCAGATTTTCCCCTCAGAATAAATCAATTCTTATGTTTGATATTTTAATAACCTCAATCGGTCAATTCGGGACGTGGATAAACATCGATCGGAGGTTTTTTAGACTTAGAATATCTAAAGCAAGCAAGACTATCAATTTCATGTGATGAATCAATCAAGGGGGTTAGTCACACTGGTTGACACCAGTGAATTAACAAAAGAACTGGAGTTATTTCAAGTCGTTAACTCACAATAACGAATTATTCAGCATGAAAATGAATGGCTATTTGGATACTCCCCCTGATGGAATAATAGGCTGTCTTTATTATTCAATATTTCAATCGCGGAGGGGATAGTAACACAATCCAGCCGTGCCAGGACCGGTATGCACCCCTAATGCAGGAGAAAGATCCGTGATGAGCGATCCGACTACAGTCAAACGTGCCTCGACCAACTCCTTGATCTTTTCGGCTTCCTCAACCGCAGCCGCGTGGACATAGGCAACCTTAATCTTACCCGTTTGACCAACCACAGATTCGATCTTTTCCGCCATCATCTGGTATGCCCGCCTTCTGCTGCGAGCCGTACCAACCGCCACGACAATCCCGTCCTCCATGCCGATCAAAGGTTTTAAATTCAGCAGACTTCCAACCAGGTGTTTGGCTCTCCCTATCCTGCCGCCCATATAAAGGTATTTCAATGTATCCGCAGTTTGCAGCATACGAGTCACCGGTATCATCTCTGTAATCCGGTCAACGATTTCAGTCAACGACATGCCATCTAAAGCTGCTCGGGCAGCTTCGATTACCATCCAACCATGGCACATTGAAACATTGAGTGTGTCGACCACCTTTACCACCAAGTCTGGGAGGATTTCCTTAATCATGCCCTGTGCAGTATGAGCCGCCTGGAATGCTCCACTCCCTATTGAGGTCATATGAATGCTGACGATCTCTTCGATCCCATCTTCCTTGGCCAGCTTCTCATACATTGAGAGATATTCTCCTGGTCCTGGACAAGCCGTCTGGGGTAAAGCTTCAGCTGTTTGAAGCCAGGTGTAGAACTCATCCGGTTTGATTGTCACCATGTCACGCAACTCTTCCTCGCCGCGGTATATATAATAAGGCAGCCAATGGATATTCAGCTCCTCCAAGATTGGTTCAGGGATGCAGCTGGTGCTATCGGTGACAATTGCGACTTTAGTCATCTTGGCCTCCTGGTGCAGTCTATTATAATTCCTCTAGACGGATTAATCTCATTACAGCTGCAGCTACATCTGTGATATCAGTCAATTCCGTAGCGAAATCACTTCTCAATTTCTGATCTCCAACCAGCAATGCCGGGACTGGATTTGCAGTGTGGCGGCGAGTTGATAAGTCTTCCAAATTCCCATGGTCTGAGGTGATCAAGATCATCCCCTCTTGATCGTTCCAATTGTCCAGCAAGCCACCCAGTACCTGGTCAAAAGTTATTAAAAGTTTATGAGCCGCCTGCATATCCTGGCTGTGCCCAGCGTAATCGCTTAACCAGTATTCAAAAAATGCCAAGTCATAATCTTCTACCAATGCTGCCATCCGTTCGCCGGCTTGAATGGGTGTCAAAACAGGCGTGTCGGGTAGATCTAACCGATCCCGCCAACCCTGTGCTGTGAAATCAGCTGACAAAGCCTGACCATTTTGCAGGTCATCAAGAGTTTTCAATGGGATTCCCGCGCTGATAACCGCTAATGGAATTGCGGAGTACAAACGACGGCCAGACTGGATGGCAGAGAAATACCCCGGGGGGTATGCATTCAGCAAAGCAGATTTGTAACCTTGATCAGCTAAAGAGCTAAAAAGATTTCCATTGCGCAAGTAAGCCGCTACATCTTGATTCGGCTTGGGACCGTAGTGATATCCGATTTCTGCAGACACATTTTTGCCCGTCAATAAAGCAGCCTGACCGGTCGCAGACTGTGGCAAACCGTCAACTCCCAACCCTGCATCGAGAGCAAGCAAAGTAGCGCGCGAGGTATCGATCCTGTTTCCATCCGTAGAAGATGCGATGATGGTGTCCAAAAGCAGTTTATTACCCGCAAACAATCCTTGCAGGTTGGGCATATCTACTTTTGCGAAGGGATTAATCTCAGGATCATTAACCCCCAATCCAATGCCATCTAGAAATAAAAAAAGTACTTTCATGTGATTTATTTACTTGTTCCTTGATCTAAATTGTCAATGGGTTTTCTCTTGTAGGTTAGCCAAACAGAAGGTCGCTGGCCGCGATCGACACCTTCCTCCCGCTTTACCTGATCGAAGCTGATCTCAAATCCGCTCAAATCAGAATTTCGCAACCCAGGGCCTTTGCCATCTGCTTCTCGAAAAAATCCGTACATCAAATAGATACTCCCAGGAGTTGTTAACCGCTCCAGGTTGTGAATATAGGCTCTCTTTTCATCCGTATCCAGACTGTGAAAACAGCCAATATCTAATATCATGTCGAAAACTCCGCTGATATGCTTAAGTTTGGTGACATCATCAACCTGGAAATCAGCTAAAACGCCTGCCAGTTGGGCTTTTTTTTTCGCCTGGCGGAGGGCACGTCCGACATAGTCCACCCCGGTAACCCGCCAACCATGTTGTGCCAGACTAATGACATTTGTACCTGTGCCGCAACCCAGGTCCAATGCTCGTCCGGGAGGATACTGGGCAATGAATTCCATTAATTCCGGTGGTGATACCTGAGTGTCCCAGGGAGGTTTACGAAAATATAACAGTTTGAAATGGAGATGTTTAAACCAGCTCATAATCCAGAGTATTCTACTCGACAATTCATATTTATAAACCCACTTCAATGATTTTCAACTGAATCCTTTTTAGTCTTTGACAATAGCACCGACTTACCTTAAAATCAGGCAGTCAGACAATTAATATAGGAGACAATCCATAGATGAAAGAATATACTACTGATTCCATCCGCAACATTGCGCTTGTATCGCACAGCAGCGCGGGAAAGACCATGTTAGCGGAAGCTTTTCTGCATTTTACGAGGGCAACTACTCGCTTAGGGAAGATTCAAGATGGAACTACCATCAGTGATTTCGAAGATGAAGAAATTCGCCGGGGGATTTCATTGTCAACAGCAATCATACCTGTTGAGTATAAAGACCATAAGTTAAATTTCCTCGACACGCCCGGCTACAATGATTTCATCGGTGAAATGATCTCAGCATTGCGGGTATCAGATGGCGCTTTAGTGGTTGTTGATTCCGTGGCTGGTGCAGAAGTAGGGACTGAGATCGCCTGGAATTATTGTGATCAGTTCAATTTCCCACGCTTCGTCCTGATCAACAAAATGGACCGGGATAATGCCAATTTTCGCAAAGCGCTTGATTCGGTCCAGGAGCTTTCCGATGTGCGCTTACTCCCCATCCAGCTCCCCTGGGGAGAGAAACAGGACTTCAAAGGTGTTATTGATTTACTGACGATGAAAGCCTACAGCGGAAATGGAGAAACAGAGACTGATATCCCGCCGGAACTCAACGATGAAGCTGAAGCTGCCCGCAGTGAATTAATAGAGGCTGCGGCTGAGGGTGAAGATGAGCTGCTGATGAAATACCTGGAAGGTGAAGTGCTGGATGCCAAAGAGATCATGCGCGGTTTAGTTGGCGTCTTCACGGCGAAATCCTATGTACCCGTCTTTGTTGTTTCAGGAACCGCAGAAATCGGTCTGGCTCCATTATTAGGTGCCATGATCGATCTAATGCCCTCTCCATCCGAAGCACCGCTCATTATTGCAAAAGGTCAAGCAGGCGAAGAAGAACTCTCTTCTTCTGATTCTGGACCGCTAGCTGTGTACGCCTGGAAGACCACCGCTGACCCATTCGTGGGCAAGATCACCTATTTAAGGATCTATTCCGGTGTGCTCACTTCTGATACCCGCATTTGGAATCAAACAAAGGAAACTGAGGAACGGTTCGGCAATATTAATTTAATCAGAGGCAAGGAGGCCATCTCGGTCAAAACGGTCCATGCAGGCGATATCGCCACAGTACCTAAGCTGACGGTCACTTCAACTGGAGATACACTTTGCGACCGAGCTCACCCCTTAGAACTCCCGGTACCTGATTACCCGACAGCGCTGTATCGAGTTGCTCTTTCACCAAAGACCCAGTCAGACTCTGCAAAGATCAGTCCGACCCTCACTCGGCTTTGTGATGAAGATATGACACTTTCCTGGTACCAGGAACCTAGCACCAACCAGACCATTCTCCAGGGTATGGGTGGACAGCACATTGACGTCGCCATCCGCAAAGCAGAGAAGAAATTCCAGACCGGTTTGAACATCGATGAACCGCGCGTTCCTTATCGCGAGACGATAACCAAGTTAGGGTCATCCCAATACCGGCACAAGAAACAAACCGGTGGAGCCGGGCAGTTTGCAGAAGTCTTCATGCGGGTAGAACCTTTGCAGGACGAGAATTTCGAATTTGTCAACAAAGTCTTTGGGGGAGCCATTTCCGGCAATTACCTGCCAGCGATTGAGAAAGGCGTGAAGGGTGTGATGCTGAAAGGCGTCATCGCTGGTTTTCCAGTGGAGAAGGTTCGAGTGGAGGTCTATGACGGGAAGGAGCACCCGGTTGACTCTAAACCCGTAGCCTTTGAAATCGCTGGACGGGAGGCTTTCAAACTGGCGGTAAAAGATGCTGCCCCGGTTATGCTCGAACCGATCATGAACGTTGTGATAACAGTCCCTGAGGCCAAAATGGGAGATATCATGGGAGATTTGAACACCCGTCGCGCGCGTGTTCAAGGAATGGACAGCGATAGAGGGCGTTCAGTAGTTACCGCCCATGTGCCTTTGGCAGAGATGCAGCGTTATACCACTGATCTGCGTTCAATTACCGGTGGACGCGGCGTCTTCACAATGGAGTTTGCTTTCTATGAGACAGTCCCTGCCCATATCGCCCAGGATTTGATCGACAGCCGTCAAAAGGAGCTTTCAGCTCAGAAAGAAGACTAATGTTTTACTAGACCATGAAGACCCCGCTTCTCAACCAACGGGGTCTTTTTCTATTTTCGGTTGCGCCAGGTTGAGGCGCATGAACACTATAGGGGCAAGCGCAGAAATCCAAAGACCGATCACAGCATACCAAGTGTAGTACAGTGTATATCCCAGAATGTTATCTTGATCAGGAATGATGGCTCCCAAACCCATCCACAGGATAACCACACCCACCACACCAATCAGAAAACGTAAGATTCTCTTCCACCAGCTGCCTTGGGCACTGAATCCACCTCGAGCAGATAACCACAGCCCACCTGCGGAAAAACCGAACAACACACCGCAGGTCCGCAGCAAGGCAGTAATCTTGAACGGATTAATGAGTTCTTCATTCGGAAAAGCCAGCTGGGCATTTTCCACCCAGGTAAGGGGTAGCTGCCACTCAATCGCGATAGTTCTAACTACCAAGCCAAGGATCAATATCGCAAGGGAAAAAGTGAAGGCAGCTAAAATACTGATCCCTGGTGTCTGATTCGCAAGCCAATCTGTCACCGGCTTCTCCACACGCAGGAAAACCCATACAATGCTAAATCCCATGATCCAACCCACGATCACATCATGTGGGAAATGTACAGCCAGGTATATGCGGGAAACACCGATCAGAAATATTAAAATCAGCGAAACAACCCATACCCACCTACGTTTGAGGCTGGCTGCAAGTAATCCAAAAACAGCGGCTGAGCTTTGAGCGTGTCCGGATGGCATACCAAAGGTATACCCGAATGCAAAACTTTTCACCTGCCTGCCTAACCAAAAGGGACGGGCGGTGTGAAAGCCCACCTTCAAGATGTAATTAATACCGTCGCTGACGAGCAGGATAATCCCGATGCGGAGACCGAGGGTAGCATCTATACTCCAATATAAAACGGGCATGATCAGAAAATAAAATTCTGCCGTACCCATAAAGGAGAAAAACTTCATGGGTCCCGTTAACCAGCCCCCCAGATTTTGCATAAACAGAACGATACTGATACCCAGATCATAGAGATAATTCATGGTGCGAGCCCTCCTGACTGTCTAAACCTAATTATAATAAAACAAAATAATGAGTGAAGATCAGCCATCAGTATCGCCGGGTTGACTACTGTTTGGGTTCAGATTGGTCCCAAGAGTTGGAGCCTCAAAATCCCCTGGTTTTGGAGAAAATCGGCCGCTCACATAAATTGATAGAACGAGCAATCCAAATCCGAGAGCATACATTAATATTGGATTTTGGGTGTAAAGAAATCCCGCCAAGATGGGTGCCAGAATGA
>Ga0114921_10000772_pt1 | contig 13786 bp, 11 predicted proteins | sample BentaG_FD_87016 | JGI IMG/M metagenome (GOLD analysis project Ga0114921, IMG submission 87016) | Deep subsurface microbial communities from South Atlantic Ocean to uncover new lineages of life (NeLLi) - Benguela_00093 metaG | ecosystem: Environmental > Aquatic > Marine > Oceanic > Sediment ...
AAAGATTCCATATACTCAGCCCCCAAGCCTATTTTTATGACATTTTTAAAGTTTCTCCGCAGCGGTTCTTCAAAATAGTCCACGCTGTATTTAGACCAATTAAAAAAGGTAACGTCTGAAGCCACTCTAAACTCTTCGGAAACTTTGTAGCTTACTCCCAAGCCGAGGACAAGAGGCTGTTTGAATTGATCGACGGATGAGGCCTCAATTTTTATATCAGTTCCATTGGCTTGAGCAAAATATCTCAGCAAACTCTGGCTTTCTGATTCTTTAACATAGGGAGTTCGAAACACAGCCGCCACATTCAACTTTTCTGTTAGTTCCAGAGATAAGCCTCCGTTCAGATAGAGCCCGCTAAATTCATGGGATTTATTGTCAGTGATGGTTATATTATCAACAACCCACTCCTCAATAATGTCTTTTTTCAGGGAGCCGTAAACATAATTAAGACCAAGGCCGGCAGATAGACCCTTAAAGAGTTTACGGGAGACGGAAAAATTTATGTTTTTCAAGCTCCCCCTCTGGTTTAGATTGATAAAAGAGTAAAGACGTCCCCTCCACATGCTCTGTTGCTCTGATAGAGGCCGGTCATAATTTTCAATCTGAGCCCAGCTTAAGGCAAAAGCCCAATTTTTAAGGCGAAAGGAAAAACCGGCAAAGTCAAATGCATAGAATCCGTGAGAAATGTTCTCCTCTGTAGTGATAACTCCTGTGTTAACAAGAGAATATTTGAAAAAGGAGGCTTGATTAAAAGAATAGTTCAGGGTAACGGAAACTTTTGGAAGCTCAATAAGAAGGGCTGGATTAGAAAGGGCGACCGAGCAATCCGAGGCCAAGCTGAATTGAGTCTGACCCATGGCAAGGGAGGAAGCCGTTTGAATTCCCAGGGTATTCCAGGTTCTGAAAGGTGCTTCATCCTCATATTGCCCCATGACCAGTTGAGACCATGAGGCATAAGGAAGAAAAATAAAGAGCCCCAAGAAAAGGAAAAAAGAAACGAAGAGATTTCGCGCTCTCATTTTTTTGGATTTTGATTTTACACACCTCTTTCTTTATTTGCAAATTAAATTTGTGTTATAAAATAAAGTTATGAGAAAGCCCAGAATATTGGTTCATATTTGCTGTGCTCCAGATGCTCTCTATGTAATGGGGCTTCTCAAAAAAGACTATGATGTGAGCGGCTATTTCTACAATCCCAACATTCACCCTTCTACAGAGTACAAATTAAGACTGAAGGAGACGAAAAAGGTGGCCCGGATGCTGAATTTCGAGCTGCTTGAGGAAGTCTATGACAAAAGCCGCTGGCTGAAGATAACCACGAAATTCAAAGATGAACCTGAAAAAGGAAGAAGATGCGACGTCTGCTATGCTATAAGATTAGAGAGAACTTCCCGCAAGGCTTCGGAACTTGGTTTTGATTTTTTTGCCACCATTATGAGCCTCAGTCCCTGGAAAAAAGCCAATGTCCTTAACCGAATGGGAAGAATGTTCGCCCAGAGATACGGAATAAATTTTCTGGAAGCCAATTTCAAAAAGAGGGACGGCTTTAAAAAAAGCGTTGAATTGAGCAGACACCACAGCCTCTACCGCCAGAATTATTGTGGTTGTATGTACAGCAAGCGAGAAATGCTGGAAAGGTTAGAAAAACTTAAAAGCCACAACTAATAGCTAGTACGAACGCAATAAATGACTTTAAATTGTCATTGCGAGGAACGAAGTGAGGAAGCAATCTCGTCTTAATATGGTGAGATTGCCACGCTCCCGATGCTCGCTCGTAATGAACTGAAACCACGTAACTTTAGGACAAAGGTTATTATTTAAAGAAATTATAGAGAAGGATATGCCAGAGGGAAAAAAAATTTTATCCAGGAATGGACATGCCATTCAAATAATAGTTTTCGGAGTCGTGCAGGGTGTGGGATTCAGACCTTCTGTTTACCGCTTAGCCAGAAAATTCCTGCTCAAAGGCTGGGTTAAGAACATCGGCTTCGGGGTAGAGATCCGTCTGGAGGCTAAAGACAAATCCAGGCTTCAACACTTTCTTCAATCCCTCCAAGAAGAAAAACCGCCCCTCTCCCAGATTGAAGAAATAAAGATAAAATCCGTTCCTTTCCAGAATTTAAAAGATTTCAGAATAAAAAAATCAAAGCAAGGCGAAAGCTTTGTCTTCATCTCCCCTGATATTTCCATCTGCAAGAATTGCTATCAAGAAATGATGCGGCCTTCGGACAGGCGATTTAGATATCCCTTTATTAACTGCGTAGACTGTGGGCCCCGCTACACCATCGTTGAATCCCTTCCCTATGACAGGAAACAGACAACCATGGAAAGCTTTAAAATGTGTGAAGATTGTGCCCGAGAATATTCCAACCCACTTGACAGGAGATACCATGCTCAACCTGTTGCCTGCCCCTCCTGCGGTCCCCGGGTGAGCCTGACAGAGGCCAAGACAGGAAGAGAAATAAAAGGCGGAATCCGCAAGGCTTCAGCCCTCGTAAAGGAAGGAAAAATTCTGGCAGTCAAAGGCTTGGGCGGTTTTCACCTCATCTGCGATGCTTTGAATTTTGATGCTGTCCGGCGCCTGAGAAAGATAAAAAATCGGAAAACAAAGCCCCTGGCCCTTATGGCCCGCAATGTAGAGATAGTCAAAAAATATGCTTTTCTCTCCTCTGAAGAAAGAAGTCAGCTTCTCTCTCCCCGCCGTCCTATCCTCCTTGTCCGCAAAAAAAAGGACATCAAGGGCATTGCTCCCCATCTTGTCGAGATGGGTTTTATGCTGCCCTACACACCTCTTCACTATCTTCTGTTAGAGGAACTGGAGCTTATTGTAGCTACAAGCTCTAATAAAAAGGACGCTCCGATCATGAAAGATGAGGAGGAGGGAATAAAAGAGCTGGGCGATTACATCCTGAGCCACAATCGCCCTATCCAGATGAGGGCTGATGATTCAGTCATCAAAGTCATTGATAGCAAGCCTCTTTTTTTTAGGCGCGCCCGAGGCTATGTCCCCTACCCTCAAAGAGTGCCCAAGGAACTCGAATCTCCTTTTCATATTTTAGCCCTGGGGGGAGAACTCAAAGACACTATATCGATCTACAGAAACGGCTATGTCGTGACCAGTCAATTTTTGGGCGACCTGGATGAATACCAGAATTACAAATACTTCGAGGAAACCATCGCCCATCTTAAACACCTTTTTAGAGTAAAGCCAAAAATTGTTGTCTCAGATTTACACCCCAACTTCCACACCACCAGGTTTGCTCAGAAACTGGGGCTTCCTCACCTTCAAGTCCAGCATCATTTTGCTCACGTCCTGGCTCCTCTTCTTGAACACAAAGTTTCACCAGGAAAAAAGGTTTTAGGAGTCGCTCTCGATGGCTATGGCTACGGCGAAGATGGGCTGGCTTGGGGCGGAGAGTTTCTGCTGGCTGACTACACCTCTTTTCAAAGGCTTGCCCATTTCAAGTACGTCCCCCTACCTGGAGGAGATTTAGCTTCGAAACAGCCATGGCGCATGGCCCTGTCTTATCTCCGGGAAACATTTGGCCAGAACATTCCTGAGGTCAAAGCCCTGACGAAAATAAGTGAGAATAAAATAAAAGGTGTTATGAATATGATTGAACAGAATATCAACAGCCCTTTGACTTCAAGCTGTGGACGGTTGTTTGATGCAGTCTCTTTTCTGGTAGAACTCTCTCCCTTAGAGGTTGAATTTGAGGCAGAAGCACCTATGAGGTTAGAGGCTGTGGCAGCGGAAGAGATAAAAGAGAGTTATGATTTTTCCCTTGGGGAAACAAAATCTCCTTTTCAGATATCTTTTGAGAAGACAATTAAAGGAATTTTAAAAGATTTAAGCCAAAAAAATCCTCCATCTTATATCTCTTCTAAATTCCACAACACTCTTGCTCAGGTCATAGCTCGAGTTTCAGAGACAGCAAGAAAAAATCACGGTATCGATACTGTGGTTTTTATAGGCGGTGTGTTTTTAAACAAAAAGCTTCTTGAGGCTTCGTCTGAACTCCTTGAAGAAAAAAAGTTCAGAGTGATAAGACCCATTCATTATTCCCCAAACGATGAATCCATATCAGTAGGGCAAATTGCCTATGCCTTAGCTAAAATAAAAAGAGAGAAACGCTGGAAAGCCCAAATGGGCTCACACATCGGGGTCAGGCCTTTATAACTTTTTGAGAAGACTCGGCCAGAAAATTGAAGGTATTATCATTCATCATGATCAGGATGGGGTGTACATTGGGCATCGGTGGTTGCACCAGGTGGCTGTGAAAGACAAAGTTCGTGTCTCCCACTCTGATAATGGAGCCAAGGGCAATGTATTCAGCATCCTTTATTGGGAGGTTCAAATCAGAGAATCGTTTACTGTTTTGGGAACAAGAAGATTTTGAAGGCGTGGAAGAAGTTGTTAAGGCGCGTATAAAGTATTATAATCGAGTAGGGAGACATTCAGCGCTTGGAAACAAATCGCCTATAGAATATTTAAATAGAAAAACCAACATTTAAGGGGACATGGATTGTCAAGTCATGTCCGTCTTCTTTTACAAGAATGGCACATAATATTAACATTATGCGCCATTTACTAAATCTTTATTTCTATGATTGGATCGATATAATATTATCAAAATGCAACGCTATCTTAGTGGATTTTCTCACAACGGACCAAATCATTTATAATATGTTTATCTCAGTATGTTAGATGGTAGGGAATTTGCAAAATTATGAGAATTCGTTCCTGACTCCGATGTGAATATTCCAATTTTTATATATAGTGGGAGGATCTATTATGAAAGAGCGAGAAATACATATTACAAATTTTGACTATCAACGTTTAAAGGAACTGTTGAAAGTCGCTAAAGAATTTAAATACCAGGATCGCAATGATCTGAAGAAACTAGAAAATGAACTTGCGCGCGCAATGATAGTGGACTCAAGAGATGTGCCCCCGAATGTCGTTACTATGAATTGCAAAGTGGAACTTTTAGACCTTGATAAAAATAAAAAGATGACTTATACCTTAGTATTTCCGAGCGAGGCCGATATTAGCCAAGGGAAGATATCCATCCTCGCGCCAATTGGAACTGCTATACTCGGATATCGGGTTGGAGATACAGCTATATGTCAGGTTCCGGCAAGGCAACGCAGGATAAAGATACAAAGAATACTCTATCAGCCGGAAGCTTCTGGTGACTACCATCAGTAAATTTTTTCTCACTGATAATCACACGATGCCAAGTGTTCTAAGGTAGATTAAAAAGGAGGCGAGAGTTGAGATCCAAAAAAGATACAAACGCTGATTCCACTTCCAAGGCTGACTTGCTCGACGCACTCAAAGAAGCACATGAGCAAATTCAACAATTGAAAAACAGTCTTGATGAATACAAATGGCTTGAAGGAGCACTCCGAAGGCGAACCTTTGAACTCAGCGAACGACTTAAAGAGCTGGATTGCCTTTACGCAATATCATCGAAATTGGTTGATCCTACTTATTCGCTCCAAAAAATATTAGCCGATATCGTTAACTTAATGCCGCGCGGTTGGCAATATCCAAAAGTTACTTGTGCACGATTGGTATTTAATGGTTACGAGTACTGCACATCAAATTTTTCTGAAACGAAATTGAAACAATCAGCATTCATTCGCCAAGGTAATAAGCGAATCGGTGTGCTTGAGGTGTTTCTGCTTCCCTCTCCAACACTTGATAAGCATCAACCTTTCCTTCCACAGGAAAGACAACTGCTTAACGTTATAGCTATATGGATAGGTGTAATTGTCGAGTACAGAAAGTAGTGCTGTTTTTTGATCCTTCAAACTGAACGAGAAACAGCAATGAAAAAAACTGAAGTGTAGCGTTGTTGTCTTTAATGGAGAACAAATCTTAAAAGTTGTTGATAATTCTATCTAATTTAGATCTCTGGAAGGAACCTGACTCTGAGTTCCTGTAGGTGAGGAGGCCAGGAAAAGGCTGGCTGTACTAAAGAGTCAATAGTATTCTATGATTATCAATACTTCTAGTATCGAAGAGTTCTCGCATTTTTTAGAGAGGAATGGCGTGAAATTAATTATTATGCGCCATTTGTCAATGCTTCTGTTGTATAATCTAATTTAAAAAGAAGGGTTTATTATTAAGCTGAGATGCTAGCGAAAAGTAGCCCTCAAAGTGGTACGAAAAATGGGGGGCATACCCTTTACTATTTACTGCTTACTGCTTACTGTCTACATCCTATCAAGGTGAATTTTTATTCCACCTATTATAGAAAAGATCAAATTAATAAAAAGGGCACCTAAAAAACCGAGGACACCAAAAAACAGAAAACCTGCAACTCCACCAAAACCAGCAAAAAGAAACCCGCCAAAAAGTTTCCCCTGAAATTCCTGTAAAAAGCGAGGCATGACTTTGACCAAGGAAGAAAAATATTCTGAAGCTCCTGTAAAAGCTCCTAAAATAACTCCGATTAAAAGGCCTATTATTCCCCAGAAAAAAAGAAAAGAGAGGGGGCTTATACTCTGAAAGGCAAAGTTAGGTCTCTTTCCTCTCTCATCGAGCCTTTCTTCATCCATTTTCCCCAGTTCCTGATTACAGCTGGGGCAAGGCTTTGAAGGATCTTCCAGCTTAAACCCGCATTTTGGACAGAGATCTTCTTCTTCTCTAATAAGATTCTCGCCACATCGGGCGCAGACATTATCTGTAAGCTTATTCTCAAAGCCACAGTAGATACAAATAGCTTTTCCTTCTTCAAAGGAAGGGGGATCAGAACGAATCCAGTTTTTTCCATCCAAATAATACCACTTTCCGCTCTGAGCCCCAATCATCCAGAATCGACCCTCATCGTCTTCCAGGCGCAGGTTCTTCAACTGATCAATAAATTCTTCTCTCGAAATAACTCCCTGCCTGAATTTTTTCTTTAATTCCTCGAAGGATTCCTCTGTATCTTTAAATTGTTTTTCCATGCCTCTTCATCCGTCTGTTTCGTTTATTTCGTTTGTTTGGTTTGTTTGGTTTGTTTGGTTACCGTGTTTAATAAAATATCTTCGCCCAAATAAACAAATACCCTTCTCTCGCTGCTTACTGATAACGAAGCAGTAAATGCTGTATGTAGTCATTGCAATCGACCATCGGGAGCGTGGCAATCTCATCTTACGTTTCACGTCTTACTTCTTACCTACTTGAGTTTAATCTGTAACTATATTATTTTCAACAGTTTCGTAATTTACATAATATCAACAACTTAAACAGGGTGACTAATTCTTGTGCAAAATGTCATATTTTCAATAAGTCATTAAAATTATGTTCCAATTTTCTTGACATTTCCACGATTTTTCCACAGATTTTGTGAAAAAGTATCAGGAAAAAAATTGTCTCAACACTTCAAACAAACTGTATCCTTTTATGGGATCAGGAATAAAAGAAAGGATGAAAACAATCACAGCTACAACCCCCATAAATTTTCTCCCAGGTGACAAGGGTGTTTCTTCATCGATAATACGGGGGTGTTTCAACCCGAGGATGAGGATGATAAAAGCCCAAACAAACCAGCCTATCCAAAATATAATTCCCATGAGAATAAAAACCCCAAGAACAATGCGAGCCAATGCTCTCGATTTAGGCCCTAATAAGGCATAGGAAATGTGACCTCCATCAAGCTGCCCTACAGGAAAAAGATTAAAGGAGGTAATTAATATGCCCACCCAACCGGCAAAAGCAATGGGATGGATGAAGACATCATATCCAGAAGGAACGTCCTTTAATATTATACTTCCCAGGAACTTGAGAAGGAGAGATTCGCCAAAAAAGAGGCCTTCTCCTTGAGACAGGTGGGGAATTATTTTATCTTTTGAGAGGGATAGACCATAAAAAAGGGCGGGAAAGGAAAGGATAAAGCCTATTAGAGGACCCGCGATTCCGATATCAAAGAGTTGTTGCTTCCTGGTTATCGGTGATTTAATTTTGATAAAGGCACCCATGGTACCGATTATAGTCGGAGCTGGGATAAAATAAGGAAGAGTGGCGTTGATTCTATAGTATCTGCAGGTTAGATAATGTCCGAGTTCATGACCTAACAAAATACCAATAAGAACTGCCACATAGACAATACTCATGGATATGACTTGAGGGTCTAAGAACATAGTGATGTTGAGAACTTCTTCAGGATCTTTGTTGAGAAGGTCGGTATGAATAAAAGACAAACTATGGATAAGACCGAAAAAAAATGTTGAAAATAGCGTAATTATAAAGAGAATAATATTCAGCCTGATCCCATACCTGTCAAAAAAGGAGAGAGGCCTCTCCATCAGAGCAGGAATTTCTCTTTTCTCTTTCTCCATTTCTCATATAAAAAAATAGGAGTGATTCAAATCACTCCTATTTTGAAAAACAAGGCTAAAAAACTATTCTCTCTGGATTCTTTCATACTTCTCCATTAATTCACTGCCTGTTTCTTTGTGGGCTGGGTCAGGAATACAGCAATCAACAGGGCACACAGCTGCACATTGGGACTCGTCATAGTGCCCGACACATTCTGTGCATCTGCCAGGCTCAATAACAAAAATTTCCGTCCCAGCAATGATAGCATCATTAGGACACTCGGGCTCACAGGCTCCACAATTAATACATTCATCGGTTATCATGTATGCCATTTAAACCTCCTCTATTAAATAAAAATTTATTATATATTTTTCTTCTGGATTTACAACAGGCAGATTATTTTTTTTCTTCCAGTTTGATTATTTTTTGAGAGGCATCAGCACCATAATTTGTAAGGGGAAAGTCCTCCTTAATCTTCTGGTAAAGAGATAAAGCCTCCTCGATTTCTCCTTTTTCCTCATAAACTTCTGCCCGATGAAAAAGGATGACATCCAAAGAATACTCCTTGGGATTTTCTTCCTCAATCTTTTTATAAATATCGATAGCCTTATCGTAATTCTTGCGTTTGACCTGAATCTGAGCTAATAAATCTTGAGCTTTATAGTAAAAAATATCTTTTTTGCTTTTCTTCATCCTTTCCAGAGAGATCGCAGCCTGATCATAATCGCCTTTTTCTAGGAAGTGAGTGGCTAAAAAAATATAAGCTAAACGAGTAAATTTTCCTTTACCAGCCAACTCTTCAAGCTTTGCCACGTTTTCTGGATTGTCATTCAGCTCAGAGCTAAGCTCGATAATCTGGGTGAGTAAACGATTTTCTCTTTTATTACTTCGTACCCTGGCCAATCTAAAACCAATAAAAATTAAGATGACAAAAAGAAAAAGAACCCCAAGAGCCATAAACTCCTTTTTTCGTTCTCCAAAAAAGAGAACAACTTTATTTATGGTAGAGACAAATTCATCTTTTTTAAGCTCCTTCCTTTTTATCCTTTTCATCCTACATTCCTCAGTCCGTGAATTACTTTTAAATTATCATGGCGAGCCTGCCTTGGCATCCGTCTGTGCGCTGCACGCAGACAGGCAACCGCGGAGAGCATGGCCATCTCAACAATTTTCTGACTCCACAACTCGCTTCAAGTTGGACAGGTTAGCAGGGCGAATCCACTACCTATCAAAAAGCTCCAGGCTTTCTTATCCATTCACCATTTTGTTTTTGAATCCACCATCCAGGGCGGGCTTTCATAATCCAGCGCTCGGCAAATATTTTCTGTATGCGGGGAAGCTGACTGGAATCAATATTGAGAGCCCGGCCGACCTCAGCATACAGATTCTCTCGATCCCTGTTCTCATTTTTAACTGATTTTCGCAACACCGCTCTTTCCCTCAAAGTCAGACCTGATTCATTCATTATTCGAATAAACCCATTATTTGTTTCTCCAATGATTTCTCTATCAAAAAAAGGTTTGAGCTTTGGGAATCTCATTCTCAGAGACTCTTTAAGAGCATGAATTTTTGGATTAGAAACTTCTTCCGCCTTTTGAGCATAAGCAGCTGGAATAAACGAAAATGAGTAAAGCTGGCTGATTACACCATCCTTTGTTTTCTTCTCCTGAAATAAATGGTCTTTTTTTTCTTTATCTTCGTCCTTAGACCCTCTTACATCGTCTACAATTTCCTCGGCAGCTTTTTCAACTTTGGCTTCTGGAAAATAAATATTTATGGTTACACAGGAAAAGATAAAGAGAAGGACCCAACTGATTAAGGTTAATTTCACTGATTTTGATCTCATTTTATATCCTTACCATAAAATATTTGGCATTGTCCCCAAGTGACAATTGAAGAATCTTTTTTACTCCCTGCATTTTAATCCTGTCACTGGGACAAGCTCAAAAACTTACTTTTCAATTATACCAAAATCCATATGTTTGGTCACCGAGACTCCCTCGATCGGCCAATTCTTTTGAGCCGGTCTACCATATCTTGGAAGCTTATTCTGTTCTGAGGCATCTTATTTATCACACTAATCCCAAAAAGCCAAGACCTCTTAACTAAATATTCGGCTCCTTTTTCCCTTATGGTTCCCCGCAAAATAAATACATTATTCTCCAATGAACAAAATATTCCGATTTTCTTATAATAAAATTCAGAAGCAAAGCGAGCCAATCCCTTTGTTGCAGAAAGAGAAGTGTTTTCCCCGGAGCTTATAACAGCCAAGTCATTGACTGCCCCTAAACTGAATTTTTGAGTTACGCCTTTTCTCTTAACGGATTCTAAACGCAAGATAAAACTTAAAGGCAGTCCACCAGAAAAAGCGAGGTCTTTAATCTCTCCTCTTATTATGCCAGTTACTCGTCCAAAAGGTATGGAATCCGTTAATTTCTCTAAGTTTAAATCCTCAAAATCAACATCACAGGATACAGTTCTGTACTTGGAAAAGGGCTTAGTTATCTTGATATTTTGAACCGTAATTTTGCCACCAAAAGCATCAATTTCACCACTGCCTTGACTGGAAACCATTTTCGGGGTTAACTCCATGCGGAAGAGGTTCGCTCGAGCAGTGCCCCTCAAATTAAACTGATTTGATTTTATAGGCAATTTAGAAAGATCCACATCACTGAGACTTAAAGAAAGAGTGCCTTTGATATTAGAAAGGTTTGAATTTAAGGAAAGGACAGACTCCCCAAGAGTTGCCTTCCCTCCAAAAATCTCCGCCGAGAAGGGTTCAAACTGGAATGTATTCCTGCCAGCAGAAAAATCAATCTGGAGGGGATTTATCGAAAAATAGGGTGTTTTGAATTTTCTCGCAAGAATATACCCTTTATCTCCTTTAAATTTATCCTTTTCATCGCTCTTTTTGATTCCCCTTTCAAAGTCAATCGGTATCTTGGCTTCTATTCCCTCAACCAAGATCTCCTTGTCTTTCGTCTCAAAGAATCCATCCTTGAGGAGGACTTGACCATTTAGCGACAGTTTATTCTTTTCCCCTTTAAGACGAACTTGACTTTCAGCTTCGCCTTCCAAATCAAAAGAAGGTTGATCGAGCGTTTCTTCTTGAGAAAAGAAATTATAAAAGGAAGGAAGGTCCAATTGAGAGATGGAAACCGTCAAATCAAAGGGATAGGGTTCTTTAAATTTTAACAATCCTCGAGCCTCAATCCTTCCTAAAGAAGAAAAAGATGCATCTATTGCTAAATCATCGAGTTCTCTAAGAGGAAGGTGATACACCCCAGTTACTTTTCCCTTAAAAGAATTTTTGCTCCAGTCTAAATAAAAATCATTCCAGAGGGACTCTCCCTGAGAAAGATCCAAGGAGAGGGAAAAGAGGATACTTTTTTGAAAGGGATGGTACTTGCCCTCCCCTTCTATTCTGGAGTGGAGAGATTCTCCTATAAGGGAAGAAGAGGGATTGTGAAACATTACATCCGATAAATCGAGAACACTCGAAACATACCATTCAGGGCCATTCTGCGGTGAATTCCTTACTTCCATCTCAATATTAAAGTGGCCATCAGGCTCCCAATCTGGTATTTCCTCAGGCAGAAAAGGTGAAAAAAGAGGAAAAAGACTCTCGAAATCTATATTTGAACTTTCCAATCGAATATATTTCTCCCCTTGAGGCTGAAGGTCAACATTGGCCTCAATTTGCATAGAAGGGAAGGAAGGGACCTGAAATTCCAGCTGAATGAGATTAATTTTCCTTTTACTGAGATCAAAATCTCCCTGTCCTTTGAATTCAACCTGGTTTAGCTCAATCTTTTTATTTTCTGGGGAAAAGGCGAGGCTTCTGAGCCTGCCTTTGAAACCTGGCGTGTCAAAAAAAGGACCTGTTCCATTTAGAGGAAGTTCAAAAGAAAAATTTTGAACTTTAAACACATTGTTAGAGAAATTTCCATGTTTGCCCTTTAGCGCCCCGGAAAATTTCAGATCAGAGAGGGAACCCCTTATTCTGACCTCGCCTGAAATTAAACTATCAAAAGAAAAGCCGGGAGCAGAATAATTTATTTGAGTCGGACTCAGCTTCACAAGGCCCCTAACCTTTGACTTTCCTTTTGAAGAATTCTTGATATATTGATATTCTCCTTCAAGATAAGCTGCGCCTTTGACCTCTGCTGAAAAATATTTAAATTTTTGAGAAATATATGGCCTCAGTAAATCATAGGTTCTATTTAAATCTTTTAAATGAATTTTTGGATAGCAATAAAAGGAAAAATCCTCTCTCAAATCTATTTTTAAACTCCCTGAAGCTTCGATTAAGGGAGGGATGTCTATTTCAAGTTGAGGGAAAAACAGTAGGTTCTGATCCGGTTGAAATTCGCTTCTGAATGTAAATTCCATTTCTTGTAAAACTAACTCTTTCTCTGCTGAGGTGAAATTCAAAGGGCCCAGAAAAATCTCGGCTTCTATAAAAGGCAGTTCAGCGAGAGAAAACTTTCCTGTTGAACGAAATAAGCTGTCAAAAGACATTCGCTGGTTCAGGATTTCAACATGAGCCTTCTCACTGCTAAAAGAATAGTCATATTCTCCGTTATGGCCGGATTCAGATAGAAAGAAGCTGGCGTTTTGGAGGTTTGTGTGCTGGGAAGAAGTGGCCAATTCTAAAGAAGAATCTCTTATGATAACTTCACTGACATAACTTAGGATACTGGAAAATTTAAGGATGTTCTCTTGATAATCAATCTTTCTCTTTTTTTTCTCTCCTTCTTTTTTCTTGACCCGGCACACAGCCCCTGTAATTTCAATCGAGTCGAAGAAGGGCTTTTCCTTTCTTAAGATCCTCTTAACTTCCCCTTTTAAATTTATCCGGCTTAAAAAAACATCTATTTCTACTTCTTCCATTTTCTGAACGAATCTTACAGAGTCGGCTTGAATATTGAGAGGGAACAACCCATAATCAATTTTTCCGATTTCAACCTTAACTCCTTTTTTATCTTTTAGATAATTTAATAAAATTCCTTTTGTAAGTTTTTTATTGTAATAGAAAACTAAGGAGGTAATAACCAGGAGAAGTAATAGCGATAAAAGTATTCCTCCTCCTATAATTAAAACCTTGCGCAGCTTCTTTTTCATAATATCTTATTTAATAGACAACAAATTCGTTTTCGCCAGAAGCAGAATTTTTCCCTTGCTGCTCATTTTCTTTAACTCAACTCTCTGCAGATTATATCGCCGGTTTTTCGATTATTTATCCATAATAAAGTCTGACCCCAAGCGCCTTGCATACTACGACCTCTACTTAAAATAAAATCGTTGTTGCGAGCAGAGCGCAACAATCTTGCAATCTCGACTCGTGAATAATCCAGGTTAGCTGATAAATTAAAAGTTCTGGATAGTGTTGTTATCATCTGGGTCAAATCAGGAATCTTCTACAGAAGGGGATCATGGTTTTTTTTCTTTTTTTTTTTCCGAGCCTTACGG
>Ga0114921_10000773_pt1 | contig 13776 bp, 20 predicted proteins | sample BentaG_FD_87016 | JGI IMG/M metagenome (GOLD analysis project Ga0114921, IMG submission 87016) | Deep subsurface microbial communities from South Atlantic Ocean to uncover new lineages of life (NeLLi) - Benguela_00093 metaG | ecosystem: Environmental > Aquatic > Marine > Oceanic > Sediment ...
GTTGGTATTCCTGACCACACCACAATACTAACGTATCAGCCAGTGACCCGAGGTTACCGTTTAGAATCGCCAAGGCACTCCCCATCTCTGCCAGGTGGTCAGAGTTTCTTGCATCTCTAGTGTTGGTGGACGCGAAATCAAACCCCATAAGCTCTGCTGTGCGCTCACGGTTGAGGCGGAACCGAGAGGCATTCCCGGCTGCGACCCCAGCGACGCTTATATTGGTATTGGCATATGCTGCGTCTAGTCTGGCGAAGTCTCGCTCTGCAGAGCAAGCCCAGGCGTGGAGGTAAAGGGCTAGGGTGGTGGGCATGGCATGCTGACCGTGGGTGTAGAAAGGCATAACAGTCCTCGTGTGCTGCCTTGCTAAGTTCAGCAGAGCCTCCCGATACGCGTTGAGTGCGGCCATTACGGTCAGGAGGTCCTCCCGCATCCTAATGCGGGTGGAAACCCAGATTAGGTCTCCAGAACTCCGCCCTGCGTGGATTCTACCCCCTACCTCAAGACCCAGCTTGCGTACCAAATAGACCTCTCCTGAATGAATACCACTCTGCATCTCTTCCCGAGTATGTTCTAGACTCTCCTCCATCTGCAAAAGGGCGCTTAGACATGCTGTGGCATCTTCTCTCTGAATAATCCCTGTTTCTGTTAGCATAACCAGATGCGCTTTGTCGAACATGTGTAAGCCTCTGTACAGAGTAGGAGTGGACCGTGAGTCCCACTTGGCATCTATTACTTCAGGAGCCAGAGGCTCACTCAAGCGGACTCCAGCCCCACGGTACCCTTGGTATTCTTGTTTACCTTTCATTGTCTCCTCCTACTGGGCGGTTGTGTTTAAAAGTTGGTTATTTCCCCATTTACCATTATATACTATTTGCAGGATACCTTGAACCTAAGTCAGTGTCTCATATATTTAGGCTCATAACCGCCAAGTTATAAACCTGATGCTCCCATTTTCCTAGAACATTTAGCCTTGAGATTCCTATTCTCTAGGTGGTGGCGACTAATAAGATAAGTAGTATAAAATCGAATGCGTCGACCTTCAACAGGTTTTTGTTACGCCTTAGGGGCCTACTCCCACCTGAAGAACCGTAGGGTAACAATGCTGCCTAAAACGAGCCAGCCAGCCATTATCCCCAGCTGCCACAGCCCTTCCAGAGGTACTCCATATACAATATCCCTTAAAAAAATATTGAGAGGGGTGAGGGGGAGGGCTTTACATATCGGCTGGAGCCAATCAGGAAACATAGATATGGGCATAAACAGGTCGGAGAGGAATAGCATGGGTATAAAGAATATCTGTGTAACGACCGCGGCGGTACGCCACGACCCAACCACACTGCCGATGGCACTACCCAGGGCGAGGAAAGTAATCATTCCAAAAACTATCATGCCGATTAAGGCTGCCCACGAGCCGAGAACCTGGACATTGAAGAAGATTTTACCAATGATAAAAAGAACCAGTATTCCCAGAACCATGAAAATAAACTGACTGAGAGTAAAACCAAAAGCCAGTGTTGAAGTCCTAAGAGGAGTTACCCGCAATCTCTTGAGCACACCGGCCTCCCTGTAGGTCGTCAGGTTGATGGGCGTGCCAATGAAAGCCGAGGCGACAATTACCAGTCCAATGCCTCCGGGGAGAAGGAAATTGGCAAGGTTAAGTCCCTCATATTCGAAACCAGGTATAGGCTCACTAGCGATTGCTCCGAATAGGCTCATCCAAAGTGCGGGAAAAGCAATCGACCAGAAGACCATAGCCGGGTTTCTCAGGTTTAGCTTGAACTCGCTCCAGGCAAGCTGCCACAAACCTCTAAGTTTCATTCCCTCATCTCCCTCCCCGTAAGAGTAAGGAAGACATCGTCCAGACTCGGGCTTTCCGTACGCAGGTTGCTTAACCTGAATTTTTGCTTATCTGCCAACCTGACCAATTCCTGAAGAGTAACATTCTCGTCCCTGGTATATAGGATAAAGCCATCCTCACCCTTTTCTACCCGGCTTACTGCCTTTATTGCCTCAAATTTTTCAGCATCTATTTCTTTATCCTCCACATTGAAGACTACCTTGGACTCGGCACCCAGATTAGCGACAAGGTTTCTAGGAGTGTCCAGGGCGATGATTTTCCCATAATCAATAATGCCCACCCGGTCGCAGAGTTTCTCAGCTTCTTCCATATAATGTGTGGTGAGGAAAATTGTTTTGCCCTGCTTTCTTATGGTCTCCACCAAGTCCCACATATTTCTTCTGGCCTGAGGGTCTAATCCAGTCGTCATCTCATCGAGGAAAAGTATTTCCGGGTCGTTCACCAGAGCCAGGGCTATAGCCACCCTCTGTTTTAACCCTCCTGAGAGCTTCTTGAAGCGACTATCTGCCTTATCCTCCAGGGAGAGGGTGTGGAGCAGTTCTTCGGTATTACTGGGAGCATGCTGATAGAAGCTGGCAAAAAGCCTTAGTGCCTCTTTAACCTTTATGTCAGGCTGGATAGAAGTGGTTTGAAGTAATACCCCTATCTTCTCTTTCAGCTCATCGCCCTGTTTGGTTGGGTCTAGCCCAAGGGCTTTAATCAAGCCACTATCAGGCGTCCTTAGACCTTCAATCATCTCTATCAATGTTGTCTTGCCGGCTCCGTTTGGTCCTACCAGCCCCAATATCTCCTTCTCCTCAACACTGAAGCTGACATCGTTTACCGCAATTAAAGCCCCATAGCTTTTGGTGAGGTGCTTACATTCAACAGCAGTCTTCATATTGACCTCCCAGAAAATGCCATAACTGGAACATGGCTACTCTGCAACATAGCATAGACCTGCTTGTAATTATATAATTCAGGAAAGAAAGTGATGCCTCCTGACTTGATTCAATCTACTTGGGCACTCGCCTCAATTCAATGACCAGTGGATTGGTAGCATCAGGGCAGGCAACAGTGGTCTTCTCAGGGTCATCTTCCCAGGGGAATGAGCCTCCAAAGGATAATACCATAGCCGCTGGAAGCAGACTGCTAAAGGCAAACAGACATATACCTTCCGGTGTCTTTTCTCCAATGACCCATTCATCACCCACCTTGTGCCCTGCGGCGCAGCTACCTTGCTGAGATACCACCATGGCAACCACATCACATAATTCTGCCATGTTCTTCCTCCTTTTGCTTTCTAGGTTGTTGCCTTAACTTTGGCCATCTCCTCATTCTACTTTGTCTTTTGGTTTTGGTAATGCTGGCTGTGGCGCTCGTATTTGGCAGTGGCCTTTGTCTTGAGTCCCCCTCTTTCCTTGTAGTCTGCCTCTACCGCCATCGTCAGGGGCTTTAGTAATTGCACCAAATCGGCAAGAATGCGGTTGACGGCATGCTCCTGCAGTATACCAACATTGCGATAAGAGGTAAGGTAATATTTCAGGGACTTAAGCTCGACCAGATGGCAGTCTGGCACATAGCGAATGGTTAAATAAGCAAAGTCAGGCAAGCCGGTCCAGGGACAAACTGAGGTAAACTCATCTGTCTCATAGACTACTTCGGTCGCTGAATCAGGATAATCAAAAGGAACCACCTCCAGTATATCCCGGTCAATTACCTCTTCCTTCTGAATATCAAACCTTCTTGAGGCATATTTATCCACTGCCATTGTTATCCTCTTGACCTTCTATTGCTTTGATTGGCAAGCTTAGCTCCTCCAAGTCAACTTGGTAGACCCGTTAATAATTTACCTCATACGCTGAAATTAGGCAACATCTTCCAGGCTACTGCTTGATGAGTAAAAATTGCCTTTGTCTCTCTTCTCTTTCTATAATACTTAATGAGCCTAGGTAATTCCGGGAGCAGTAGCCCGGGACTGGAGGGAACTGGCAACATGAAGGAAATGGTCTTGGGTATCGGCAACACTTTAAATGGTGATGACGGGGTTGGTGTTTACGTTATGGAAAGTATAGATAAATATTTTAGGAAGGGTAAGGGAGCTAAGCAGGCTGGTGCTGAGACCGAAAGGGAAGTCATTGCCATAAATTGTGGTACATCTCCCGAAAACTACACATCAGTGATTAGAAGACATAACCCTGACATGCTTATCCTGGTAGATGCCGCCGATATGGGGTTGAGTCCAGGCTCATCTAGAACCATACCGCCGGAGAAAATAGGAATTATGCTTTTCTCAACGCATGATGTCCCTTTGTCCCTTTTTATCTCATATGTGAGTGAGTTCTGCAGAGATGTAGTACTTATAGGAATTCAACCGGGAAAGCTGGAAGTTGGCACAGCACTGTCAAATACAGTTCAGCAGGGTGGGAACCGAGTGGCAGACCTTATAATAAAAAAGCGACTAGATGAAATCAAGCCACTTGAGACATAGTAATCTGAGGCCAAAATCTGATAACTATTAAGTTGGTAGTGGACTATCTGTTACCACGAGCTCGTCAGCATATTTGTCAAAGTTGGAAAGCAGGAACTCATCGGTCATAGCCAGGGCGTCTACTGGGCAGATTTCAACACACTGGGAACAGAAGCAGCATCTGGAGATGAATACCTTCACCTTTTTCTGCTTTTTCCCTTCTTTCTCTTCCTGCTCCTCTTCAGGCATTAACTCTATGGCTTTAGTGGGGCAAACTTTGATACACAACTGGCACCCAGTGCATTTATCCCGGTAAAAGGCCACTTTCCCCCGAAACTCAGGTGGTACTGGTATCGGTGGTATCATCTTCACTTCGCCCTTTTGGACCTTGTCTAAGAATCCAATGGTTGATTCCGGGGCATACTTTGCCGGGAATTTATTTGTTGCTGGATTCAGAAAGAGCTGCTTTAATATTGTCTTTGCTGCTTCCCACATATCTTCTACCTCACACCATTAAGTCCACCCATATCAGTATCAAACCAACTAGGGCGATGAGTGTCATTGCGATTACATAGACCGAGCTTGCTTGGCTTATCTTGAACCTTGCCATTCCGGCGCGTATCAACATTATACTAAGGAACATTAATACGAAGACCTTGAGGAGGAAGAATAAGGCATCAACAATAAAGGCAAGGACAGGCACTCCAATTCCGATTGCCGGAGAGAGATTATAGGGGAAGAATAGAGCCACTACCAATGATACCATGGCAAAAGTCTTTATTATATCGCTGAGGTAGAACAAACACAGGTTCCTGCCTGAATATTCAACCAGCAGTCCTCCAGCAATCTCAGTTTCCGCTTCAGCTATGTCAAATGGTACCTTGGCGGCTTCTCCGGTGGTAACCACTATAAGGGTAAACAACAGAATCAATGAGCCAATTATCCCTATCGGTCCCACCAAATTCCATATCGGATATTGGGCAATGGTGGCTAACATGAATGGATTGGCAACGCCAGGCTCCTGACCGATACGCCAGGCGATAGCGACTATGGCTACGGCCAGAGGAAATTCATAGCTCATCATGATAACCATCTCACGCTGTGCCCCCACTGTGGCATAGGGAGAACTGGAGGCAAAGCCACCTAAGACAAAGGCAAGAGAGGGTATAATTAACAGGTATAGTATTAATATTGCGTCGCCAAATTCACTTAAAAGAGGTGGCTGCCCACCCCAGAATAAAGGTATGACGTAAAGTAGTAATAAAGTTGAGGCTATCAGACCAATAAATGGGGCAGCATTGAACAACCACGAGATTGAGCCCTCAGGTATGATGGTCTCCTTCATAAGCAGCTTCTGGACATCGCGGAAGGGCTGGACTATGGGGGGACCTACTCTCCCCTGCATGTGAGCCACCACCTTGCGGTCTATGCCTCGATAAACCATCCCGAAGAAGGCACCAACCAGCGCCAGAACAAATGAGCCAGCAATTATTACCAGGATGCTTAGCGGATAGTCAACACCTAGCAAGTTTAACACTTTAGCTTCCTCGTTTTCTCAATACTGAGTTCAAGTAAATCCCTGCCAGTAAGCAAAGATTTCTTGTTTATCTTCCGGTCAACAACCACTACTCTATTGGTGCAGGAGAAGCAGGGGTCAATAGAGGCAAAGGCTATTGGCACATCGGCAATCTGCCCACCCTTGAGTAGTATTGGTATGGCTAGAAGGTTTGGATAGGTGGGGGCTCTTACTTTCCAGTTGGCTAGGGTTTCTCTTCCAGCTTCCATGCGAACATAGTGGATAACCTCGCCTCTGGGTGCTTCGGCTCGCCCGACACCTTCACCTTCTGCTTTCTTCAATGTATTCAGGAGTTTAGCCGGCTTTGGTTCGGCAAGTATGGGACCGGATGGCATCTGCTCTATGCACTGCTCAATGATTTCGATTGCCTGTTTAATCTCTAGTAAGCGAACGATAATCCGGTCATAAACATCGCCGACCACAGTCCCGGTTAGCATATCCGGGGTAATGGCTTTAATATCCAAGTCAGCGTAGGCAGAGTAGGGCTGGTCTTGCCTGACATCCTTGGCTACACCGCTTGCTCTGGTGGTTGGCCCAACGATGCCGAGTTTTAGCGCCTCCTCTTCCTTCAGGATACCCACATTCTTTGTCCGCATTATTATCGTTTTATCTTTTAGGAATACTTCACCCAGCTTATCAAATATGCTCAAATAGTAATCCAGTGCCTGTCTAATTCTGGGGATTTGTTCCTCAGTAATGTCTCTTCTTACCCCACCAATCTGGAACATAGCTTTGGTGATACGGTTGCCGGTCACATATTCGATTATATCCATTACTTCTTCTCTAACCCGCCAGGCGAGGTAGAAAATGGTATCAAAACCAATCTCATGAGCGGCAATACCAGCCCACAATAGGTGTGAGTGGATTCGTTCCAGCTCAGCGATGATTGTCCTGATGTATTCAGCACGCTCAGGTGGGATGATTCCAGCGGCATGCTCGACAGCCATAACATATGCGAAAGGATGGCATATGTTGCAGATGCCACATATCCGCTCTGCCAGGTATATGTTCTGTATGGCGTTATTTCTATTCATCCCAAGCCATTCAATGCCACGGTGCACCTGTCCCAGAGCAATATCTACATCAACAATCTCTTCACCGTCAATGGTAAGGTCAAGCCGAACTGGTTCCTTCAGCGCCGGATGAATTGGCCCTATTGGTATAGTGTAACTTGCTTTTTTCATCTCACCTGTCGTCATTTTGGCTTCCTCCCCGGCAGCACCCTAAACATATCCTCTTTCGGTCCTGTCTCATCTGTTCGCCAGGGGTAAACACCCTCAGGGAAATCCTCGGGCAGGAACAGCCGCCGGTTATCCGGGATACCGACCACTTCTACTCCTATCATTTCTTGAGTTTCTCGCTCAGTAAATATGGCACCGGGAATCAGGTCGGTAATCGTTGGTATCTTCAGGTCATTCTTGGGTAGGCTGACACGGAGCCCAAGTGATATCTCCTGCAGATGTTGGCCGTAATATATGGTGAAATGATATATGAGCTCAACGTTATCCCCAAGGTCAGCGGATGAGATTATTGCCAGGTGGGGATATTCCTGGAGTTGGCAAATATGCTCTACCGCTTTTTTGAATGCCTCCCTCTTTACATGGAGCCAGATTATTCTGAAGAGGCTCTTTTTGACAGCAACCTCTTGTTCATAAATGTTGGAATCAATAAAGTTATCTCCCAGAGCAGTCTTGAAGCTGTCAACTATTGCTTGCGGGCTTAGTATTTCCACCTATATCACCCCCTGCTTTTCAGCCAGCTCCAGCTTTACCCAGGCTTTAGCTACTGCTTCGATAATGGCTTCAGGTCTGGGAGGACACCCGGGAACATAGACATCCACCGGTATAATCTGGTCTACTGGCCCCGCCAGATTGTAGGATTCGTAAAACACCCCACCTTCTGTACCACACCCACCAACTACCATGACCAACTTAGGGTCGGGTGTTTGCTCGTATATGCGCCTGACTCGTGGAACCATCTGCTTAATCACCGGACCTGTCACCAGTAATACATCGGCATGGCGGGGTGTGCCGACCAGCATAATGCCAAAACGCTCAACATCATACCTGGGGGTAAGTACCGCCAGAATCTCAATATCACATCCATTGCACGAGCCGGTATTAAGATGGTAAACCCACAGTGCTCTCTTGAATGCTTTTAGACTCATATACCCCCTCTCCTAACAGTGAAAAGTTCAGGATATTTCCCAGTGTACCTGGTAGACCCCTAAGCTGCCCCCCCCTTACCGGCAACAAGCAGGACTATGGCACCTATTGCCACCAGAATAACAAACCAAAGAATAAAATCGTTTATTATCCCCGTGTGTGGTCTCATGATGCCATTATAGTATCCTTTAAGGGCTTCAAAGAATCCCCAGTAAACATTACCAGCTCTCACGTGCCGCTGCTCTGGTTCAGGCACCTCTTCCCCAGATAGGAAAATCTTTGCTTGAGCAGTACCTTTTTTATATTTTTTCTGCCCGCGGCTCCTGAAGTAGAAGGCTATTGCCATCACCACGGCGAAGGCGATGACCCAGACGATAGGATTCCAAAAAGCATAGCCGAATTCAGCAATTAACATTCATCACCGCCCGTCATACACTTTCTACCAATCCAGAGGAGTTCCAATATCCTTATCCTCCTCCCATGATTGCTTGTATATAGGCTGCCTTATCTATTAGAGCACTTACCGCCGGATGAACCAGCCAGTCCACGACTAGCCCCGGGAACAGGCCAAAGAAAACAATGATTACAGACAGGATGGTCATACCAGCCATCATCGCTTTTGGCGCCTCTCTTACCTCTTTAAACTTTGGCAGCACCTGTCCGGTAAACGCTGAGAAGAAGGCTTTGATAAAAACAGCCAGGGTTATAATAGAGACTATTATGCCGATTACAGCTAGGATTGGATTAAATTGATAAACAGACTCGTAAATCAATATCTTTGAGGCAAAGCCATTGAAGGGAGGGATACCGGAACTGGCCAAAGCCCCGAGCAGGAACAATATTGCGGTGAACTTCATGCCATGAGCTAAGCCGCCCATCTCGTTGAGGTTTCTGGTGCCGATACGATAGAATAGTGCCCCGGCGGCTAAGAACAGGAGTCCTTCAAACAGGGCGTGGTTTATCATATGGAAGATACCACCGGTCATAGCCCCTACTCCATAAGCAGCCAGAGCCTCCGGGTTGCCCAAAACGGTTAGTCCAACCCCGACTCCAAGCAGCATAAAGCCGCTTTCACAGATACAATTATAGGCTATTAAACGCTTGAGGTCTGTCTGGAGGACAGCCATGGTAACGCCCACAAACATACTTAATATGCCCAGGATTATCACCATCCACCCTACCGTAACCAGGTTCAGGGTGACCCCATACAGGGTAAAGCAGGTCCGGAAGAGGGCATACATGGATACCTGGCTTGCCACTAACAGCACTGCCGTTATACTTGCCGGAGCCACAGAGTAGCCGTCTGGGAGCCACATGTGCAGGGGCACTCCCCCCAGTTTCATAACAAATGCCATTACCAGCAGGGCTAGGGCTATCTTATCCAGCGTTGTATACTGGATTACACTGGCAAGGGCACCTATATTGAGCAAATTGTATTGGGCATAGAACAAGCCGATAGCGAATAAGACCATCAAAGCAGCAGTGGCGGAGACAACTATATATTTGAGTCCACCTTCTGCTGAGTCAGCAAACCTGATTCTGAAAGCGGCCAGTGCTGCCCCTGAGATAGAGGCTATCTCTAAGAACACGAACAGGTTGAACAGGTCACCGGTGAACGCCATACCAAACACGCCAGCAACCAAAAGAAGCAGAAGGGTGTAGAACCTGTTCTGGCCTGTCTCTTTTTTCATAAAGGAAAAGGAATATATGGCTGCTGCCAGGGCTACAGTGCCGGTTATGATGCCCATAAATATGGATATGCCGTCCACTTCCAGAATTATGCGCACCGGTACCATATATTGCTCAGGGATGGTAAGGTTGGGTGAAATTGCGCCAAGGGTATAGACGTGTAACCCGTTAAGATAGATATCCCTGGCCAGGATTATGACTAGAAATTCAACGAACAGCAGGCTGGTGGCTACTAATATGTTTCTGGCCTTACTGCTTACCCTACCTATTAGTGGGGTTATAAATGCTGCCAGAAGGGGAATAGCTATTATTAAGATCGGAGAGTGAACTGTTAAGCTATCCAGCTTTCTATCCTTTCAACATTCTAGATTTTTCTGAATCAACGCTTCCCGTGCTACGGTAAATACGCACTATCATAGAAAGCATCAGTGCCAGCGTGGCTACAGCAATAACAATGCTGGTCAGAGTCAAAGCCTGTGGAACCGGTAACACCATAAGCTGCCCGGGGGCATGGGTATAAATAGGAGCAACCCCTCCTTCTCTATAACCCAGGGTGATTAGGAATAGGTTAACGCCTGACGCCATGATACTGAGACCCATAACCACCTTTATCAGATTCCTTTGGGTTACCATGATAAACAGGGAAATACTGATTAAGATGGCTACCGCTACAAAGGGAATATTAAAAGGGATATTTCCTGTCATTCCTCAACCTCCGTGAGGGTAGTGGCTAAAGCCATAACCAGAAGAATAGCACTTAACCCGGCAATGACTTTTAAGCCAACTCCCACATTCATCAGGGGAATTACTCCTCCAGTCCATATATCCCCTGGGTTGGCACCGGTAGGTGGAATATTACCGAAAACCGATGAGCCAACGAGGAAATTATAGAAAAACACGGTGGCTATCCCCCCGAACCCCAGGCCAATGAATATCAGCACTCCGCTGCTTTCCAATAGGGAAAGATGATGCTCCTTCAGTCTCTGGTGAACATAGGCAGAGCCGAAAGCAACAATAAACAGGGCTACACCAGAGGCAAACACGCCACCTCCTTGAAACCCTCCTCCAGGGGTCAGGTGCCCGTGCAGTATGACATATAAGCCATAGACAAAGACAAAGGGGACTATAATGCCAGCCATAGTGCGCACAATTTTAGACATCATTGCCTATTTTCCTTCTTTTTCCTCCTGAATAGTGTAACCACTCCTGTTACTGCTGCAAACAGAATTGTGGCTTCACCCAGGGTATCATAGCCTCTGTAATCAAAGACAACGGCCGTCACCGCATTGTTAGCCCCTGTTTCCATTTGTGTATTCTCGATGATGTAGTCATCCATTTGGGATGGGGGCTGGCCAAAGGGATGAATCAGCAATGCCGCACTTATTAGCAAGGCAATAACGATGCTTAAAAATATAGCTACGGCAATGGTTCTCACGCTTCCCCCTATGTTCGCTTTGTTGCTCTTATCGCCAGGATGTATATCGCTATGGTGATGGCTGCACCTACTCCTGCCTCGGCAATGGCCACATCAGGGGCTTGAAGCAGAAGGAATTCCAGGGCTAAGAGCAGACTAAAAGCAGCTAAAGTTATAGCAGCGACGATAAGGTCTTTGAATATGGCTACCAGTATGGCACATATCACAAGTAGCACCGGTATAACTATATGTAAAATTCCTGATTCAATCATCTTTTTCTTCTTCCAGGTCATCTACCACTGCCCTGGCTGGTTTGACCCCGCTCCGGTGTGCTGCCCGGCTCATAGCGTGGGCACTGGTAGGATTAGTCAATAAGATGGCGAATAGGGCAATAAGGGCATGGATGGTCAGTATTGATTGTGGTGAGGAAGCACCTTCTGCTACCCAGGCGTTTACTGACTGGATAACTACTGCGCCAATTAAGAAAATTGAGCCGAAGGTGGTGCACTTCGTTCCGGCATGAAGCCTGGTGTAGACGTCAGGGAAACGGAGCAGGCCAACTCCCCCCAGTAGGTTAAAGAAGCATCCAATACCAATGAATATGTAGGTGATTATGTTTAATATCATCTAGAATGTGCCCTTTTCTATATACTTGGCAATAAAAAGCGTGGTCACGAAGGAGAGCAAGGCATAGACTATAGCCACATCAATGTATATTACTTCCTCAAAGGCAACTCCTAATATCACCATGCCGACTACTACCATAGTGTTTAAGGTATCCAATCCTACTAGTCGGTCAGGAGGGGTAGGCCCAAGGAATATTCTCATAATAGTTATGGTGATACAAAATGCTAGGAATACGGCAACAGGAAGCCACGGCATTAGTCAGCTACCCTCCTTGCCCAATTAGGGAACGGACCACAGACGAATTTAAAATCTCTGGGCATCTTTTCTAAGGCTTCTTTCTTTACATTTATCCAGTGAACGTACAGGTCATTTGTTTCCTCATTTACCTCTACACTTAGTGTCCCTGGAGTCAAGGTTATCGAGTTAGCCAGCATGGTTATGGCCAGGTCTGTCTTCAACTTGGGAGAAATCCTGACTATGCCTGGGTTTATCCTTCCGGTTATTACCCGATAGGCAACATCAATATTTGCCTTGGCCATTCCCCAGAAGAAGGGACCCACAATATAGATAAGAAATAAGAAAAACCTCTTTGGATTTAGCACGCGGAGGTTTTTCTTGAAGAACATGTTCCTGGCTATGGCGCCTACTATTAGAGCCAGAATAGCCCCAATGATTAGTTCTTCTTTGCTCCAAAGAAACAAATTACCAGAGGGAATAGTCAAAATAAGGAAGAAAGCAAAAGCCCAAACCGAGGTTACTAAGAATGCTACCATAATGAAGTACCTGCTTATTATACGCAGGTATTTCAAGCATGTCAATACCACAATGTGGTACAGCTACTGTCAAGGTTCCCTGTTCTTGAGGGGATTTAGTTGAACTTCACTAGCTTGTAGCCAACTTTCCATTCGGTGACAATGAACTCAGCAGTACTGGGGTGTTCACGAAACTTGGCTCTGAGTCGCTGAATATATGCCTTAAGATAATCGGTGGCGCTAGTGTACTCCTCTCCCCATACTTTCTCCAAGAGTACGCGATGGGGCACTATATGTCCGGCATTTTGGGCCAAGCATTGCAGCAGGTTGTACTCAATAGGAGTCAGCTTCACTAGCTTCCCATCAAGGCGAACCTCACGGGTACTAAAATCAATGCGCAGGTTACCACTTTGGAAAGGCTTGATGCTTTCTTTAAGCTGGGCTATGCCAGCCCGACGCAATACTGCCTTCACCCTGGCTAAGAACTCAATATGGTCAAAAGGCTTGATAATGTAATCATCAGCACCCGCCTCTAGGCTCCTAATAAGGTCCATCTTCTGGTCTCTTGCTGAAAGGATGATGGCGGGCACATCAGAGAAGAGACGGAGCTGGTGCAATACTTCCATACCATCCATATCAGGTAAGCTTAAATCCATAATGACGGCATCGGGTGACTCAGCCTCTACCAGTTGCAGTCCCCTGCCTGCCTCTCCTGTGGAAAGAATAGTGACATCTGGCCACCTCAGCCTGAAGCACAGGGAAGTAGCTTCCACTATCTCAGCATCATCATCAATTATTAGCACTTTCATTGCTTATGCTGCCAAAGCACTTCTATACTCCTGAATGTGCCAGGAGGCTACATTATAGTCTATAATTATGCCTCTTGTCAATATTATTAGGCATTTTAATTAAATAAGTTGATAAATCCCGCCGAAAGTTAGTATAAATAATCAATTGTTTATTAACTACTGTATTTTGCGCTATACTTAGACAAGGCCAGCGTAGCTCAGATGGCAGAGCAGCGGTTTCGTAAACCGCTTAGGGCCATGCCGCCCAGTGTTTTCGGGTGTCGCATGGCCCCATTTTGTATCTAGAGCAGGGTATAATCAAGGGGTTTCATACCGTCCCGTGACACCCCGTCCCGCACAGTTCGTTAGCAAATCCGTTAGCACAAAAGCCGGTGTGCTAATATGAGCAACTTTTGAGAATGGATTAGCTCTTTGGGCAAGTGAACAATCCGCTA
>Ga0114921_10000774_pt1 | contig 13769 bp, 12 predicted proteins | sample BentaG_FD_87016 | JGI IMG/M metagenome (GOLD analysis project Ga0114921, IMG submission 87016) | Deep subsurface microbial communities from South Atlantic Ocean to uncover new lineages of life (NeLLi) - Benguela_00093 metaG | ecosystem: Environmental > Aquatic > Marine > Oceanic > Sediment ...
ATGGAAAAAGAATTGTTTGTTTAAGTCCTACCGTATGAGCACCGTTAGCTTCCTCCTCCAGAAGACATCCTTCTCGGACTTCGGCACCATCACCCATATTCGCGGAATCCAGAAATGTTGATCCTTCAAAGTATCCACCTTTTAATTCTACATTTTTCCCTAATTGACAATTTTTAATGGTAACTGGAGATCTACTGCCCAACTTAACTCCCGGCATAATAAGTGTTCTTTTGCCAATTATTTTACAGCCTGAGTGTATTGTAACATCCTCAGATGATATCAGATTAATGTTGACTTTTTCACTTATTTCAACTGAAGAAGGATTTGGTATTTTAACTCCTTTTTCAATTAAAGCAGTAATTAAAGAGTTTTTATTATATCCCATATGATCACCTCTCTTTTCTGGTTTAAATTTCTTATTAATTAGTAAAAATAAATTTTAACTTTTTCATTCTTTTTCTACGCGAAAAATATGGCTCTTCCAACTATCTAATTCAACATATAACCCAAACTGTTCTAAGTCTTCCCTTTTATATCTGTACTCCTTCCCTGCTAAAAGATCTATAAACCGCCAATTATTATTGTCATAGGTGATATCATTAGTTATTATGTGCGCTTTAGAAAGAGTAGAACTATAATTAACAGTAATTAAGAGTATCTGGTCTTCGGTTAACCATTGATAAGTTATTAAGTTGTTATACGAATCATCGTTTTGCCCAGCTGGCTTAATATCACATAACGACCACCTTGCTTCATTAAATTCTCTTCCGGGAATTACTCGTAGTAAATTGTTGTAAAATTTCATTAAATTTTCGTCCTCCTCCTCTATGGCTCCCCTTCCTAGTTGCACTGGCATTTTTATTTTATATCCTCGTGTTTGTCCTTCAAAAATTAAACTTGCACCAGGTAGCGTAGTAGCAATAATAGAAGCAGCTTTAGAAGCTTCATATCCAAAAGTCGTTATTGCTCGTGGTTCGTCGTGGTTTTCAGTAAATCTTAGAAGTTTATTTTGGTAATCTAATTCGGCTTTAAGGTGATTTTTAATGCTCTCAACATTATAGCTAGCTAAGAGTTCGTATAATCTCTTATCATAACAAAAATCAAAACCTTGTTGAATTAAATCCCACTCCATGTCCCAATATACTTCAGCAATGAATTTAAAATCGGGGTATTTCTTTTTTACAGCCAAAATTATTTCTTCCCAAAACTCTTTTTCAGGAAGTGAACCTGCTTTTTCTCCCCATGTCTTTCTAAATATACTATTGGTCGTTAACATAGCCATATCACATCTAACACCATCACAAAGTTGTGCTATCGAAAGTAAGGTGTTAATCGCCTTTGAACGGGCATCTGGAGAAAATACATTTATTTGAACAGTATCTGTCCAAGGGGGGAAATTAGGATCTTTGCCATGTGCATATATGGTATCACCAACTGAGAAAAAATCATAAGGTTTACTCATCAGATCATCTAGTGATCCTCTTATAAAAACATCCGATTTCTCGAGAGTCCAGAGATGATCAATAGAAACATGGTTTGGTATGTAATCTAATACTAGCAATATATCGCGTGCTTTTAAATCTTTTCGTAAGGATTTAAGGGCGTCTGGACCGCCTAATTGAGAACTAATGTGATAATAGTATACTGAATAAGGCGAACCTACAACATCCTGAGTACTAAAATACCTTAAAGCTTTGCGATATTCTTCTTGTAAACCTTCATGATTCATAGCTATTTTTCTTCCTAAAGGACTTCGCTCCCAAACTCCCATTAACCAGACTACATCAAAAAACGACATTTCTTGGTATATTAACTCAAGGGGAATTTCATTGAGTTTAATTTTATAACCGAATTTATCAGATAAATTAGTTAACCAAGGCCATGTGTTAATTTCGAGTATCTTAGGACGCTTAGGCCAAACACTTCTTTCTATTGGCATGATTATTTTTAATTTTTTGATATTATTGATAGATAATAACTAATTAATATTCCCCTTAATATAAAAAATAAATTCTATTACGGGAGCGATTTGATTAGTAATATTGTTTCTTTTAAGAACAAATATATATAAATTAATAGATAATCATAATATAATAAAAGAAAATATGAAATGTGATTTTTGAAAGTGAGTGAAGAGAAAGATGCGATTCGAAAGTTAATAATGCTCATTTCTGATCTTCGAGCAAAGGATGAGGAACGTTACGAGGCTCATGTAAATTTCATGAACGAAACTATCAAAATGATCAGCGCAATCGAATCTCAAATGAATAAGCATTGGTCTACAGTATTAGACTCCCTTAGAGAACTGAATGATAATATTAATACTAATTTAGATTCATTACTTACAGGTATAAATCCTAAAGGGTTAAGAGAAACTTCGAAATCCCTTCAAGAAATCATGGATACAATGAATAAGAGCGTACAATCAATGAATTTAGAGAAGGTTTTAAGTGAATTGAAAGTGTTAAAAGGTTCAACAATCTCCAGTGGACAAGTACCTCTTAATCCCCAAACTAGTCCCATTACCTCTCAACCTGAACAAATAACTGCAAACATTAGCATGCCTTCTTCTACAGGAACACCTCCTCTAACTTCAAAAGAAACAGAAGTATATGGATACGTTCCAAAGAAAAAGAAAAAGAAGGATGAAGAAGAAGATGAACCTCATTTAATGAAGCCTAGTGACTTATTTAAAAAATAAACAAAATTTATTCTATATGCTGTAACCTTTCCATAAAAGGTTCTACGCGGGTTTTAACTTGTTCTATATTTTCTCCTATTTTTTTGAAATTTATTACTATCGCAGGAATATCTAATTCAGATTTTAGTTTGTCTTTTAATTTTTCGTATGTTTTTGATATTGAAGGACAACCAAACACTTGGTTGAAGATTAAACCGTCAATATCCATTTTTTCGGCAACTGTTAAGTAAGAATTCGTCATATTTTCATCGTTACATCCAATTCCTTTTGCTGACGCATTCAAGAGAAAACGAGCGTATTCTTCAATTGGATCGGAGTGGTTTGATATGGAAATTTCTTCTAAAAAACCTAAAACGTCCCAATCGGCATAAATTATTCTTCCCCCTAAATTATAGATAATTTCATGTATCTCTGGTTCCCATCCTTGATACATTGGAGCAAATAACAGCCTTGGCATTTGAGAGACATCCATGCCTATACCTTTTTTTATTCGTTTTCTCATTTCGTTAACTAACTGACTTAGATTTTCTAAATAACGTTGAGAGTTGGAGTTATAGTCTTGAAAAGTTATTGTTAAAAGAGCTAAAATTTCAGCAAATGTAGCGGGGTTACACGGGTAGAAATCTGAACTACTAATCTCGTAAAGGATAGTCTTATAAAATCGTTTTACTTGGTTTCCAATTCGAAATTGCTTCTGCAAGCTATTATCTGACACAAAATTTCCTGTAATGCTTTCTAATTCATTTATTCCAATCTTAATATTGTCAACCATTTGTTTGAGAGCTTTATCTTTATCAAATGAATTTTTAGGAGGAACATCAATTAGAATTTGACTCGGAACAGTTGTTTTCAACGATTCATAAAAATTATTCCATCTACCACAGCGCATAGCGAAATTAAGGTTTGCATCCACATTTTTTCCTTTTGATTTATGCATTCCATAAAGAGCGTTAATTCCATAACATAATTCTGAAGGGACGCCATTACTAACGCCTAATTCGTACATTTCATTATATTTTTTGTTTATCGAAGAAATAACATCTTCAAGAATTTTATCGACTATTTTTAACACATCGAACTGACGAGCGAAGTCCAGAAATTTTGAGGTTAATTCCCAACCTAGAAGCGAAGTAGCTGATGTTATTGGTGTCAAATATTTACTAAATTCAAAAGACTCCATCCGAATTGGAAACACTGGAACTGCTCCAACTGCAAAAACTAAATCGGGGAATCCTAAAGCAACAGAAATTAGTTTCTTCTTTTCTCTAAATTTTTTCTTTTTTAAATATTCTCTACCTGTTAAGAAATTTGAAGCCATTTTTAGAACAGAGGTAAAACTTAGGACATCATCAGCGTATATACTCGTTTTAGTATCATCTCAAGTTTCAGTATAAAATTAATATTTTATAGGACTACAATTTGCATCTAGTTATTTAAAAGTAATAAAATTTATGAGCTAAAATATAAGGTTCCAAAATATTTATAATATCATGGAATCTAGTAAAGTTGAGTGGAAGAACAGTTTAATTAAGAGTTTAATATATAGAAGTATAACCCTTGTACTAGGAACAATCACGGCATATATCCTAACTGGAAGTATTGCTATTGCGACAAGTACAGCTCTTTTTACAGAAACCGTCCAAGGAATTAACTATTTTATTTATGAGCTAGTATGGAGTAATATCTCTCGAAGAAAACTTGAAAAACGTATCCTTAATAGTCTTCAGATTAGAGAAGTTGATTTAAAAATTAGTTATGCCTCAATAGAAGAACTAGCTTATGTTCTTTCTCAAATTGATACTTTTGTTCCTAAATTATATTTAAGTACTCTTAACATTTTGAATAGTATGCTTAAAAATGAAGAATTAGAGGAAGTTAGAGAGAAAATTCAAAAATATAAAGATAACTTCCAGAGGGTTCACTCGAAAAGAAAATTATTTTTTGTCGAAGTGTGAACATTTCCATTACTCAATAAATGCATTGATTTCACACTCCAAAACTATAATTTTTGAAAGGTTTTATTTACAAAATGCTCTACCGTTTTTGATTAAAGGTTTAGTTTTAAAAATGTTAATTTTTAAATAGAAATCTTATAAAATATTTAATTTTCAATTCTCTGTACTTACAATATTCTATATTTACGCATAAAATTAAATAATATCACTCCTTTATATTAATTAGTTATATTAAGTATTTGATATTGTCACAACTGTAAATTTTCTATGAATTTGGCTTAAAAAATAATGATAAGAAAGGCACTGCTTATATCAAATTAGTTTTTGCCTACTTTCAGTAAAAAAGAGCTAAATTGTTTATTATAAAATGTCTAATTTCTTAAGGGATAATTAGCAATCAAATACTCTCAAGGGATATTTTAACATAAAAATGAAAAAAATAAGAGAGTGATTAAAATAAGGACAAAAATAATCGAAAAATTAATTACTATGAGCGAGATTGAACCAATTATCCAAAAATTATTTAATTCTCAATTCAAGATTTCTAAAAATTCTATTATTTCTGAGGACTTTTTATTAATAATAGGTCATAGTGAAAAAGGTCTTATTTCAGTGGTTCAATCTTCAATAGATAAGAATTTTGAGAGGACCTGCATATCCATTTTGGTGTTTAAAACTCAATCATTGGCAAATGAATTAAAAATACAACAAGAATCGCATAATCGGTCTAGTCTAATTGAAGAAAAATTGATTCGATCCTTGAAGGATGAAATTAAAAATAAATTTTGCTATCCATTTGCAGAACTTTCTAAATTTCAATTAGAGAAAGCTCAAGAAAAAAGGAAAATTTATGCGCTTGAAACAAGGATATTAAATGCTATAACTAATCATCTATATAATAAAATTGGTTTTTCAGATGAAATTATGAAATTTCCTTTTTCTATAAACTATATTGAGGGAAAGTGGGAAGAATGGGATAAAATTTATTTTCCATATATTGAATTAATTGAAAATAATTTAAGTAAAACCAATTTAGAAAACACAAAAGTATATCGGAATTATAACTTCGCCGTAAAGGGTGACAGTTTTCAAAGAGTAATAGATTTATTGAAAATAACTAAAACGGATTCTCACTCAGAAACTAATAATAAAAGTTCTGAAGATATAAATCCTTATAATTATGATATTACTTTCATTTATTGCAATAGAACGTCTAAGCCATTTAAATATATGAACCTATTAAAATTTGTAAATGAAATTAAAGCATTTTCAGAGAAATTTAAGAATGATAAGAAAAATGAGTGCCATAATATCACATCCCAATTAATTTTAATATCCCAATTTGGATATGACCTAGGAATTAAAGATTATTTGAGAACCCATTTGGTTCGAGAAGTAGATTATACTATTCCTTTAATGATAGTACCTCCTTTCAACAATGAAGTGTGGCATAATTTTATAGAAAACGAGGATTTAAAACCTCAAAAACAAAATGAATTGGAAAATATTATACGAATAGGTAATAGGGAGCAAGCGTCACCTTCGTATAGAAATAATATGGTAAAATCCGCAAAAAGCGAATACGCTGAAATAATTGAAAGAAATAAATTGGCTAAATTCGATAGTGAGTTCTTAAATGAGTGGTATTGGATATTAGATATAACTAAATCAGCGGAAATTCTAAACTTTAGTAAAGATAAAGAGAAATCAGACAAGGATATTAATATCGTAAAAAAGGAGTTATCCATATATTAAGGTATATTCCATAATTAGGTAAAATTATTTGAACATTTCCATAAATGCACCTAATCTAGTTTTCACCTGATCGATTGATTCTCCGATCTTATTAAAAGTAATAGCGGTTGTAGGTATTTCTAATTCTCTCCTAATCTTTTCCCTTAGCATCGTGTAGCAATTTGAAATAGAATGACACCCAAATAATTGGAAAAAGATTAATCCATCGGCGTTTAAATTTTTTGCCATTCTCAGATAAGAATCCGTTAATTTATCGTTATCACAACCAATTCCTGTTTCTGTAGCGGTCATGAGGAAGCGAGCGTATTCTTCAGCAGGATTTGAATGATTTGATGTGGGGATTTCTTCTAATAATTTTAACAGCTCCCAGTCGGCATATAAAGCTCTTCCACCTAATTCATAGATAATTTCATGGGTTTTAGGTTCCCACCCTCCGAACATTGGTGTTACAAATATTCGTGGTCTATCAGATACATCCATACCAATTCCTTTTCTGATCCTTCCTCTCATCTCCTTTTCAAGCGATACGATATTGTCTCTATATCTGGTTGCGTTTGAGTTATAATCCTGATAAGTGATACTCAATAGAGACATGATTTCGCTAAATGTTGCGGGATTACAGGGATAGAAATCGGAAGTGCTAATATCGTATATAATATTTTTGTAAGATCTTTTTACTTGGTTCCCAATTTTGAAATGATTTCGTATCTGATTATCCGTAATGGTATTACCTGTTAAATTCTCAAAATCTTTAATCGCGTCTGAAATGTTATCCGATAGTAATTCTATAGAATTTCCTATGTTTCTAGGAGGAATATCAATCCATATTTGTTTAGGTCCCTTATTAATTGCTTTAAGTGATTCTAAATATTTATTGTAAGCACTACAACGAATTGTAACGTTAAGACAAGCATCTACATTGCTTCCTTTGGAGATATGCATACCAACTAAACTTTTTAATCCGTAGCAAAAATCAGTTGAAATTCCATTCTCAATTCCAATATCATACATTTCGTTGTACTTTTTATTTATAACATCAATTACGTCTTCAATAATGTCATCTACGATTTTGCTTACTTCGTTAATTCCAAGATTTTTTATAAAGCCTAGAAAATTAGATACCGTGTTCCAACCAAAAATACTTGAAGCTGAACCTAAGTAGGTAAGATATTGACTTATCTCAAATTCATGCATTCTAATCGGAAAAACAGGAATAGTATCAGCCGCAAAAGCTAAATCTGAAAATGGTAAAGTAACAGCTACTAATTTCTCTTTTTCTCGAAATTTTTTCCGCTTTAAATAATTACGACCCGCTAACAAATTGTAAGCGATACGTAATACACTACTAAATTGTATGATTTCGTCTGCAATTAAACTCATTTCATCATCTCTAGATAAGCTTCAATTCTTGTTGATAATTGACCTCTATTTGCTCGCGAGTAATCTCTTTCTAAATTTAAAACTTGTATTCCTTTTTCCTGAAGTTGATCCTTTAGGAAAGAGGACATTAAAGAGATGTGGTCACAAAATTTAATGATGTGGTTGATTACACCTAATTTTTTACCTTTTATCTTAGTATAATCTTGGTAATAATTCTCGATTTGAGATATTTTGTGTTCGAGAAAATTGGGTACTGAATGGTCCCCATAAACATTATTCTTAAATTTCAAAACTAGTAAGTCTAATGGATCTTTTTCCGTATTTATACTATTATCATCTATAATTTGGGAATAATAATGATTCCCAATCCAAGTATCGAAAAAAATTATGTTTCCTCCTCCTTCCTCGATTAAATCGACCATATTATCGTTAATAAAGATCGAGCAACCAGTAAAGAAAACATCTTTAGATGTTTCTGATATAGGGGATGGATTCTCTTTAACATATTGAATAAATTTTACTAAATCGGGTTGAAATTCAGGACCGTAAAGCATCGCTCGATGTAAAACTTTTAATTTTTCCGATCCTAAAATCTCTAACTCGTTAACTTCTAGTAAGACTTTTTTAAATTGATTATACTTGTTTATACTCTCAAGTAATCTCTCATTAGTTATATCAACTCCAATAATATCTTCCAGTTTGCTCTTTAAATCTAATAATTCTAATTTAAAATATTTCAGACTGCTTTCATTTTTCGTATAAGGAACATAAAAGTTCAATCGAGAGATGTTGAAATATCTGGAAATAATCTCTGACACACAAACATCTGAAACACAGTGATTAGAAACTATAAAATAATCTACTAATTCCAAGAATTTAAAGAGATTAGGTTTTGTTGAGAACAATCCTATACAAGACTGAGCGAAAGCACAGGTGGATGGAGGTAAAAAATCATGACTCGCATCCATCAATTCGTCATTCCCACCAAACATCAACCTTAAAGGAAAGAAACCAGCAGCATCAAGCAACTCTTCGGGGATATTATCGTGAGCTAAGTAAGCAACAATTTTAACTCCTTCTGACTTTTTTTCCTTAAGAAATAGAGCAATATCAGATAATAAACTTAGATCATCCATAATCAAAAACTTGGCAGTTTAAATGTATTTATCAGAAAAAGGTTAATTCTTTATAAAAGTTTACCGATTCAAAATATAGATATTAATATTAAATGAAGCAATATCAATTATTTCAATTAGAATTATTTTCTTGAGCGATTAAAGCGGCGCCAATAGCTCCCGTTAACTGAGGAATTTCGGGTGTTTCAATCTCATAGCCAAGTTCTTCTTCTAGATATTTTTTAACTGCGGGATTTTTAGCGACTCCCCCACAGAATACTAATTTTGGGCCAACTCCAATGCGTTTTGCCATTCCCGCAACCCTTCTCGCGATTGATCTATGAATTCCGCTAGCTATTTCTTCTTTGGAAGCGCCTCTAGCAAACAAACTGATTACTTCACTTTCCGCAAAAACAGTACAAGTGGAACTAATAGAAGCAGATTTATTGGATTTTAAAGCTAGATTCCCAAATTGATCTATAGGAACCTCTAAAGCATGAGCCATGACCTCTAAGAACCTACCTGTCCCTGCTGCGCACTTATCGTTCATTTGAAAGTCAACGACATTTCCAGTTTTCTTAGATATTACAATTGCTTTACTGTCTTGACCTCCAATATCAATAACCGAGTGAACATCTGGAAAGAAATATTGCGTACCTTTTGCATGGGCAGTAATTTCAGTTACGCGGTCATCTGCTATGTCTATTGTATTTCTTCCGTAACCTGTACTCATCAAGAATACTTCATCCTTGTTTAAATTATTCTTTTTTAGTAAATCGTTAAATAAATTATGCCCAATTCTTTTAAAATCATATGTAGATCTTTCTGTCCTGTGATCAATTAATTTTCCGTCGCTAATTAGTGCAATCTTTGTAGCTAAAGAACCGATATCAATCCCTATGAAAGTTTTCAATTTAAATCAATTAAATGTTTTATTTTTTGTAAAGAAATCATTTAAAAAATTTTAATTTTTCGAATTACCAAATTTTATCTTAGTGTAACAACAGAATAGATATTACCATAGTTATCCCAAAAGCAGCTATCATTTGAAGAATGTTTTTCAATATTGACTCTTGCGAAATAAAACCTATAAAACTACCGAGTAGAACAATACAAACAAAGATTATTAAAAAGGAATTGATAAAAGTGTAAATATTCGCTTTTTCTGTTAAAAAGAAAGGAATAAGAGGAATTATTCCTCCTAAAAAAGGAGCACAGCCATTTACAAGTGAAACAATTATGGAGGCGAATCTTTCTGCTTTCTCCTGTATTGTTTTTTCTTTTTTATTCTTAATTCTTGGGTTTTTTATTCCTCTTCTCTTTTTTTCATTTTTACGATTTAGATTTACTGTTATCATTGCTTTCTCGATTTCTTCATTTTCTGATTTAATATCCTCCTCATTTTTTTGGGCCTCCTCTACGAGCACCATTGCTTTGTCTAACTCCATTTTCAATTTTTTTTGCTCTGCTTTTTCTGAGATGTATGACCCACTCAATCCAGACACAAGCATTGAAATAGAAGTAGCAAAACCCGTTAATATAACAAGATAACTATCTATAATATGTTGACTTCCTCTTAGTGCTGAAATAAAAAATCCAAGAATAATTCCTAAAATAGTCAACATACCATCGTAAAAATTATTTACAAAATAGCGACGGGCAATTGATAAAAAATCGGTAATATCGGCATATGTTCTAAACTTTTCAATCATTTTAGATTATCTTTACTGGGATCACGATACTTTTTAATGATCTTTATTCATCTAAATTGGTTTGTTCTAAACATTAATTTGAGATTCCAATTACTCTTTATTCCTATTTGGTTATTATCATTTATATACGTAATGATTGAAATTTACTAAAATTATTTTTAATTAAAAATTAAATTAAGGCGAGATCGCTAATTCAAGCAACAGAGAAACGATCAAAGTAGTGATGCCCGCAGTAACTAGGTGTAAAGTATATTTTATACGACCTCCACCAGAAATATTTCCTAGGAAAATCCCCAAATAAACTAATATACAGACCAATACGGCGTAAGATATGATAAAATGAAATAATGATAATACCGTGCCAAAGAAAAACGGTAATAGTGGGAGAACGGACCCTAAAACAGGAGCACCTCCGTCTACTAATGAAGCAACAATGGTTGCAAATCTTTCTGATTGCTCTATTAATGATTTTTTCTCACCATTTTTACTTTTATTATCGTCTAGAGAATCTTTACTATGCTTATCGTCGTGATTTATCTTGATGGGAGTGATCATTGCTTTTTGAATCTCGATATTCTCCATCTTCACTTTTTTACTATATTTTTGTTTAGCCATCTCTTCTGTTTCTTTTTTTTCGTTCTTATCATTCGATGTTTCTTCAACAATTACCATTTCTTTTTTTAAGTCACTCATTTTTTTTTTCCGTTCTGCTTCTTCAGAGAGGAACGCCCCCCAAAGACCACTTATACCAATTGCTAAAGCTGTGGAAAACCCTGTTATTATAATAATAGTAGAGCTTAAAGTTTGACCCGGATTTGATAGGAATATTATGAAGCTTCCACTTACTATACCCGCACAAGTTAGAGCTCCGTCAAAAGCGTTGTTGAAAAATTTTCGACGGGCTATAATCCCTAAATTAGACATTTCAGAATACTTGCGCCATTTAGCCATTTTAGATTTTAATCCCATTTTAGGTAACTACACCCTTATTTGGTATTCAGTAAATAATAGATTTGTTTAAAAGCAACTTAATATCTATTTTAATTCTTAGAAACTATTAACCTTTTTTAATTAAATTTCCTTAAAAACTGATGATTTTTATTTATTTAATCATATTATATTCATAGAATATTTAAAATTGAGTGATTCTTAAAATGTCTAATAGAAAGGTCAAAGAAGAAATCATTACGCTTCTCATAGAACATTCTAGAATAATTTACAGTGTTACTAGTGATATGGGCGTATATTATTCCACTTGGGTAGAAGACTTTGAAGCTAATAAAAAAAATCTTGAAAAGAAAAAGGCGAAAATGCAATTATCTGAAGAGGAAGCTGACGAGTTAAAAATACAATTAATACGTAATTTTTCAGAAGCGGAGGCTTTTAATATGGGGGCTTATGTAAATTTAGTGTTGAGAATGGATAATATTATTAATTATCCTCTCGAATTTGTCGATATGCTGACTAATATTAAAATAGAAGGAAAGATTGCAAAAGAAATTAAAAAGAAATATCATAAGTTATTAAACCAAGTTATGGAAATGGTTGACATTTTAAAAACTGCTATAAAGAATTTAAGAGATAAACCAGATATGGTCTTTGAGAATACTACAACTATTCATGAACGGGAATCTGAAATCGACAGAACATATAGGCAATTTCTTGAGTTCATATATTCTAATGTTGAAGACATCAGAATATTATTGAGGATTAGAGATAGTATAGTTCTTTTAGAACAAATGGCAGATCGAGTTCACGATATTGCTGATGCGATGAGAGTGCTCTTATACCAGTGAACATTAAATCCCTATAATTTAGATTCCTTAATATCCATAAACCAACTTGTTGATTTTTAAGCAAAATTCGAATTTATAGGAAAAACTAGAAAAATTTATACACATACTTTTACTATTCTATTTTAAAATAATATTTTAAAATCAAGTAAAAGTTGTGAATTCTATGAATGGAAAGAAGAAATTTTATATTTTACTCGGATTATTCCAAATAGTACTTGTACTAATTGTATTCCTAAGCGTGGATGGCGTCATAACGATGGTAGCCGCGCAAACGGAGACTAGTTTTGATTACTATAATTCTCCAACAGCGGCAATTTTAGCAGTTTCAGCTGCTATAGCTCTCGCTTCGTCAGTGTTAGGAAGTGCTTTGGCTATAAGAACAGTAGGTACAGCAGCTATTTCATCCTTATCCGAGAGAGAAGAAAGTTTTTTTAAGGCATTTTTAATCGTAGCATTGTGCGAAGCATTGGCCGTGTATGGTTTAATTGTAGCAATCTTACTCTGGACAAAAATCCCTACGCCGATTTAGTTTCGTTTATTATTTAAATTCTATAGTTAGGTGATTTTTACATGAGTATAATTATTCCATCTTATGCGTATACATTTATCAAAATCGATTATTTAAAGAATTTAATTATTGATGATGATACTTTAAGAAGATTGAAGACTATTTACGATATTGAAACCTGTATTGAAATGATAAAACCTTTTTATCCAAATATCGAAATTAAGGATTATACTATAGAAGAAATAGAAGGAGTTCTCTATACTAATTATATTCAACTAATTGGTAAAATACAACAATTTTCTCCCCTTAACATGAGAAAATTCTTAAGAAACTACCTAATGAAGTTCGAAATTCAAAATATCAAACAAGTAATCATCAGTTTAATTATAGGAATGAAACAAGAGGAAAGAAGAAATAACATTAATTTTTTGGTTGAAGTTTATTTAGACAACACAGAATTCATCGAAGATTTGCTTAAACTCACCACTTTAGATGAGATTCAAATATTTCTTAAAAAATCTGTATACAATATCCCTGTTAGGGAAGGACTTCTTTACTTTAAGAAAAATAAAGAAATTTTTGTCTTAGAGGCTTTTTTGGATCAATTATATTTTATTCATCTCAAAAAGCAACTAAAGAATTTAGATAAAAAAGAAAAAACAATGATCTCATTATTTGTGAAGTACAAAACTGAGGTCTATAATTTAAATATGATTTATAGGGGAATTAAAAATAGGATTGATAAAAAATTATTATCACAATTTTTAGTAGATAATTATTTATTTTTAGATGAGGATAAACTTAATTATTTGTTAAATGTTAATAATCCTGACGACTTCCTCTCAAT
>Ga0114921_10000775_pt1 | contig 13767 bp, 17 predicted proteins | sample BentaG_FD_87016 | JGI IMG/M metagenome (GOLD analysis project Ga0114921, IMG submission 87016) | Deep subsurface microbial communities from South Atlantic Ocean to uncover new lineages of life (NeLLi) - Benguela_00093 metaG | ecosystem: Environmental > Aquatic > Marine > Oceanic > Sediment ...
CGCATGTAAGAGTGGCTTTCACAGTTGAGCGATGATATAACAACACTTAAATTTCATGCCATATGATTAATCGGCCATCATCTCTAACTTAGTTGGTAAATATTCGTCGACTATATATGTCAACCCATAACGGCTGAACGCTTCCTGTTCAGCTTTTTTCTTTATATTCATGAACGTCTCGATCTCTTTTTTCCAGAGTTTTCCTTTATATTGTGGATCTTTTTTCAATTCGTGCAATCTTTTAACATCCAGATCAGTTAGCTTATCACTGGGTAGTTTATAGTCAACTATATCAGTAGCCCATACTCCAGACCATTTTGCATCAGGTGTATTCAAATCTCTAAGATGAGCTGCATTTGTGGAACCTGAGATAATAACCATGGCTATGTGCATACCCCATGGATCTCCATCTGTAAATATGTATACCGGTAATTCCAATTCCCTATTAAGTCTGCAAAGCAAAGATCTTGTTGCACGTGGAGCTTGACCGGCTGTATGAATCAGTATTGCTTTGAACTTTTCATGAACACGTTCTTCAACAAATCTAGTGAATAAACCACCCTTCTCTATTGCTATTACCTTATCCGCCTTACAATCAGCAAATTCTGCATTTGTCAATGCAGGCCCGATCATCATCCCATCAGGATGTGAAGTCAAATTTAATTGTCTGCCTTCATATCCTGGCAAAGTATATTCTATTGTAAGATCTCCAAAGATCGCACTTCTCTCCTCGGGGAATACATTGAAGTCTTCTCTTGGATACCTTAGCACAGTCTCAAGATCCGTAATTATATTGTCACTTTCTTGCTGATCAGTAAAGCTCATCTCATAAGCTTGGGCTGAATAGAATACATCTCTTAATGTACTGGACTTGCTTTGAGTACTTAATTCATTAGCAAATAACGCTGTCCAGACTAGTTGAGTTAATGGCCGAATATGTCTAATGTTGCCAGAGCTTCTTTTAACATACCTCTCACCAAGAACATATTGCCGGATATTGGTATCATAAAAAATATTGTTTATAGATCTACTTGGCATCTTAGTCCATGGAAACTCTCCATTTGATAATTGATCATACATTTGATGGCCAAAATTTTGTAAAGTTTCCACGACCTTCGCTTTTCTCTTCTTAACTGAACTCTCACTTTTCTTCGGCGTCATATTTCATCAAATCTTTTAACAAAGGTTCAATATCTGGCTCTTTTTCTTTTTTTGCTAATTTAGTTGAGAAAGAAGCGATTTTAGGTAAATATTTCTGGAATATGTTAAGCCTTTTTCTCTCTCTCTCAATGTAATTCTTTCTAGAGAGATAAAGGTGTAATTTTCTGGCAACTTCTCTTAAAGCGTTTAAGATTTCATGTTCAACTTCAGGCCTGTCTGCAATAAACTCTTTCCCAACAGTTTTGTAAGGGATTTTCAAGCTACATATATGAACAAAAACTGCCAAAGGTTCATCTGGGCTTACTTTGTAATGCCTCCAGTTCATAATATTATTAATCACTTTCCAAGAAACATCACTAGCTTCATCAAATAGCAATGGAATTTTATTTGCAAATCTATATAGTAATATTCCTGCTGTTTTTGGAATATCCCCTCCATAAGCTATTCCTGTCTCAACTATAAACGGAAATCCTGAATATGCAGATGCCCTCCTTTGGTGCACCTCCACAAATTCAGGACTCAATACCTTTTGAATTCCTGCTTTTAGTAAGTCTATTCCTATTGGAGAAAGGCAACTAGAATCTGGAGGCAAGAAACCTTCAAAATTTTTCATTGCATTTACAAGCCTTACTATTTCATCAGAGTTCAATTTATTTGGATTCTTTCTTGGGCCAATATCTGCAAATTCCAAAAATTTTCTTGCTGTGGTCTCTCCTACCCTTTGGAAATGTCTTCTCATGAATTCTTTCATAGTCTTAACATGAGAAATTCTGATAAGCCTTCTTAATGTCTCTACATCTACTCCATGAGGGTGAGGCGTTGTCTCTGTTGGAGGCTTGGGCATGGATTCTATAATCCTATCGAATTTATAGAATCTTCCTCGCGGATCTACAAAAGTTAAATTTGCATAAGGAGCTACAATCGCTGTCTGTTCAAGATATTCTATGATCTTTGATTTAGCTCTTGTATAATCTGCCTCTGTTAGAAATTCGATAATTGTTCCGTGCCATTTCATTTTATTCGAACGGTTTTTTTGACTTAGTATTATGGGCTTGTTATTTTGAATGTCCATCATTAAACGATACTCGGAAATTGATTTTCCTAAGCTTGAAGTTATATGCGTCTCTGAGTTGGTTGTTATCTGCCCATATAAAACTGCCATCTTGCCGCCTAGGCCAAAAGTACCCCTGGTCTGACGAAGTTTATATTTTGAACCGAATAAAACCTGCCCAAAGGCTGAAGGCACTATATCTGAGGGAAGCCCAGAACCATTATCCTCAACTCTAATCCTATAAGTGCCGGGTTCTTTTGAGTTGTTTGATATTTTTGAGAGCCTTATGTAGATATCTGGTAAAATACGATGGACCTCACAAGCATCCAATGAATTCTCAACAAGCTCCCTGATTGTAGAATAGGTGGCTCTTGATGGATTAGTGAAGCCAGCAATGTCCCTGTTTCTATAAAAAAAGTCAGCAGGGCTTATTTCTTCAAAAACTTCAACCATGTTAGAATTAAACACCTAAATAAAATTCTAAATCAAAATTCTTTTTCCCATAATTCTATAGTCTCTCTTTTTTTCATCTCTCTTCTCTTTCTCATCAAGAACTTGTAAACAGATGAATGTTGTTTACCTTTTATCAGCATATTTACAGCTTCTCTTGAAAGAAATGTGGTATCATAATTACCGATTATGGAAATTGTATGCCCATAAACAGAGACGTCTGTAGTAGTAAATTCTTCCAGCATGCGTCTAATTTTACCATCTCTTCCTATAACTCTGCCCTTTACTCTTTTAATATCGTTTTCATTCTTACCAAAAATCTCTCGAAGATCTATTATGTCTAAAACTTTATCCTCATCGAGTAGTGTCAAGGCTTTATCAGGAGAGAAACCTCTTCCGATAGCTCTTGATATCTCTCTTGCAGAAATTAAAGCTGATGGATCTTCTGTTTCTTTTGTAGAGATAATCTCGATATTACCGCTCTCACTTTCCACTTTTAAATTTACTTTTAAGGCCTTTTCAATCCTCTTTTTTACTTTTCCATTATGGCCTAAAAGAACTCCTACTCTATCCAACGGGATTAATATGCTTAATGAATTACTCATCTATGGCCCCAACAATCTTTTCATAAATGTCATCTACAGATTCGATCTTAATTTTAAATTTTTCAAAGAATCCATTCAAATTAGTGAGATCTCTTCTTAATAGTTCATGAGATAAAGGATGCTCTAATTTTATAGCTTGGGAAAAATCAAAAATAATAGGTTTATTATTCCATACCATGATATTGTATTCGCTTAAATCACCATGTACCAAATTTGCTTTTTTGTATAACGATTTCACATAACGCAGGAGCATTCTATAAACTCTAGCTGGTCTTTTTAATTGATAGTCTTTTAGAAGAGGAGCCGGAACTCCTTCTTCTCCAATGAATTCCATTAGAAGAACATTGCCTTCGACTGTAATGGGCTTTGGTGAACTTATTCCCACTTTTTTAGCAAGTAAAAGGTTCTTGAACTCTTTTTTTGCCCATAGATATATGAGAGACCTAGTTGATTTAGGCACTCTTCTGAACCTATTATCCCCCTCTATATATTTTAACATACCTTTTCGAAATTCAGATGGATAGACCAAATATATCTTAATAGCTATGTCCTTATCGTTTACATCCTTGCCCCAATATACCCGCGATTCTTTTCCGGCTTTAACCACACCAAAAATTCTTTCTAATACACCAGTATTTAACATCCGATAAATTATCATTAAAGTGGATTTGTCAAAAACCTCTTCTAGGGAATCCATTTCCTCGCTTCTTTTCTCTCGCATCAACCTCTCAGTTTCATACTTCTTTTCTCTGAGTCTTATTTTAAGCGAAATTTTATCGTCCCGATCAGCCACCTGAATGTCTCCATCCTAGAATTTCAAATAACCCTTCTTTTTCAAGGATTCGGCTTGTCCATGAGTATATCTCCAAACTATATCTCCCCTTTCTTCAGCTTGAAAGTCCCATGGATCTACCAGTACTACATCGCCTAAGCGAATCCAGACTCTGCGTTTCATTTTCCCTCTAATTCTACAGAGCCTTTCATAGCCATCAGTACACTTAGCTCGGAGTCTATCGAATCCTAACATTTGGGTTACTACACCCAATACTTGATGTTCTCCTGGAAGAACTAGCCTACTAATTTCTCCCTCACTCAATACCTTCTTCTTTCCCATTTAGTACCTTCCTAATATGATTCCAGAATTCATTATGTTGTACCTTAGAGTTTAAAATAAAGGTTTTTTATAATAAACGAGTTCAAAAACTCGTTAATTTGTCCAATAATTGCCAAAAAAATAAAAGTGTTAAGCACTTCTTACATGCAGATTCACTCAATTAATTAGAGATTTAGTTTCATTATCTGAACATGAGGTATACCTTCAATATGTATAACCGCTTGTGGATCTACAAGATCATTCCTTATGGCTGCATCAATAATTCTTTCACCAACTAAATTCGCCAATTCCGCTTTGTCCAATAAACAGATAGCCTCTTCAACAGTACACAACTCATTACCATAGAAATCCTCTTTGACTTCTAACTTGAGTCTACCTTCACGGAAAGTTCTGTTGAGTAGATCTTTATCACATATAGCAATCAATGAATTTTTCTCTTTGTACTTTTTGATATAAACCTTACTCATCGCCATAGACCTCTCATGTAAATGTAATTGATGATTTTGCACCGCAAGCTTCACAAATTAAGAATAAAAATCTATCTTCTTTTTCTATATTAGTATCAGGTCTTTTACAAATTGGGCATACTACATACTTATTACAATAAACATTAAGCAATTGAGTTATTGAATTATTATTGAACTTCCCCTGAAAGATAGCTCGACCACCATCTATTGAAGATGCTGTTGCCATTTCCTTAGATAAGAATTTTAAAACCTGACGAGGATCTCTATTCATATTTGAGCAAATATCACTAAAATTGAAAATAATTGTCTTTGCACCAAATATTCTGCTTGAGGGTTCAGTCATCTCAAATCTTTCGCGAGTTGCAGCTTTTTTCGGTATCTTCTCTAAAGCTCTTTCGAGATTCTTCAAGTATTCTTCGCTCAAATATGCATCCTCCCTAATTATTACCTATTGATTAATGAAAATCACATAAAATATTATCTTTTACCTAGTTAACAAAGCATGTACTAAAAACGATACGTTTTAACAATTAATGGCCTTATATTCCAGCATATGTTATTTTGTAAACCTTAATTAATATATATCTTAAAAGCAATTTAGAAAAAAGGCAACATCTAGAAGTTTTTTCGAGGATTTTATAGATTGGGTAAATGGATCGTTTGTGCTGCATGGCCGTATGTTAATAGCGTACCCCATCTTGGTACTTTTATACACTTACTTTCAGCAGACATTTTCAAAAGATATTTACATTTAAAAGGCGAAGAGGCAATATCTGTTACAGGTTCTGATGAACATGGAACACCTATTGAAGTTGAGGCTATAAAATCCGGTATTCCTCCAAAACAATTAACTGATAAATATCATAAGGAAATAGTTGACCTCCTAAGTAAATATAGAATAAATTTCGATAATTATACTAGGACAGAAAATAAGACCCACATAGATTTTACACAAACGTTTTACAAGAGGATTTATGATAATGGTTACATTTTTACAGAACAAGTTGAGTTGCCATATTGCCAGAAATGCGATAGATTTCTTCCTGATCGATTTATTGAAGGAACATGCACTTATTGTGGCTCAGACAAAGCGAGAGGTGATCAATGTGACGCATGCGATAGAATTCTAGATCCACTAGAGGTTAAAGATCCTAAATGCGCTTTTTGTAAAACAACCCCAATAATTAAGAAATCCACTCATTGGTTTTTTGATCTTCCTAAGCTTAGTGATAAGCTTAAATCTTTTTTAGATTCGAATAAACAAATGCCAGATAATGCAAGAAATTTTTCTTATAAATGGTTGGAAGAGGGCTTACGTTCTAGAGCTCTTACGAGAGATAATAAATGGGGGATCCCATCTCCTTTTCCAAATTCAGAAGGAAAAACGATCTATGTTTGGTTAGAAGCTTTACTTGGGTATGTATCTGCAACAAAGGAATGGGCTGAGAAACAAGGAAAACCCCAGTTATGGAAGGATTTTTGGTTCGATAGTGAAACTAAAAGTATCTTTTTCATTGGTAAAGATAACATCCCTTTCCATACTATAATACTGCCTGCACTTTTGATGGCTAGTGAAGAAGAATATATTTTACCTTGGCAAGTTTCTTCAACTGAATTCATCCTTTATGAAAGCCATGGAAAATTCTCAAAGCGCCGGAGAATAGGGGTTTGGATGGATGAGGCCCTAGAGATTGCCGAGCCAGAATATTGGAGATTCGTTTTAGCACTTATTAGGCCTGAAACAAAAGATGCGAATTTTACTTGGGAAGAGTTTGAAAGGAGAATAAATAATGATTTGAATGATACTATAGGCAACTTTATTCATAGAACTCTTGCTTTTATAAATTCTCATTTTGATAGCGTTATTCCAACACCTAGTAAACTTAAAGATAGAGATAGAATTTTTCAAGAAGAAATCATTAATTCTTCGAAGGTTGTAGGAGACCTCTTTGATAAAATTAGAATCAGAGACGCTTTAAATGCGATTATAGATATTGCAAGATTGGGTAATCAATATTTTAGCGATAAGGAGCCTTGGCATAAAATGAGTAAAGAGGTTGAGGATGCTTCAACAACTCTCTATATTGCAACTCAACTTGTATATTCATTATCTATTTTATTACAACCCTTTTTACCTTTTGTAGCCGAAGAAATCTGGAAACAATTAAACATGTCAGGAGAAGTTGTTTCACAAAGATGGGAAATGGCCAGTGAATTGAATGTGAAATCAGGTCATAGAATTGGCCAAATCAAACCTTTATTCCATAAAGTAAAAGCTAGTGAAATCAAAGAGAAGCGAAAGGTTACTTAGCATTAGTAAAGGTTGTTATGAATTTGGCCAAGCTATTGCCCCTGAAACTTGATATTCATATTCATACTATAAACTCGGGAGATTCAAGAATAATACCAAAAGCGGTCCCGCAAATAATAAAAAGTAAAGAATTAGACGGAATAGCACTTACTGAACATAATAAACTCTTTAAATACAATCTTCAGGGGATTATTGTTCTCCCAGGAATTGAGATATCAACTAAGCGCGGTCATTTATTAGCTCTTGGATTAGAAGAAAATATCAAAAAAGGAATGCCTATGGATAAGACTATAATGGAGGTTAAACGACACGACGGTATTGCAGTTATTGCCCATCCTTATAGTATTAGCGCTCGCGCCGATCTAAATAACCTCAATATTAAACCTGACGCTATTGAAACGTTAAACGCCAGAATTATGTTTTGCAGCATATCATCCAAGCTAGCAAAAAGAATGGCAAACCAACTTTTACTTCCAACTACTGGTGGAAGCGATTCACATATTTTAGATACAATTGGAGATGCTTATACTACTGTTTACGCTAAATCAAGATCAATTAATGACATTCTTGAGGCTTTTAGAAAAGGAAATATAGAAGCTGGTGGAAGATGCTCAAGTTTGAAGAATAAAGCAAAAGGTAGAATCGGGTCTATTACAAGAAAAATTAGACATATATTATAATTAATCAATCGTTGATTTCTGATATTACTCTTGCTTCAAGATAACGATCAGTAGCATTTTCTATCTTAGCATGAACTTTTTTTCCAAGCAAATTCATTTCCTGATTTATTAGAACTTTTTTATAATTCTGCAATCTCCCTTCAAAATGGCCCTTTTTCAATTCTTTATTAATGTAGACAATTTGAATTGAATCCAAATATTCTGAATTTACATGTGAACTAATTTTTGAACACAAATTTGAAAGTCTTTTTGATCTCTCCTTAATTATATTGTTTGGAATCTGAGGAAGTTTACCAGCAATGGTTTTTGGCCTTGCAGCGAATTTAGAAATATTGACAATATCAGGTCTAGCTTTATTAACGAATTCAATTGTTCGATTAAAGTCTACTTCACTTTCTGTAGGAAATCCGACTATTACATCAGTTGCAATAGTCATATCGGAAAATGATTTTCTGAATCTTTTAATTATTTCCTCTACTTCTAATACTTCATATTGCCTGTTCATTAATTCTAGAACACGGTCTGATCCTGATTGTATTGGAACGTGAAGAAATTTGTAAATTTTTTTATTTTGATAGATTGATACGAGCTCTTCAATCATTTCTTTTGCATGATTGGGATTCATCATACCTAATCTGACTCTAAAATCTTCTTTTATCTCGATTAAATCCGTAAGCAAATCCGTTAGTCTTAATCCGATATCTTTGCCATAGGATCCCGTATCTTGGCCAGTAATCCAAATTTCAGTCACTCCTTCAGAAATTGCTCTATTTACTTCCTCTGTTATGTTTCCTATAGGGAAAGAAAACAATCTACCTCGTGCAAATCTTGTGCAGCAATAAGCGCAATCTCCTAGGCACCCCTCTGAAATTGGAACTATCTTTATTAAATTATTTATTCTCTTTTCAGGTAGACTGACTTTAATAGGCGTTTTTTTTGCGAAAAATTTCGCACCATAATAGCCTTTTTTTATATAATCAAGTGCTTGGATAATGTTGTCAACAGAATAAGGATCTAAAATTGCTGCATAGTTTGGGATCGACGCTTTTATTGCTGGGAGATTTATCTTAGGTAAACATCCCGCTATTATAATTGGAATATTCAATTTTCCAAGAGTCTTTAATCTATTTATTATTCTGTCTTCAGTAGGTTTCTTTACACCACAGGTATTTATGATTATTACATCTGATTTTTCGGGTATATTCTCGATAATATAACCATAATTTGATAGATAACCTAATATTATTTCTAAATCATGAGTATTAGCTGAACACCCATAATTCTCTAGATAAATTTTCTCTATGCTCTTTGAATCTTCAAATAATGATTTCTGCATTTGCCCCGTTACCGCATTATATATGATTAATTATTTAATTCATAATTAAGATAGAACCTAATTCATTTCAGTCGATATATCCTCCACCTACGGGTGGAATTATTACGAATTGAGAACTATCGTGGAGTCTTGTTTTAATTCCCTTTGTAGTTGATATACTTTTTCCATCTATTAAAAACTGTAAATTCTCTCTAAGGCGACCCTCTTCATCATAAATATATTCTTGGAATTCTTTGCCATATTTATTAGATAAGGCTCCTAAGAGATTCTCCACAGTTAAATCCTCATCAAATTCCAGCAAATCTTCCTTTTTTCCAACAATTTCTCTTAAAGCAGCAAAGTACTTCACTGTAATTTTCATTACATTAACCTCAAATTCAAAATTTCCATCAAAAATGATTTTATTATGATTCTTAAACTAATTGTTTTAAATCAGAAAAAGCTAATTTTTTATCAAGTGCACGCTTCAATTTATGTAGAAAAATAATTCAGATAGTTATTTAATTATTGCATTAGAATTATTGTTTTGCACTATTCAAAAAATTAAAAATCGGTTAGAAAGAATGTACATCGATAAAAGAGCTCAAGTAGAAAAGAATTGCCTTATAGGAAAAGGAAGTCATATTTTTGGCAAAGTAAGATTAATGAAAAATACCCGAATAGGCGAAAACACAATTATTTATGGTCCGGCTTTGATAGGAAGCGGAACCTACATAGGACCCAATTGTGTAATTGGGCATCCAGATAGAGAAGGTTTAACATCTGCTCTATTGAACTCCGATGAGTTGAATTTGAATTCAGAAGAAGACCTCTTAAAAGTTGGTGAGAGCTGTATACTACGTGCTGGCTCAATCGTATATACTAATGTAAGCATAGGTAATTCAGTCGAAACTGGACATAATATAATGATAAGAGAACATGTGAAAATTGGAAATAATACAAAAATTGGTACAAATTCGGTTGTTGACGGCTCGTGTAACATTGGAAGTAATGTTTCAATTCAAACAGGCGTCTATATCTGCACTAATTCTGAAATTGAAGATGCAGTATTTTTGGGACCTAACTGCGTTTTGACTAATGATAAATATCTCATGCAAAAGAAAACTGAGCTATTGGGCCCAACCGTCAAAAAGGGTGCGAGTATAGGAGCAAATGCAACTTTAATGCCTGGTGTAATCATTGGTAAGGGGGCCGTCGTAGGAGCAGAGGCTTTGGTTAATGAAAATGTGCCTTCAAGAACTGTTTATATAGGATTGCCGGCAAAATTGAAGAGATCTGTGCCTGCAGATTGGAAATCAATATTAGAAAAAAAGAAAAAGTAAAATTAAGATAGCTTAGGCTTTTTCCACACGAATAATTTCCCCACTTTTTGTATCTTTGAATATTGTAGCGTCACCTAAAACCTTACCAAAAACATTAACTGGGCTAGCTGCTGCTGGTTTGTCACCGCTGCTTGAGGGCGTTCTGCCAAAGAATATACAGAAACAATTCCCTGAAGGCCAATATCCTAACTCCCCAACTTCAACCTCGATCTGGGAGTTTTCCTCACTGGCGCTAACTGGGATATCAAAATATACTTCGTCGCCCCATCTGCTAACCCTAGATTCAAAAGGTAAGGCATCGATTAATGCTTTAGTAGTCTCTGGATTTTTATCCTCAGTAATTTCCGCTTCTACGTATCCTGTGCTATTAGTATGAATTTTAATTTTTTGAGGCATAAACAAACACCTTGTCTTCAGTTAGACAGTGGCTTATAATATTTAAAAGTTAATAATTTTAAATGCAAAAATCGTAATTTTATAAATGAAACTAGACCCAAATCATATGGGGAACTGCAAAGATGATTGATTTCAAAAAAATGACTGAACACCAATTAAGAAGGCTTGCAAGTGAATACCCAACAACAGCTAGCCATCCAGGAGCGGTTGAGAGGATGGTACTCGTTGTTTGGAATTATCTTAGTGATAAATCTGCTAAATCTATTGAGTTATACAACAAGACTTTGATGGAAGGAGCAAAAAAAGAATTAGCTAGAAGAGAAGAAGAGGAAGGAAAAAGAAGAGCTGAAATTGAAATAAAAGAAAGAAAACGCAAATTGAAGCTTGTTAAGAAATTAAAAAAGTGGTTAGTTGGAGTATCAGAACCACTTGAATTGAATGAATCAGAAGGATTATTGGAATGGAAATGCGAAAAATGTGGAAATAAAGCAAGATTTGATCTAAAAGATCACATCGATAATATTTCCAAAGGTGGCGTCGCAGAACTTGTATGGTTCTGTTCAGGTAAAAAGGAGATCGATGGTCCAAGTCATTGGAGTATTGATAGAAGAATTAGGTTAGCTCACGGTGAAGAACTTAGTCAAAAATTATTAAAAGATGAGAAAAAGAAAAAGTAAAATTGAAAAAAGCAATTTTACATAAGGGCTATGCCCTTGTGGACATCTTACAACCATGTGTGGTTTATAATAAAATAAATACTTACAAATGGTTTGCGGAAAATACTTACTATTTAGAGGAATCATATGAACCCACTAATAGAGTAGAAGCTTTTAAAAGAGCCATAGAGAAAGAAAGTATTCCTTTAGGCATTTTCTATACAAATACTAACAAACCAACTTTTGAAGAGAATCTAAGCGTATATCACGTAAATAAAAGTCCACTTTACAAAAAGAAAAGGGAATATAAAAAATTACAGAATATAATTGATTTAAAGCGAGTATCATAAAAGACTAGTTAAGTTTCTATTCTTGAATCTTTAATATCTTTGCTAATTTATCATCTCTCCAACGTACCATATCTTCAAAAGATTTCTTTTTAATCATGGGAACTTGCTCTAAACCTGCAAAGGCTTTCAAAACAGCATGATAGGGAATTTCCTTCCAATCGTTCATACTTTTCAGGTATTCATTAAATCCATGTTGTATGGTATCTATATGGTATTTTAGACCCTTTGGGCCTCCACCAAGATGGAGGGTTAAAAATGGTCCCATAATGCCCCATCTAGCTCCAGGTCCGGCCCAAACGGCTTTATCCACATCTTCAACACTTGCTACACCTTCATTCACTAAATTTAGGGCCTCACGCCAAAGCGCTGCTTGAAGCCTATTTCCTATGAAGCCTGGTACTTCTTTTTTGACTATGACTGGTATCTTCCCAAGTTTTTCAATAAAGTCATAAGTTGTTTGAGCTGTCATTTGAGCGGTTTTTTTACCAGGTACAATCTCAACTAGTTTTAATAGTAGTGGGGGATTCCAAGGATGTGCAACTATGCATCTTTCTGGCTTTGTTGCTGCCTTTTGAATCTCTGTCATTAAAAGTCCTGAAGTGCTAGAAGCGATAATAGTAGAATCATTCGCTTTATCAATTTCAGAAAAAATCTCTCTTTTTACATCATAACTCTCAAAAGCAGATTCTTGGACATAATCAGAATCCTTGACACATTCCGATATAGAGTTTGTAAGATTGATTCTGCTCAGAGCATCGCTAGCTTCCTTTTCAGTTATCAAACCTTTTTCAGCTAAGAAATTAGTACTAAACCTAATTCTTTCCATAGCGCTTTTGAGAAGTTCTTTACTCATATCGTATATCGAAACATCTAATCCCTTAATTGAAAAGAGCGTAGCCCAACTATGTCCAATTGTACCTACTCCAACACATGAGACCTTCTTTATATCCAAAATCGTGCACCTTTACCATAATCTCAGCAGAACAAATATATAATTATCCCCAATTGAAAGATAAGAATTTTAATAAGAACTTTAACTTTTACTAAGTTTTTTAATAGGGGTTCACCAATTATTGGAGTTACAGAGGCAGTATTATGGATTCTCAAAAGAATCAAATAAAATTTCATCATATTAGTATTGTTGTAAAATCAAACACAATCAAAGACTTGCTATTTACTTTTTTCGATGAATTAAAAGAAAGTGCACTGCCTTTTAATTTTGAGAGTGCAGATCTAACGCTTCTACCTCTTGGCGGAGCCTACTTAGAACTTGTCCATCCACACGGGAATGAACGGATGGAGAAATTCTTAGAAGAAAGAGGAGAAGCCATACATCATTTTTGTTTTGAAGTTATAGATCTCAATTATTGGTTAGCCAGATGCGAAAAAATTGGTTTTAAAATATATCATAAAGACGATAGATGCTTTTTTATCCACCCCGATTCTTTAGGAGGTATTTTATTGGAATTTATTAGATTTGCTGAAGATGATCCAATGAAAAGTTCATCCCTATTGCAGAATTGAAATTAAATGCCGTTGATTTTTTTTAGCACATATTTTAATTACAATCATCTAATCGAATCAAATTCGTTGTGTAATATTTGAATCCGGAATCAGGAATGTAAGGCATTCTAAAAATAAAATCTTCTAACTTTAATATAGATACAATTGGAACTCCCTCGATAATATTTCGTCTAGGATCACTTAATGTTACTATAACTGGGACAATGAAGATTTTTCTAGAGGATTTTAGGGATAGCTTAGACGATAATATTTGGATTTCATTGGATAAGGCCTTTGTTCTATTCAATTGTGTTTTTACGACATCCTTAATTCTTGAGAACCAATAAAAGTACATCCAATGCTTA
>Ga0114921_10000776_pt1 | contig 13762 bp, 14 predicted proteins | sample BentaG_FD_87016 | JGI IMG/M metagenome (GOLD analysis project Ga0114921, IMG submission 87016) | Deep subsurface microbial communities from South Atlantic Ocean to uncover new lineages of life (NeLLi) - Benguela_00093 metaG | ecosystem: Environmental > Aquatic > Marine > Oceanic > Sediment ...
CCCAACGTCTCACATAGCTTCAGTGCATAAACGGCCAGTTCCTCATTCAAATGCTTGTCACAAAACTCCAACACAAGTTCCTTGATCTCAGCAAGTCTCTGCTTTTTTTAGCCTCTTTCATGGTAATTTCCTCTAATGTGCATTTGATACAATCTAATGACGGTTTTCCTTCTTTGAAGCTTTTACCATTATTCTCTTTTTCAGATATTCTTTCATCTATTTCAATCAACCTACTGTTTCTACAAAATACGCTTCACCCCATATTTTAGCATTTTTGACAAACTTCTCTCGTACATAGGAGTATTTTTCCAGAATGGCATTGTTCGAGGACATCTTTCCCATTTACTATCAATCCGCCATTAAATTTTCTTTACACTATCGATTAAGGAATCCGGCCACTTTATCTATAACAAACAACTGTGGATCATGACACATATAAAAACAACACTGGCCAAGGTCCCCATAATTATTCACCGCAAACACCCGTCGTTTGGCGGTCGCATACTTGGACTTTTCCTCGTCAGTCTTGTAACTCTCTATCTACATAATATACATTGTATCTACCCTGTCCTGTTGTTTTAGGAATTCAAGTTGTTCATCTATTGTCGAAAACCTGGAAAGATCCAATTCCTCAAACTCATCAGGACTGGTATTCGTTTTTCTTACAACATTTTGAACAATAGGCTCTAACTGTTCTTTTGATATTTCAGGGACTCTGGTAATAGAGCTTTTCTGTGGGACACTACTTATGATCTTGAAATTGTAGCTTACCATTTCCAACATTCCATTTGCCTTTTCTTTTGTTAATATCCGATATTCAAAATGCTCACGACGCCCGGCAATGGGACGAAAATAATAGAATTTGTACAATCGTTCACCCTTTCTTATCCGTAATAAATATTGATCATTTTCAGGGTGGGACTTTTTAGGCTTTACATTTTTTAATCGCTTCTTCATATCCAATATCGCATCTGACTTCGGGTCTGTCTCCTTATAGAGATAATGTTTTTTGAAGCCATTTCTTAAAAACAATATCTTGAATCAGATAACTTCCATTTTTTACAATAATCTCTTTTTTTATAAGACTTGACAGGGCTTTGGTAACCAAAGAGCCGGTTTTTAAGTTAACCGATTTTAAAGAGTCAGCGTTAAAAAGGTTGCATCCATTATTCAGTAGGATCAGTTTTAAGGTTTTTTTTACCCATGTAGTGTATTACATATTACATTTATATGGTTATATCCATTAGTGTAATGGCCAATACATATTATGTGTAATGTCAATTATTGAAAAGTGAAAAAATGGTTGGGTGGCATCCCTGAGGCTTATGCTATCTTGGGTGTTTGCCATGTTCATAAATGTAGTCAAAATAATACTCGGCAGATTCTGATTCACTATCTAAATCAAAAACTTCACTGTCTTCATTTTCTTTTGCATGTTTTAACCACAGCTCTTTGTAAAGTTCCCGAGTAAATTCTATCAATTTGTTTTTTAGAGACTCCACATCTTTTTCAGCAATGCCTGATGACAGCATTGATTCCTGAATTCCGTTTATTATGATTTTAACCACAGGAATATATTCCGCATCATCCAATCTCTGCTCATGGTAATAATTAAAGAAGCTTTTTAATATTGCAATGCCGATATTTTCATAATTGTCTCCCATTTTGTCCAGAACCATTCCTATATCTCAAAGTACCTACTTATATTCACCTTAAAATATGTTTTCATTCCTTACCGAGCATTTGCAACCCCCGACTAACATGAAAACACCACTGGCCAAGATCCCCCCAGTTATTCATAGCAGAAACCCAGCGTTTGGCTGCCGGGTGTTTTGCTTTTTCCTCGTCAGTCTCGTAGCCCATTATTTATGAGTTACCCAGTGCTTTTCCCCTACCGGTAAGAAGGGCTCAACGACAACTCCATATCTGATGAATCCCGCTTGTCCATTGGATGAGCGCCTGCTTCGCAAGTTCCTGATCACTCAATTCTCGATCCTGATGGGCCACGTATTCATTTCGGAAGCTGTAGATAGCATCTATCACGGAAAACAAATCAGTTTGCGACAAATCGATGAAGCGGGTGCGTACAACCTCAAACACACCTCCAATCTTCCGCCGGGTGGTACGTGTATAATCCAGACACCAGCGCAAGAGACCTATAGGCATCAACCCGCTCTGATCCACTAATGTTCTTTCCAAATTCGTGGCCTGCCGCATATGGAAATTCGCTTCACCCGTGGGCAAATCAGTCAGATCAGGATGGAAAAACGCATATTATTTAGAACGGTCTGCCGGAACATAATCCTTCAGCTCCCGCAGGATCATACCCCTGGCCGCTTCATCCATCGGGCCAAGAAGTGGTGTAAATATAGGGGCAAAGGACACATCATCTTTATTTTTCAAAAAATGGTATAAAGTCACTGCCTGTCCCACGGCCTTCTGGTAGCGAGAAGGCAGTTCCTTAAAGCTGTTTATGGAAATAAATACCGAAATTTGACTCTCTCCCTCCGGCTCAGGTTCCCCAAAGGGCAGACTCAATTGTGGGCTCATTGTCTCATCTAACAACTGCTGCAGGGATGGCTTGCACATCCGCATTAGGGTCTTAAGCTTGTTGTCACTGAGATCTTCAAAGACTGTTTGTGGCACATAAATGTAGGTCCACTTCTTCTCTTCTTTTGATGCCGCTTCGCACCACGCAACTGCAGCCCGTGCCTTGAGTGACACATCCCTGTCTTCACGACCCTTTGTCTCGATCAGGATATATTCCTTCCGGTTCAACCGGGCCATGAAATCCGGCGTATAAAGGGCGAGCCTGCCCTTCTGTGATAGGTAATCAATACGAAGGGCCTGAGGTCCGGCATTCTTGCAGAAGGCTTTGATGTCCGGCGCATGATCCAGGAACTGGCTCATTGCAACCTCAAACTCACGGTTACATGATACGAGGTTGAAGAGGGTAGTTTCTGCGGGGATAGCTGGATGGTTCTCAGAATGTGAGACCTGAAAAGGCTTCCACCCCGACACAGAGACACCTTCTCCCAGGGGCTTACGCTCTTCCTTTATGGTTGTCCGGGCAAGAATCAATGGCACAAAGGTAGCTCGAATATATTCTCTTACATCGCTGTCCGCAAGCCTGCTCAAAAGACGTGAATCGAACAGGGTGACTCTTTCCTCAAAAAGCATCTCCGTTATAAACGTCTCAAGGAGAGGGGCCAAAACCTTGTGGGTGCCTCGAAGCCCTGCGATATGTTCAAGCTCTTCTCGATAATAGGAGACCGCACCGATCCCACTTTCTAAAAGCGGCAACCTGATATTCATCTTCTCCACAATCTCATTGGTAAAGAGGTGACGTCCCTCATATTGAATCTCCTCTGACCGCTTACTGCCAAGGGGCAAAGGGCCATATTTGGAAAATTCCTTGCGGATATCCTCGATGGTCAGATTGTCCAGTTTCGAGGTGCGCGTGTAGCCCACAGAGACTGCGGGCAGAACAATATCAAGCCTTTTTGTATCTTTATTCTCCCTATCGGGGAATATGGTCACCGTACTTTTAGGGACCTTGTCAACATCCACGACCTCAATGGGGAGTCCCTCCTGGCTGAGTTCCTGTTGATAGAGGCTTATAAAGGCGCTGTGTTCAACAACTGTCACAAGTTCAGCAGCACCTCCCGTGGGGGTTATACGCCGTAAACCCCGACCAAGGGTCTGTTCTGGAAGAATGTTTGCTTTAGAGGTGTAAGGGCGGAGGGGGACAATGGTCGTGACGTTGCGCACGTCGCACCCCTCGCGGAGCATCAGGACCGACACAATGCACTGATATGGGCTTTTGCCGGAATCGAGATCACGGGATAGATCCCGCAGTGCAGGCAGGTCTTCTTCGCTGATTTCCTTCTCGCTTTCTATGAAGACCGGATAGCCCTTCTTTTTGCCGCCGATCCATTTGATCTTGCCCTTAAGGTTTGTGTGAAGGTTGATGGTCCTCCCATTCAGCTTAGCAAACAGAGAATCCTTATCCAGGCGCCTTGTTATCTGGTCAGCGGCCTCCATGTCTTCGGTCATGACAAAAAGCAGGGGCTTTTTTCCGCTCTTCTCCCATTCCTCCTGAGACTTCAGCCATCTCTGATAGCCCATCATGAGGTGTTGCTCAAATCGCTCAGATGCGTCTCTGCTTGGCCGCTCGCTTAATCCCTCACCGCGACCGATAATAGGAATCTTGACGATGCCACCGTCAACCGCTTCCCCTAATGGCGAGTCGCATATCACGTGCTGGAAGACATTTCCGTGATTGTCCTTGGGGGTGGCTGAAAAATCCAATTGAGCGCAGAGACCACCTCCGGTCTTCTTGAGGATTTCCTGATGAAGGAAGTTTATCGCTTCGTTCCAGGCAGAACCAGGGTCCCACAGGTGATGGGTCTCGTCATTAAGCACCATAACACGGTCATGGGCTGTGATCCTTTTACGCAGTTCCTTGCCCGTATCAAGGGCTGTTGCCCTGGATACAGGAGGCCCCATCCACTCGTATGTCTCGGCCTCCTTTTTTATCCTGCGCTTGCTTATGTCATAGAGCCGATGAATATTTGTTAGATACAGGGTCCCGCCCGTGGCTGCGCCAGCCACCTCGCCTTGTAAAACTACGGAAAGGTTCCAGTCCCCCCGCCATGCCACTGGGATCAAAGGATCTTTGAAAAAGATGTCGAGTCCGCCACCTTCAGGCCTGAAATCCTCTTTCAATCGTTCAAAAACAGTCAGGTTAGGGGCAATGACAACAAAGTGCCTGGCCATGGGAGAGTCGCTTTCACGAAGGGCATGAAAGTAGCTCCACACGATGGCTAAGCTCATCACTTTCGTCTTCCCCGTGCCTGTGGCTAACTTAAATGCATACCTGGCCCAGCGGTCCTCATCCGGGTTAACACCAAGGGCTGCTGTTTCGCTGTCCTCCCCTCCAAATTCTGAAATGATATTGGAAAGGCTTCTGATGCCCCGGACCTCCCATAGATAGATCAGAGACTCAATGGCCTCCCGCTGGCAGAAGTAGTAGCGGAAAGGAATGCATTCTTCGGTGTGAGTTTCGATCACGTGATCCCGCTCGAACCAGTGAAAGAGAAGCTCGCGTGTAGTATCGGATGCACCCGCATAGTCACTCTCGCGCCATGCCTTTACAAATGAACGTAGGTTATTCGCTACGGTGATGGATGACGGCCTTCTCCCCTTCACTGCCTTAGCGGGCTCGCCCGCCTTCTCAGCCCTTACCCTGTGGAAGTTCGGCTCCTCGTGAGGCGCGAATAAGGGTTCAAGGGCCGCTGGGTTGATAATGGGACTGATCATAGGATAATCCCCATTTTATTAATTTTTAATGCTGCTCGAATTAAATGTAACAAATTGATATTACGGCATTAAATTATCTGGAGCATCTAATTTTATTAATTTTATTAATTTTTCTTGAAGAAAAAATTAACCGGAACCTTTCCCTTTTACTAAAATCCAGGAAGAGGATCTCCTTGATCCGATATTTTTTATCAGATTCATAAATATTCTTTTTGCTTTTTCTTGCGAACAGCCAAGTATTAGCAAAAGACTAACATGCTGATAATACAATTTGTATTGTATTATACGGCTTTGATCTTATTGCTTTTTTATTGCTTATTATTGCCCTTGATGGTCCACTGCGGGTACTTTCGCGATCCTTGATTCTCAATCTTCCCTTCACGTCTGCTGAATTCTCTCATAACGAATCCTATAATATAGTTAGGGTTCAGCGGTTTTTTATGCCCATGTTTTAAAGCACTCTGATGTCTCTTTGACTATAGTTTTAACTAAAAATATCGAAAAGATAGCATTTTAGTTAATAATAAATATCGTAATATCAACATGTTACGAGAATATATCTTGTGAAATAAGCTGATCTTAATACCTACATCCTAAATTCCAGTCTGTTTTTAGTTAAAAAATCAGCTACTAACGCAACACCCATACTGCTGTTCTTCTCGGCCCGGTGGCGAAGATAGTGTTGTCTTTGTATGACATCTCGAACAGTAAGTTAGCGATCCTGTTTCTTTTTTGCTTTTCATCCAGGGCATCTGAGATTTTATCCAAAAGTAATTTGTCAATATCTTCCCGCTTAGCCTCTCCAAATTTTTTCAAGTAGGAGATGACCATTTTTTTATAATGCTCCTTGTCAAATGCCCGTTGTCTAATGTAGTCCGCTTTATCTCCCGTTACAGCCGCAACCCTTGCTGACACAAAAAGGTTTGGACGGCGACCTTCAATGAGCTTCTGTTTTTTAAGTCGTTTAAACTCTTCCTCATTGATTTGATGGCACTTTTGCACCTTGTCCAGTGCCATCACATCCAACAGATTCAGATCGGCCTTCTCAATTAAAAGGCGGGTGTAGTTTTCGTCCAGGATTTTCCCGAAAAGCCGCACCCTGACTCGCTCGGGTTCACTTAGATCGTAGTCGGGCATGGGGAAAAACCTCTGCCTTTGTTTCAGAAACATACGCTTGATCCCGCTTCCAATAGTATCGATCATGTTAAGGCTCACCATGGCCCTTGCCAGGAAAGGATTACGATATTGCTCTGGTGGTGCATCTCGACGAATAACCTCTTCTACAGTGCCTGGGATGAAATGCCCAAGATTGGTCACCAAGATGGATTCAGGCTCTTCAATGACATTGATTCTGCCTGCCTGGGTGTAGTCCTGGTGGGCAATGGCATTGTGAAGCGACTCCCGGATAACCCAGGTGTCGTATTGCGTGACTTCCACGGGGAAAAGGCTGGCATTGGGCATGTAGCGGTAAGTAAGGTTGCGAAGTTTAGCAAATATCAGATCCACCGCCAGAATCAGCGGCAGACCGAAGTGCTTATAATCTTTTTCTATACCTTGATCATTTCTCAGAACCCACGTCAACTGAGCGATTCCAGGTGAAATAAAGTGCCCAGACTCTTCCTTGCCAAGAAGCACAAGGGCTGCGTGAGTGATTTGTCCGCTAATGCAGACCTTGGCCTTATTTAGGAACGTCAGGTCATCCCATTGGTCAAGCTCCTCGGCCTGACCAGGCTGTTTCTCCTTATACTGCTTTCTGGCAAACTGGATGGCCTCAGGGTCAAGATCATCCAGGGTTGCATCCTTGCAAACCCCTGCAGACCAGTCTTCCCTGAGAGCCTGACCGCGAATCTGTCCCATTTTGCTCAAACTCATAGGGGCCAGAGATTCGCCTTCTCTCCCGTAGTAATGCCCTTTCCACGACGTCGGAACCCCGCGTAACGCGGGAGGGATCTGGAACATAAGGACACGTCCCTCAGGCAGATGGAGTTCGTGAATCTCTTCAAAACTCAGGCGATTGGTTGTGTGATCAGCGATTTCTTTCTTGAGTCTGTCAAGCGCGGGACGGTTTGGACGGTAGTTTGTCCCGACTATTTTTCTGGGTGGTTGGTCGGAGATGCCTAAAACAAGCCATCCAAAATCCAGCTCTTTCAGATTGACTTCATTGCTAAGTGCGGAGAAATATTTCCCCAAGTCCTCAAAATGGATATTATTCTTAGCTTCCTTGAACTCAACCCACTCGGTTTCTGAAGGCAACGAACATAGATCTTCCAAAAGCGACTTTAACTCTCCCACATTCATTTTGATTCCCAATGAAGATCCTATTTTGATGGTATTAAGCCTGAGACACCTCACGCGTACAACTATGTAGAAATCTCCACCGTTATGCTGGTATCACAGCCAAAAACATCAATCACTTTCACGCAGGCGGTATGTTTTCCCTCTCTTAGATACTTGTCATACCCAAAGTCACTCACTGTTTTTAGTGAGCGATCCTTGCGCGTCCGGTAATCCTGCCAGTGATGCTCAAAAGGCTTGCCCTCCTGCCAATCAAAGTCAATGGCCCAGAAGTCGATAAAGTCAAAACCGCTCTTGATAGCCCGTTCCTTGAGGGCTTCCAACTCCTTGCTCGGCACCTCTGCAAGGCTCGGCAGAAATTTGGTGAGTTTAATGTCCACAACGCGCTTCCCGCCCTCTGTTCTATACACAGGCTCAGCCTCTAAAACGGCCACCTCAAGAAACGGTGGGGGATTCGTCCTGTTCTTCTCCATGATCTCGCGGGGAATGGGAATCAGCTTGATCTTAACGCCTTCCGCCGCTTCTAATTCGTGGCAGATAAGCCGAAGGTCCATCTCAAACTCCCATGAAAGGCAGTGTACCTCCCTGGCTCCAGCCTCCCGCGCCGCCTTGACCACGTCTCGCACCTCGTCTCGTGTAAAGATACTATCAATATCATCCACATGCACAAGTGCCTGCCCCTTGCGCCCATGCAACAGCCCCGTGGCATTAGGCAGCGGTTCGGCCCTGTAGAATTCCATGACCACCCTGCGGTGCTCTTCGTCCGCTCCTTTGAGGCTCTCCTTCTGCCACCACTGCCTCTCATATCGGCCCAGGTTGTACACATCAAAGGAACGGTATTGTTTGTTTTCATTATGGAGTGAACGCTGGATTTCGATAAGTCGTTTCCTGCTTGTGTGAATGGCGAATCTCCCAAGATCGCACATTATCCAGCGACGGCCTAATTTTTCAGCAACGGCACCGGTAGTGCCGCTACCACAAAAGAAGTCGGTGACGAGGTCGCCTTTGTTGGAGGAAAGCAAAATAATCCTTTCGAGCAAAGCTTCAGGCTTTTGGGTTTCAAAACCAAGCCTTTCATAAGATTGTGAGCTAGGTATCTTGATGTCTGTCCATAGATCTTGGAGTGGGACACCAAGCATCTCGTCCAGATAATATTTTAATCTGGGAAGGCCCGATTTTGTATAGTAGATCTTACCTTCCTTTTCGAATTTTTCCATGTTTTCTTTCGAATATGCCCAGTATCGTCCCGATTTCAGTTTGTATCCTTTCCACTCATACCGAGTATCGCCCCCTGGTTTTCTTGCCGTCAAATCTACTGCTTGAAATCAGCGTCCTGTTCCTTTCTCAATCATGCGATAATTTTTGTTTATGTATTCTTCATCGTAGTCCTGATACTGTATGTTCCACTTAAATTTTGCCCCATTACTATAGGATAAGATAGAATCATGTAGTCTTCCAAGCTGTTTTGCTCCTTGCGTCACATCACCATGAGCTGATGTACGTTTCCAGACTATTTCGTTATGAAAATTCTCCTGCCCAAAAACATCATTTAGGACAGATCGCAGCATTGCATTCACATGCCAATCACAATGAACATAGATACTGCCATTTTCGCTTAGTAACTCGCGCATTACGACGAATCTTTCATACATCATATGTAAATATGAATCCGTACCCTTACCCCAAATATCCCTATATGCCACCATTTCCAGAGCAGACTGATCCTTGCCGATAGTCTCTTTCTCATCTCCAAATGGTACGTTCATTGTAAAATCCGCCCCCACATCAAAAGGTGGATCAATATAAATCAGGTCAATCTTGCCCTTGAATTCCTTAAGAAGGCTCGCCATGACCAGCTTATTGTCACCCCAGATCAGCCGGTTGCGGAAGTCGTCACGATGGGCCTTTGCCGGATCAAACAAATTCCCCTGCACCATGGCCCGCGAGGCCGGCTCGTCAATGGTCTCAATCTTCTGAAGGGGCATGGCACACCCGGCAATATCCACCGTCCGCCGATTGCCATACTCATCATACTTTCCTTCCCAGATCAACTCCGTCTTCATCTGAGAAAACGGATGCGGGTTATCTAGTCCCCAACGTATGTTGTTAGTCATGTAATCTCTCCTGAGCAAGTGAGGCCCCGGTCCTTTAAGTGTAGAATTGTCATGGATTTTTCCATATACCTGCTGATTTTACGATCGTCATTTCTTTATCAAAACGGTAAATCCTTCCTGTTCGAAATGATTGTCATTTGTGAGCACTTCCACAAGTGATTCAGCCAATGAGAATCAGAAAAAGCTATTTTCATTCCTTGGGTACCCCATACAGATAGTGATCAAGGTTCTCATTCAGATCGCTGGGAAGCCTGTCCCATTCTTCCTGCGGGATTTCTTTAGCAAGCTCTTCCAAAACATCTTCAATTGGACGTGCCGATTTATCATAATGTGCCTTGGTAGTAGCAGGCCTTACAACCTCTTTCCATTTACCAGTCATTATTGCACCTCCAAAATTTTTAGTGCTTCGATACCCCGGTCATCCATAATCTTTGCTGCTATATGCCGATTGTCACCTATCTTAAATAGCGAGAGACCATCCCTCGGTTGACTTAAGTAATGGACATGTGTAGGTCATTTATATTTAGTAATTGGCTTAAGGATACTGTAGACTGATTTCCAATTGCACACTATCCCCTCTTTGCTCAATTGGCGTTTCTATGGTCTTTTTGATATCCTTCTCCAGCTCTTCTATACCTTTCACAAAGGCAACCAGGGCCAATTTTTCCAAAAGGTTCCAGTAATCTAAATAACCCGCGGGATCATCCTTTATTTTTCGAACGAATATGAGCATTCCATTAAGATATGCGTTTTTGTTCTTGTAATCCTTGCTCCGTACCCTTATATCGCATTTAAGCAAATCCGTGATCTTATTGCAATAATAATGCTTTCATAGGCCATTTCGGTAAGATCATCTGTATCCATTATTACATCCTCATTCCAGGTCCGGGATTTGTTCACGCGGCAGCAATAGCTTCGCTCACATTAAAAGAGTAGAATATCTATTTCAAAAAACCGGAGTTTCTCAATAGATCTGAATCTTTTACAACTGCTTTTACCTCCTTGCGGAATGCGCTGAACCGGTTATATTTTTCGCTATAATAGCTATGGAGTATTTTAGCAGCCTTGCTTTCTTGACCCATTGTCATATAAGTCTCGGCAAGAGAGCACAGAACCTTGGCAGCCCTCTCGTAGGCGCGTCGATGCTTATTTGAAACAATATGTTCTATCCGTCTTTTTCCGATTCTTTCAGCCCATGAAAGATATTCGGCAGCCTGGGATTTCGCCTCTTTATTTTGTGTTAATCCCTTGATTATCTCATCGTAAAAGGATGTGCCTTTGCCGTCATCAATTGAAAACCTTTCCGAATAAATTGCCCTTTTGTTAGCATAGTCTTTAAGAAGTGTTTTTATTGTGCCTGCCTTTTCAGAGTGACCGGCAAGAACCGATAGGACGACCCCAAAGACAACACCTGCATTATTACCGGATGACCAACCCACGCCTTTTTCATTTTTTGCCAGGGCAAATGCGCTGATCAAATTGCCCGACATCAACAGAGCCCTTGCGTACAGTTCTTTTCCTTCATCAATTGCCTTGCGACCCTCAAAAAATTTTATAACGGTATCAAGCTCATTGTCCCTTTTACCCTGTGTGGTTGCCTCATCCACAAGATCGAGCAGGTTTTGATCGCTCATATAGGAAAAAAATCTTTCCCGCTTTCCAAGCAGAATATGTTCCGCATCATTGAATTCTTTAGCCGCATCTATCATAAATTCCGCAACACACTCTCTGGGCTTGCCTTCTTTTAATGCCTTCAGGCCTTCTCTGCTTACATAGATGATTGCTTTTTGATCATCTTCCTTCTTTAGGATTTTCAGCCAAAATAGGTATCCCTGGGGCTGGCTGTTTTCCCATTCTTTAGCCAGTCTTGATACTCCGTTAATACCTTCAAGGCGATGAACTGTTTCCAGAAGCAGCCCAGCAGGCCTTCCCTTTGTTCCTCTTTTAGTCAAAGCTTTTTCCCAGGCAGGCAAAAACGATTTAAGATCGGCCATCTCGCCTGGCTTCGCATCAATAACATCCTGCATCAGGGGGTAGTCTTCATCATATTCATTTTCATTATAAGGATCGGACGCATCAACCGCCATAGCCCCAATAAATTCATGCAGCCTTTTCTCCGTATTTGTGGTTTCATAGACACAGCGGCAATATCTTGCCCTTGCTTCCCTTATATCTGTCTCATCCGGAGGTGAGAAATATCCTTCTTCCTCGATATCATGGATCAAGTTGAACAGGGCCTCATACACTTTGCGTGTGTCCTCAAGTCTTTCATCCAGAAAGAGTCTTTCAGCGTCATTAAAAAAGGATCCCAACTCTTCATTCTGATCTTCACTTATAGAATCAGGCTCCTCTTCATAATACTCATCATCTCCCCAGACATCAGCATCATCCCAGTAACTTCCATCTTCGATGGACCTGATCCTCTCTTCAATGCTTTCCTTAAGCGCTTCAATGTCATCGAGAATCTGTTCAACCGAATCAGTGTCAGGTATTATTGCAGATATGCGACCAGGGAGGCATGATTCTATTTTTTCCAGAAAATTGACCCTGCCCGAGGTCGGGATATCCCTTGCAAGACGGATAAGAATATCTGTCAGTTCTTGATTTGAAAGGGTGCTGCAAGACCCGGCGATTGTTTCCAGGTAAGGTTTTAGGGCTATTTTCGCTTTTTTCACTATTCACTCTCCTTTTTCTTAACCAAAAATTTACATAATATCCTGAACACTCTTTCATAGTATGAGACAGTTTTAAAAAATTTACTAACACATGACGAAACGATAAAAAATCCTTGGGATCTATTTCGCAATATAATCCGTAAGATAAGTGATGTTTAGGAAATACTGAAATTTTTACTCTTAGATTAATCGATCTGAGCTTGATTCGCTGAAACTCAGGGCAAAAAGAAGGGCGGAGCGCAATTCACTCATCTTTTTTGAACTCAGGACTGTAATGAGAGATCCTATACTCCCTTTTGATACGGTCTGAATGTGATCGAGGTTTACAGCACAATCCCTTTGCATGCCATCTGATTTACTCAGAAATACCTCAGAAGGAATTGAGCGTACTGTGGATGTGATAGGTGCAACGGTGACCTCCCCAAGGAATTCTAATGCGGAATCTCTCGTAAGGATCAAAACCGGTCTTTTTTTATCTGGCTTGGCAAACTTATACCACCTGATTTCTCCACGTTTCATTAATCACCCCAAACCTGTTCGTTTTCCCAATCACTGAATTCCCCAGGTTTAACTTGATTCTTTGAATACCCGTCTCTATGTTTCTGTTCCATCTCTTTTTCCTTGAGTTCGTCAATGGCAGTCTTGAGAGCACGACGTGTAAATGCAGATCTCGTTGTCCCTAACTCTTTTACCATTCTATCAACCTCATCCACCAAATCCTCATTAAATGTCATTTGCACAGTTTTCATAGTACTCCTCCAATATTCCATCAATTATTTTTATAGCTATAATAATATACATTTCTATAGTAGTCAATCATAAATATAAAAAGATGAGAGAAGCACGCAGGATATCGAAAGCACCTGCAAGATTTTGACTTTATTCCTCTTGAATTAGGTGATGTGAGAATGTGGAGTTGCGAATATGTCATGGACGAATGAAAAATGAGACGAAGAAATGTTACTTATATGTGCATATCAGCACACGGGTGGAAGTTTATAGATTTTCAGAAGTGTAGTTTGATAGCAGGACGCAGACCTGCCGGCATTCTGGCAGGCGGGTCTGCGTCCCATTTGTAGAAATTATTCTCTTTCCAACATCTCCTTTGGAACCTCGGCCTTTTCTGGCCATCCATCTGGTATCAACTGACCAGGCTTCTCTCCAAATTTCTTTTTGTCAGAATGGAGCTTAGGCCTTTTGAATTCCTCTCTGGGCTCCTTTGGGATTCTGCCGTTGAGGATGGATTCCGAGCGCAATCTTCTGCCGATGGTCTTTTCCATCAAGGTGCCAAGCTCTAAAACTCTCTCAATATTGATACCCCCAATATCAATACCCATCTCATCTAACATGACACAC
>Ga0114921_10000778_pt1 | contig 13741 bp, 14 predicted proteins | sample BentaG_FD_87016 | JGI IMG/M metagenome (GOLD analysis project Ga0114921, IMG submission 87016) | Deep subsurface microbial communities from South Atlantic Ocean to uncover new lineages of life (NeLLi) - Benguela_00093 metaG | ecosystem: Environmental > Aquatic > Marine > Oceanic > Sediment ...
CGTCATGATCGTCGCCGTCATGATCGTGATCGTCGCCGTCATGATCGTCGTCGTCGCCATGGTCATGATCATCGCCGTCGTCATCGCCATGGTCATGATCGTGGCCGTCGCCGTCGTGATCGTCATGATCATCGTCGTCGTCATGATCGTCGCCGCCGTCATGATCGTGGCCGTCGCCGTCGTCATGATCGTGGCCGTCGCCGTCATGATCATCGCCGTCATGATCGTCGTCGTCATGATCGTCGCCGTCATGATCGTGATCGTCGCCGTCATGATCGTCGTCGTCGCCATGGTCATGATCATCGCCGTCGTCATCGCCTCGGCCTAGATCGCCGCCGTCGTCGTGATCGTGGCCGTCGCCGTCGCCGTCGTCATGATCATCGCCGTCGTCATCGCCTCGGCCTAGATCGCCGCCGTCGTCATGGTCGTGATCGTCGCCGTCATGATCGTGGCCGTCGTCGTCATGGTCATCGCCGTCGCCATGGTCGTGATCGTCGCCGAAGTGATCATCGAGGTCGTCGCCACCGTCATGGTCGTGATCATCGCCGTCAAGATCGTCAAGATCATCGCCGAAGCGATCGCCGTCATCGTGATCGCCGTCATCGTGATCATCGTCATCGTGATCATCGTCATCGTGATCGCCGTCATCGCCGGCGTCATCGTGATCATCATCATCGTGATCGTGATCGCCGTCATCGCCGGCGTCATCGTGATCGCCGTCATCGTGATCGCCGTCATCGTGATCATCACGATCATCGCTGTCGGAATCATCGCCGGCGTCATCGCCGCTCACGCTCCGCGCGAGCGGACTTTCGAGGCTCACGAGGTATACCGACGGTGACTCTTGCTTCGACCGCTTGCCAGCCAGTTTGGATGAAGACACCGCGCTTACCGACCCGTTGCCATCACGGGAGATGGGCGCCACCACCCAGCCGGCTACCAGAACCGCCGCAGATGCTGCCGCAAACATTTGCCGCCAGTGCCTAAGCAAGTCTTGACCCCAGAATCTTTGACTATCGAAGGAACAACCCTTGGAGCTTAATAAGAATGATTGTCATTTGCAACTGGTCCGTGTAACTTGCACCCGCCCCAGCAACTGCTGACGTCCGGACGACGTACTTTCCGCGACCACTCTCGAGGTAGGCACCCGACATCACAGCCCCTGGCCATGCTTCGCGGTGCCCGCACCTCGTCGATGACGTTGACCCCATCGACAAGTCCACAATTGCCGCAGCAGAATCCGATTGCTGTTTACAACCCACTCTCGGGTGCAGACGAGGCGTTAACCTCGCAATACGGTCTAGTCTTGGCCCATGCCCGGCGCATCCGTCGATCTCAACGCCGACCTCGGCGAGGGCTTCGGCGTCTGGACCCTGGGCGACGATGAGGCCATGCTCGACCTGGTTACAAGCGCGAACATCGCATGTGGTTTCCACGCCGGCGACGCCGCCACCCTGGCACGCACCTGCCGTTCGGCCGCCGACCGGGGCGTCCGCATCGGGGCACAGGTGAGCTACCGCGACCTCGCGGGCTTTGGACGGCGATTCATCGACGTCCCGCCGGACGAGTTGACCGCCGACGTCATTTATCAGATCGGCGCCCTCCAAGCCCTCGCACAGGTTGCCGGCTCAACGCTGAGCTACGTAAAACCCCATGGCGCACTGTACAATTCGATCGTCGAGCACAGAGACCAAGCACGGGCTGTGGCCGCGGCGGTGCACGCGTTGGACCCCGGGCTCGCGGTACTGGGGTTGAACGGGTCCGTATTCTTTTCGGAAGCACGGCGCCTGGGTCTGACCACCGTGCCGGAGGCTTTCGCCGACCGCGCTTACCGCCCGGATGGCCAGTTGGTGTCCCGGCGCGAGCACAACGCGGTACTGCGCGACCCCGATGAGATAGCCGACCGCGTGATGTCGATGGTCACCGCAGGGCGGGTGACTGCCATCGACGGATCGACGGTACCCATCGCCGTCCAATCCATCTGTGTGCACGGCGATTCACCTGGAGCCGTGCAGATTGCGTGCGCTGTGCGTAATCGCCTGACCGCCGAGGGCGTGCACCTGGAGCCGTTCAGCTAGCGACCTCAAGGCGCTCCTAGGGATCAGCGCGGGGTGACCGCGCCGTCACCAAGCGACATCGACTCCGCGGCTGGCACAATGGCCGCCGTGGCCGTCCGGACAACCCCAACACGTATGCGTATCGGCTCCATGCAGGTGTTCGTTGCCGCCATCGTCGGCTTGGCTCTGGCAGGCGGGACGCTGCGGAGCCTGGTTGCGGGCACGCCGGACGTGGCGACTGCCGCAACAGTGTTCTGCGGGATTTTCGTGCAGGCATTGCCGTTCTTGGCTCTCGGCGTTTTGGTCAGCGGCGCGGTAGCGGCCCTGGTGACTCCCGACCGGTTAGCTCGCTGGTTGCCCCGCCGGCCCGCGGTTGCGATCCTGGCCGCCGGCGTTAGTGGAGCGGCGCTGCCGGGCTGCGAATGCGGTTCGGTGCCGATCGCCCGCCGGTTGTTCGGCGCGGGCACGGTGGGTGCTGCGGCTCTGACGTTCATGCTCGCCGCACCAGCCATCAATCCCATCGTGCTGGTATCCACCGCAGTGGCGTTTCCCGGCGAACCGATGATGGTGGTTGCCCGCTGCGTGGCGTCACTGCTGACCGCGCTTGTCATGGGCGGCCTGTGGGCGCGCTTCGGCCAGAATAAGTGGATCACTCGTCAGGTCCCGCGGTCCCACGATCATGATGGCTCTCGCTGGACGGTGTTCACCGAGGCGGCCCGGCACGACTTCTTGCAGGCCGCATCTTATCTCGTTATCGGCGCGGCGGCGGCCGCCGCTCTGCACATCCTGGTGCCGCAGTGGATGTTCGACCATCTTGCCGGCCAGCTGTTACTCGGTATCGCGGTGATGGCACTGCTCGCTGTGATCCTGGCGCTGTGCTCGGAGGCCGACGCCTTCGTCGCGGCCAGCCTGTCGATGCTGCCGCTGGTTCCGCGACTCGTATTCCTGGTCGTCGGGCCCGCCATCGACATCAAACTGTTCGCCATGCAGGTGGGCATGTTCGGCCGCGCGTTCGCCGTCCGGTTCGCTCCGATCACCTTCCTCGTCGCGACTGTCGTCGCCACTGGTGTCGGACTGTTGTTGGTAGGCAACCGGTGAGCCGCGAAACCGAGAACGCGCTGCTGTTGCTGGTCGGCGTGTGCACAATCATCATCACGGTTACCGGGGCCTACACGCGCTATGTCAAGCCGTCACTCTTGCCGTGGCTGGTGGCATCCGCAGTTGTTCTGATCGCGTTGGCGTTGGTAGCAATCGCCCGCGACATCCGGCGCGGAACAGCTCAGCGCTCCGAGGACGACCACGGTCACCGTTCGGGGGTGCTCTGGCTGCTTATCGTACCCATTGCGCTGCTGGGCTTCGTGGTTCCGCCAGCGCTCGGTTCGCAGTCCTCAGTCCGCACCATCACCGAGGTCTCGACCGACGTTCTGCTTCGGCCCTACCCCCCGTTGCCCGACGAACGGGCGCCGGAAATCTCTTTGCCGGAGTTGCTCGTGCGCAACGCCCGGGATTCGAACAGGTCGCTGGACAATCGACTGGTCAGCGTCACCGGGTTCACCATAAGGGACGGTGAGGACACCTATCTGGGCCGAATCGTCATCCTGTGCTGCGCAGCGGACGGCCAGTTGGCACGCATCCGGCTCGAAGGTCCGGCCGCCGATGCGGTCAAGCAACTTCCGGAGGGAGCCTGGGTGCGCCTTGAAGGGAAAGTTCCAGCCGGCCAAGTCGATTCGAGCCTCAAAGCCGTACCCGTCATGAGAGTCGAGTCGGCCCAGCAGATCGAACAACCTGCGAATACCTACGTCTATTGAGCTTGACCAGCACCTATTGAGCTTGACCAGCACCCGTCGGGCTTAGGGTGGCATCATGCGCCTTAAGCTCGGCCGGCCGGATCTGGCTGCCTACGCCGCTCATTTCGACGTCCCACCCGCATCGCCGGCGACCCCGGTCTCGATGGCGTGGGGCGGCGTAACGACGCTGCTGATCGACGATGGCAACTCGGCGCTGTTGACCGACGGATTCTTCTCCCGGCCAGGCCTTTCCACTGTTGCCGCACGCCCGCTGGCGTCGTCACGTCCGCGTATCGATGCCGGACTCTCACAACTCGGGGTCACCCGGCTGGACGCCGTGGTTCCGTTGCACACCCACTATGACCATGCGATGGATTCCGCACCGGTCGCCGAGCTGACCAGTGCCCGTCTGATCGGTGGGGCGTCAGCGGCTCTGATCGGACGCGGCCACGGATTGGACCGGGTCGATACGGTCGAATCCGGCGAACAGATCACCGCTGGCAACTACGACATCACGTTGATCGAAGGCAGCCACTGCCCGCCGGATCGTTTTCCCGGTCCCATCACCGCGCCAGTCGTCCCCCCCGCCAAGGCGTCGGCGTACAAGTGCGGCGAGGCGTGGTCCATGGTTGTGGGCCACCGCCCGACCGGTCGGCAGCTGTTGATCGTGGGCAGCGCCGGGTTCGTACCCGGCGCGCTGGCCGGCCGGAGCGCGGAAGTCGCCTATCTCGGCGTCGGCCAACTCGGGCTGCAGTCGCCGAGTTACATCACCAGATACTGGACAGAGACTGCCCGGATGGTCGGCGCGCGCCGGGTGGTACTGACCCACTGGGACGACTTCTTCCGCCCACTGGACAAGCCGTTGCGCGCGTTGCCCTATGCCGGTGACAACCTGGACGTCTCGATGCGAGTACTGACTCAGCTCGCCGCCGGCGACGGCATCGAACTGCACCTGCCCACGCCCTGGCGGCGTACCGATCCGTGGAGCTGACTTCTAAGTCCTTCGCTGGCGGGCGATTTCGGCAAGCACGACGCCGGCTGCAACCGAGGCGTTGAGCGACTCGGTCGGACCGGCCATCGGGATGGACACGACAGCATCACAGTTCTCCCGGACCAACCGGGACAAGCCCTTGCCCTCCGAACCCACGACGACGACGATCGGCCCTTCCCCGTCGAGTTCGTCGACCGCGGTGCCGCCATCGGCGTCAAGTCCGACGATCTGCAGCCCAGATTCCGCCCACTGCTTGAGAGTTCGGTTGAGATTCGTCGCCCGACCCACGGGTACCCGCGCCGCAGCCCCTGCACTGGTGCGCCATGCCACCGCGGTCACCGATGCGGATCGCCGCTGCGGGATGAGCACTCCGTGGCCGCCGAACGCTGCGACCGAGCGGACGATGGCGCCGAGATTGCGCGGGTCGGAGATGTTGTCCAACGCGACCAGCAGCGGTGGTGCCGCATCAGCTTTGGCGTCGGCGAGCAGATCATCGGGATGCGCGTAGTCGTAGGGCGGTACCTGCAGCGCCAGGCCCTGGTGCATGCCGTTGGCCGCGATCCGATCCAGATCGTGGCGCACCACTTCAAGAATCGAGATCCTTTTGTCGGCGGCAATCTGCACGGCTTCGGTCAGCTGCTCGTCGGCGTCGGTTCCCAGCGCCACGTACAACGCGGTCGCAGGCGCTCCCGCACGCAGACACTCCAGCACCGGGTTGCGGCCCAGGACAATCTCGGTGTCGTCGGTCTTCTTGGGCCTGCCCTGCCGCTGGCGGGCAGCCTTGGCGGCGCGCTTGCCCGCGGGATGGTTCGGTCGCTGACGGGCGGCCGGTGTCGCGCCTCGGCCTTCCAGCCCGCGACGACGAACACCGCCTGAGCCGACGGTCGGCCCCTTTTTGGTGCCCGACTTGCGTGTCGCTCCTCGCCGTTGGGAATTGCCCGCCATTAGTTGTCCGTCCCGTCCAGCAGTGACCATTGGGGCCCGTCGGAGGTGTCGGTGACCTCGATGCCCGCCTCTTTGAGCCGGTCGCGGATCGCGTCGGCTTCTGCCCAATCATGGCTTGCCCTGGCATCCGCGCGCCGACGAACCTCCGCCTGCACGAGCACGTCGACCGCGGCCAGAGCGGCCGAGGTCTCGTCGCGCGACTCCCAGCGCTCGTCCAGCGGGTCAGCACCGAGGATCCCCATCATCGCCCGGATCGACATCGCCTGGGCCAACGCCGCCTCGTGATCCCCCGCGTCGAGAGCTCGGTTGCCTTCTGCGCGGGCAGCATGAATCTCAGATAGCGCGACCGGCACCGCGAGATCGTCGTCGAGCGCAGCGCCGAATTTGGGAGTCCATTGGCCTGGCAGGACCGCACCTACGCGACCGCGCACCCGGTGGAGGAAATCCTCGATCCCGGTATAGGCCCGCGCTGCATCCTGCAGCGCATTTTCGGAGAACTCCAACATCGACCGGTAGTGCGCACTGCCCAGGTAGTAACGCAGCTCAGGTGCCCGAACCCGTTGTAGCACAGCGGGTACCGCCAAAACATTGCCCAAGGACTTACTCATTTTCTCGCCACCCATGGTGACCCAGCCGTTGTGCAGCCAGAACCGGGCGAAACCATCCCCGGCAGCTTCGGCCTGGGCGATCTCATTCTCGTGATGGGGGAAGACCAGGTCCATTCCGCCGGCGTGGATGTCGAACTCCGTGCCGAGATATTCCTGGCACATCGCGACGCATTCGGTGTGCCAACCCGGACGCCCACGGCCCCACGGAGTCGGCCACGAGGGTTCCCCCGGTTTGGCTCCCTTCCACAACGTGAAGTCGCGCTGATCCCGTTTTCCGGTCGCAACGCCCTCCCCCTGATGGACATCGTCGGGCCTGTGCCCGGAGAGCTTGCCGTAATCAGGCAGCGTCCCGACGTCGAAGTAGACGTCCCCGTTGCCTTCCGCCGCGGCACAGTAAGCGTGACCCCGGTCGATTAGCTCGCCGATCAGCTCGACCATCTGAGTGATGTGCCCGGTCGCCCTCGGCTCGGCCGACGGCGGGAGAACACCGAGAGCGTCGTACGCGCCTGCGAACGCCCGCTCGTAGGTCGCCGCCCACTCCCACCAGGGGCGTCCAGCGTCGGCGGCCTTGTGCAGGATCTTGTCGTCGATATCTGTGACGTTGCGAATGAACGCCACGTCGAAACCCTTGGCGATCAGCCAGCGGCGGAGGACGTCGAAGGCGACGCCGCTGCGTACATGGCCGATGTGCGGTAAACCCTGCACGGTCGCACCGCACAGATAGATCGAGACATGGCCGGGCCGGAGCGGCGCGAAATCGCGCACACCGCCAGACAACGTGTCATAGAGCCGCAGCACAGATGCGGGGCGTTCGGTCACGACGGGCCAGCTTACCGGCCTATGCAGGCCTATTCGTCATTCATCGACCACGTCGCTGATGGTCGACTCTCCGCGCAAGCACTAGTCGGTGATCACCAGGGCCGTGGCCAGGGCCGCCAGGCCCTCTCCGCGCCCGGTCAGACCGAGGCCGTCGGTGGTGGTCGCCGATACTGACACCGGCGCTTTCAGGAGTTCGGAGAGCAGTTGCTGAGCCTCGCTACGACGCGCGGCGATCTTCGGACGATTGCCGATGACCTGCACCGCGGCATTTCCCACTCGCAGCCCGGCGTCGACCAGCAGCGAGTGCACGTGCCGGAGCATGTCAGCACCGCTAGCCCCCCGCCATTCGGGACGGTCGGTTCCGAACACTTCGCCGATGTCGCCCATACCTGCGGCCGACAGCAGCGCGTCACAGAGGGCATGCGCCGCCACGTCACCGTCTGAATGCCCGGCGCAGCCGTCATTACCCTCGAACAGCAGACACAGCAGCCAGCAGGGCCGTCCGAGTTCAAATGGATGTACGTCGGTGCCGACCCCAACTCTCGGCGAATGCCCCTGCGTCGCCGGCATGCCGACACTCAGGAGGCGGCGGCGAGTGCCTCGTCGAGGATGCTCGCGGCCTTCTCGTCGTCGGTGTTCTCGGCGAGTGCCAGCTCACCCACCAGGATCTGCCGCGCTTTGGCCAGCATCCGCTTCTCACCGGCCGACAGCCCGCGCTCCTGGTCCCGGCGCCAGAGATCACGCACAACCTCGGCGACCTTGTTCACGTCGCCGGAAGCCAACTTTTCCAGATTGGCTTTGTACCGTCGTGACCAGTTGGTGGGCTCTTCGGTATGCGGGGCGCGTAGCACCTGAAAGACCTTGTCCAGCCCCTCGCGCCCGACGACATCGCGCACACCCACATATTCGGCATTGTCAGCAGGTACCCGAACAGTGAGATCTCCCTGAGCGACTTTCAGGACCAGATACTCCCTCTGTTCGCCCTTGATAGTCCGGGTTTCGATCGCTTCGATCAACGCAGCACCATGGTGTGGATACACGACGGTGTCTCCGACCTTAAAAATCATCAGTTTCGAGCCCCTTTCACCCCTCGATGTTAACACGGGCCGTTATAGGGGGTAGATCAACGATGCAGGTCAGGGGCACAGCGGGAAGATACTAGGGGTTGACAGACCGGCGAATCCGTGCAACGCGCGCATTGTTTCCCCGCCGCCGGACAGTCGCTGTCCGGCCGTCGGCCACCTCTGGAATAGGCCGTCGGCGACCTCTGGAATGGGCCGCCGGCAAAACGCATCGCCCCTGCGCTACCGCGTGCATTCGGCAGCTACTACTCTGCATAGTTGAATACTCTGCATAGTTGAACCGCCGGAACCGCAGTGGACCCGGCGCGCCACGTCGCCTAGTCGGCCGAGCAGGAGGCCCCAGTGAACCCCGTCAAACGGCGCCCTAACGCAACAGGCCGGTCCATACCCGCCGCTCTGGCCGCGGCTGGGTTTGTTGCGGCCGTCGCGCTGACCGGCTGCAGCGCCGGCCAGGTCTCCCAGACCGCCACTCAGGAACCAGCGATCAACGGCACCAGCGGATACGCGGGTGAGATCACGCTGCGCAACATCCACCTGCGCGCCGATCAGACATCCGATTACATCCAGCCGGGGCGCGAGGTCGAGTTGATCTTCACCGCCGCCAACAACTCGCCCGACACCAACGACAAGCTTCTCTCGATCACCTCCGATGTCGGCAAAGTGACGGTGACCGGCGACTCGGCCCTGCCCGCCACCGGTGTGCTGGTGGTGGGTACTCCCGACGGCCAGCCCACGCCGCTGGAGGGTATTGAGGTGGCAGACTCCGCCGAGGCCATGGTGGCGCTGTCGAAGCCCATCACCAACGGCCTGACCTACGACTTCACCTTCACCTTCGCGAACGCCGGCGAGACCACCGTCACCGTGCCAGTCTCGGCCGGCGAGGCTCCCCGCCGAGACGCCCCCGCAGAAGCCGGGGATTCGGCTGGTCACTCAGGCGGCGGCCACTGAGCCGCATCTGGTGAGCTGTATCCGTTCGAGACACGGCCTTCATCGCTGAGTTTCTGTCGGTGCGGCCGGTTACGGTCACCCCGTGACCCGCGCCGGTTCGAAAACACGTTCGCAGTACCGCTGCTCGGAATGCCAGCACGTCGCGGCCAAGTGGGTCGGCCGTTGTCCGGACTGTGCCACCTGGGGCACGGTCAACGAAGTCGTCTTGACCGCGGCAGCCGCTTCGGCAAACCGGCGCGCGGTCGCACCGGCAGCCCCCGCCGTGCCGATCAGCTCGATCGACCCCGGGACCACCCGTCACTTTCACACCGGCGTGAGCGAACTGGACCGGGTGCTCGGCGGAGGCTTGGTGCCCGGATCGGTCACGCTGATGGCTGGGGATCCCGGTGTCGGTAAGTCGACACTGCTGCTCGAGGTGGCCCACCGGTGGGCTGAGACCGGCCGGAGGGCCCTGTATCTGTCCGGAGAGGAGTCGGCGGGACAGATTCGGCTGCGGGCCGAACGCACCGGGTGCACCCACGATGGGGTCTACCTGGCTGCCGAATCGGACCTGGACACCGCACTCGGTCACATCGAAGCCGTGCAGCCCACCCTCGTCATCGTTGACTCCGTGCAGACGATGTCCACCGCCGAGGTCGACGGCGTCACCGGAGGTGTCACCCAGGTTCGGGCAGTGACGGCCGCTCTGACCGGGATGGCCAAGACGTCATCATCTCCTGCGGTGGCGGTACTCCTCGTCGGGCACGTCACCAAGGACGGTGCCATCGCCGGGCCCCGCTCACTTGAACATCTGGTCGATGTCGTGCTGCACTTCGAGGGCGATCGCACGTCGTCACTGCGCATGGTGCGCGGCGTCAAGAACCGATTCGGCGCCGCTGACGAAGTCGGATGTTTTCTGTTGCACGACAACGGCATCGAATGCGTCTCGGACCCCTCCGGCCTCTTTCTCGATCAGCGGCCCAAGGCGGTGTCAGGCACCGCCGTCACGGTCACGCTCGACGGCAAGCGACCGATGATCGGCGAGGTGCAGGCCCTGATCGGCTCACCGGCGAGCGGAAGCCCCCGGCGGGCGGTCAGCGGCATCGACTCCTCGCGGGCGGCGATGATCACCGCGGTGCTGGAGAAGCGTGCGAAGTTGCCCGTCGGAACAAACGATATCTACCTCTCCACCGTCGGAGGTATGCGCCTGACCGATCCGTCGTCGGACCTCGCCGTGGCGCTCGCGATCGCGTCGGCATCCGTCGACCTGGCGATGCCGACGACAGCGGTGGCCATCGGTGAGGTCGGGCTGGCCGGGGATCTGCGTCGGGTGGCCGGTATCGACCGCCGACTTGCCGAAGCTGCCCGGCTCGGCTTCAAGTGCGCCGTGGTCCCCGCGGGCGTAACCGCCGCGCCATCTGGAATGCGGGTGGTGTCAGCCGACGACATCACCTCGGCATTGAGGGTGCTGCGAAGTATCAGTCACAATGACGAGAACTAACCCAGGTCCAGAGCAGAATTGCGGGTCGATGTGGGCTCGCCGCATCAGGAAAGTTCTGCCTGGCCGAGTCCACCGTCGCCGGCCGATTCGCTCAGCTGCGGACCGGTCAGCCGATCGGGCCCGGCACCGGCATATGCGGGGCACCGTCCACAGGTGCTTGCTGAGCGGCGGGCTGGGCCAACATGAACGGCACGGTGGCAGAGCGCAGGTTGCCCAACTGAACGACCAGGTTATAGGTGCCCGGGCCGATGGGCTGTCGCGGCAACGGGCAGTTGGGGGCCGAGCCCATCCCGGTCCAAGTCACCTCGGTCGTCACCTGCTCGCCGGGCTGGAAAGTCCTGATCAACGTTTCGTTGGACGGTGCGCAATCCAGGTTGGACCACAGACGCTGGTTGTCCAGCGAGTACACATAAGCGGCTAGGACCGCGGCTCCCACGTCCCGCTGGCAGGCGACCAGACCGATGTTGGTCACGACCATGGTGAACTTGGGCTGATCGCCGATAACGTACTGCGGCACATTGGTGATGCCCTTGACCGCGAGCGCCGAATCGGGGCAGTCGTCCCCCTCCTGGAGGATCGGCGGTGGCACCACCGCGGCCGTCGGAGTCGCAGTCGGCTCCAGCGCATCCTGCGCCGGCGGCTGGATCGGCGAGTTGACATCGGGGTTTTCCCCCGGCAGCGCATTCTGGCCCGCCGCCTCGGCGGGCGCCGACGACTCGTTCGCGGTCGGCTGCTCAGAACTGGTGCTGTTCATGACGACCACCGCGACGATGGCAGCGATCACACCGATGACGAGCACGGCGATGCCGAGCGCCAACGCCCTGCGTCGCCAGTAAATCTGGGTGGGCAGCGGGCCATGCGGTTCTAGATCCAGCACAACATCACGGTAAGGCCAGGTCACGTGACCTTGCCCGAGGTTGCCCGGCGTGTCGCCGATGTGGAGGCACCTTCCCCTTGCGGGGGACGCTTGCGCCAAGAGCAGAAAACCCGACGGGGGCGTGCCCGAAGAGCAAAAAGCCGCTGAGGGCCTTCGGAAAAAACAGCGCGCAATCGGCGCGAAGAGTCAGCCCGAAAAGCGGACAGGACCAGTCAGAATTCGCCGATATCGCCGATATGGTCGCGCAGACATGCCTGGCCGTCGGCCAGGTGATAGGTAAGGCCGACAATAGCCAGGTCTCCCGATTCGACCGCCTCTGAGATCGCCGTCGACCTGCTCAGCAACTGCACGCCGGTCTCGGTGACGTGCCTGGCCTCGAACTCGTCGACGCGACTGAGCCCATCGCGGCGACCGACCAGAATGGATGGCATTACCCGTTCGACCACATCACGCACGAAGCCCTCCGGCAGCACCCCGTCGTCGAGCGCCGACAACGTCGCTTGCACGGCGCCGCAGCTATCGTGCCCGAGGATCGCAATCAACGGCACCTTCAGGACGGTGACCGCGTACTCGATCGAGCCGAGCACCGCCCCGTCGATGACGTGTCCTGCGGTGCGAACCACAAACATGTCGCCAAGGCCCTGATCAAAAATGATCTCAGCTGCCACCCGACTGTCGGCACAACCGAACAGCACCGCGGCGGGCGTCTGCGCCTCGGCGAGGCGGGCGCGGTGCTCGATGCTCTGGCTGGGATGTTCCGGTTTGCCGGCAACGAAGCGCTCGTTACCCTCCTTGAGTGCTTTCCACGCCATCGCGGCGCTCGTATTGGGCATGGACGATATTGTGCCCGAGGCGTCGTCGATGATCTACGCCGATGAGCTATTGGCCTGGTACGCCCGCGAACAGCGCGACTTACCGTGGCGGCGTCCCGGCGTCTCAGCCTGGCAGATCCTGGTCAGCGAAGTCATGCTGCAGCAGACGCCCGTCGCGCGGGTAGAACCCATCTGGCTGGAGTGGATCGCACGTTGGCCCACCCCGTCGGTGACCGCGGCGGCAAGCGCGGCCGACGTCGTGCGGGCATGGGGAAAGCTCGGCTATCCGCGGCGGGCCAAACGCCTGCATGAATGCGCGATGGTTATCGCCACCGAGTACGGCGACGTGGTGCCCGAGGATGTCGCAACCCTGTTGTCACTTCCCGGCGTGGGAACCTACACGGCCCGCGCCGTCGCCTGCTTCGCCTACCGGCAATCTGTTCCTGTCGTCGACACCAATGTTCGGCGCGTTGTTGCTCGCGCAGTTCACGGCCACGCGGATGCGGCGTCGCCGGCGGCCCAAGACCTCGATGATGTCGCGGCCCTGCTACCCGGCGACGCGAGTGCGCCCCAGTTCTCGGTTGCGCTGATGGAGTTGGGCGCGACGGTGTGCACCGCACGCGCGCCGCGGTGCGGGTTGTGTCCGTTGCGCAACTGCAATTGGCGGTCGCAAGGCTTCCCGGAAAGTACCCGCCCACCGCGCCGGACGCAGCGCTATGCAGGCACCGATCGTCAGGTGCGCGGTCGGCTGCTTGATGTGTTGCGCGGCAGCGCTTTTCCCGTCAGTCGGGTGGAACTCGACCTCGCATGGACGACGGACAACGTGCAACGCGACCGGGCGCTGGATTCGCTGCTCGTCGATGGTTTGGTGGAGCAGACGGCGGACGGCCGATTCGCGCTTTGTGGCGAAGGCGACGATGCAGGCCCGTTGCGAGTGAGCGATCTTTAGTGGTCACGCGACTCGCACCCCATCTCGGGGTTGTTCACCGGCCGGGTGGCCGGTTCCCCTCCGCGCTTCACGAAGACGACGATGCAGGTGGACGACGATGCAGTTGGACGACGATGCAGGTGGACGACGATGCAGGTGGACGACGATGCAGTTGGACGACGATGCAGGTGGATACAACACCGGTTGAGCTCAGGCACCGTCGCTGAAGTTCGATAGAAACGCCTCGACGGCTTCCCGATATGTCCCGGGCGCGTCGTCGTGGATGAGATGGCCGGCGTCCGGCACCCGTAGATAGGTCGTCCGCAGCCCGGTGTCGGCCATGGTTCGCATCTGACCGGGTGGGGTTACCGAGTTCCCAGCTTCCATGACCAGGGTCGGCACCGACA
>Ga0114921_10000779_pt1 | contig 13735 bp, 9 predicted proteins | sample BentaG_FD_87016 | JGI IMG/M metagenome (GOLD analysis project Ga0114921, IMG submission 87016) | Deep subsurface microbial communities from South Atlantic Ocean to uncover new lineages of life (NeLLi) - Benguela_00093 metaG | ecosystem: Environmental > Aquatic > Marine > Oceanic > Sediment ...
ACCACCCCGTGGCCTGCGAGATCAACTGAAATCGATATCAATCACAACCTGGCTCCAAGACCGGGTAGACCCGACTTTCGGGGACCTGCCAGTGGGTCTTGACCAGCTCGTTAGACACCTGATGCAGGAAATGCCGGCGAACAGGTTGCGTCCACCCGATGGTGGTGGGCGCGGTGCAGGTCGGCGGCCTGAACGTTGAGACTGACCCACCACCGCCCGCCGTGGTGGGAGATTGTGGCGAACAGGATCTTTGCTCTGCCTTTGCCGAGCATGCGGCGCAGCCCCCGGGTGTCGTCATGCACCGCGATGGCCCCGATACCGGACAGGGTTACCGACCGTGGCCGATTGTTGTCGCCGATCCGGATCGCCGGCGGCCTCCTCGAACACCTGCTGACACACTTGGGCCCGCCACGGCAGGCCGATCACCATGACCTCGGCGACACCGGTGGTGTCGATGGTGAACACCCGGCTGTCATCGCGGCGTGTGCCCGACCGGGCGCTTATCAAACCACCCCCACCGCCCACAAAGGCTTCCTACTGCCCAGCCAAATCGCCCTGCCACTCCGCAAACTCGACCGACCACAGTTGCTCGACACGTTCTAGTTGCCGGGAGCTTGTAGCGAACTTGGCACCTTTAGAGTGGACCGGGTGCGTCTCGTCATCGCCCAGTGCACCGTCGACTACCTCGGACGCCTCACCGCGCATCTGCCGCCGGCGCGCCGACTATTGTTGATCAAGGCTGACGGATCGATCAGCGTGCATGCCGATGATCGGGCCTATAAGCCGCTGAACTGGATGAGTCCGCCGTGCTGGATCATCGAAGAGACGGCCGGTGAGCAGCCGGTATGGGTGGTGGAGAACAAGGGTGGTGAGCAGCTGCGGATCACCATCGAACACATCGAGCACGATTCGACTCATGAGCTGGGCGTGGATCCGGGCCTGGTCAAGGACGGCGTCGAGGCATACCTGCAGGCGCTGTTGGCCGAGCACGCCGAGCTGCTTGGCGCGGGATACACGCTGGTACGCCGCGAGTACATGACCGCGATCGGGCCAGTGGACCTACTGTGCCGAGACGAGCGGGGCGGCGCGGTCGCCGTTGAGATCAAGCGCCGCGGCGAGATCGACGGGGTCGAGCAGCTCACCCGCTACCTGGAACTTCTCAACCGCGACAGCGTGCTTGCACCCGTGAGTGGGGTGTTCGCAGCCCAGCAGATCAAGCCGCAGGCCCGCACTCTGGCCACCGACCGCGGTATCCGTTGCCTGACACTGGATTACGACCAGATGCGGGGTATGGACAGCGACGAGTACCGCCTGTTCTAGAGCTGCGCGGGTAGACTCGGCCGTAGAATCGGCAAGTGCCCCGTCGTCGTTCCCATCACCGCCGGCAACCATTGCAGGGTTTGCCGGATTCGCGACGAGTGGAGGCCGGACCCGACGGTTACGACTACGAAGTGCGGCAGATCAGTGGGGCCCGCGCCACCAAGACCTATCGCTGTCCCGGATGTGACCACGAGATTCGTTCGGGCATTCCTCATCTCGTGGTGTGGCCCGCCGATTCCGGCGACACCGGGATGGACGACCGACGGCACTGGCACACGCCGTGTTGGGCAAGCCGTGCCACCCGAAGCCCGACCCGCAAGTGGTCGTAAGATTTCGGACTAGATTTCGGGGGGCGCTTCGACGAGTTCGATGAGCACGCCGCCGGCGTCCTTCGGATGGATGAAGTTGATCCGCGAGTTGGCCGTGCCCCGCTTGGGTGCGTCATAGATCAGCCGAATGCCCTGATCGCGAAGCCGACTGGTCAGGGCATCGATGTCGCTGACCCGGTAGGCCAGCTGCTGCAGGCCGGGGCCGCGCTTGTCCAGAAACTTCGCGATCGCCGATGACTCACTGATCGGGGCCATCAGCTGGACCTGCGCGCTGCCGACTGGAGCTCCTCGCACCGACAACATGGCCTCGCGGATGCCCTGATCGTCGTTCACCTCTTCGTGCAGCACGATCATCCCCAGGTGATCGTGGTACCAGGTGATGGCCTCATCGAGATCGGGAACGGCGACACCGACGTGATCAATCGCCGTCACCAAAGCCGTGGCCAAGACGGGACGGGCGTCAACCTGTTCGGTGGTCATAACGCAACGGTAACCTGACGGGAAAGAATGGGCGTCGGTGATCGGCAAGATCGCGCCCGCGAAGCAGCCTTGGAGGTAGTCATGACAGCATCGGTGATCGTTGCTGGAGCACGGACCCCCATCGGCAGATTGATGGGCTCGCTGAGGGATTTCTCGGGCAGCGACCTCGGTGCTGTCGCTATCAAGGGCGCGCTTCAGAAGGCCGGCGTTCCGGCTGCGAAGGTCGAGTACGTGATCATGGGCCAGGTGCTCACGGCCGGGGCCGGGCAGATGCCGGCACGTCAGGCTGCGGTGGAGGCCGGGATCGGCTGGGACGTGCCGGCGCTGACGATCAACAAGATGTGCTTGTCCGGTATCGACGCGATCGCCCTTGCCGACCAGCTGATTCGGGCCGGGGAATTCGACGTGGTGGTTGCCGGCGGACAGGAGTCCATGTCGAAGGCGCCACACCTGCTGATGGACAGCCGGGCCGGCTACAAATACGGTGACGTCACCGTCGTGGACCACATGGCCTACGACGGCTTGCACGACGTGTTCACCGACCAGCCGATGGGCGCGCTTACCGAGCAGCGCAATGACATGGACAACTTCTCCCGTACCGAGCAAGACGAACTCGCTGCCCAGTCACACCAGAAGGCGGCGGCGGCATGGAAGGACGGCGTGTTCGCTGACGAGGTTGTTTCGGTGAACATTCCGCAGCGCAAGGGGGAGCCGCTGGAGTTCGCCGAGGACGAGGGCATCCGGGCGAACACCACAGCCGAATCCCTGGCGAGGTTGCGGCCGGCATTCCGCCCGGACGGCACCATTACCGCGGGATCGGCGTCGCAGATCTCCGACGGCGCGGCCGCGGTCGTCGTCATGAGCAAGGACAGGGCCAACGAGCTGGGGTTGAGCTGGCTGGCCGAGATCGGCGCGCACGGCGTGGTCGCCGGGCCGGACTCCACGCTGCAATCGCAGCCTGCCAACGCCATCAAGAAGGCAATGGGGCGCGAAGGAATTTCGGTCGATCAGCTGGATGTTATCGAGATCAATGAGGCCTTTGCGGCCGTCGCGTTGGCGTCGACGAAGGAACTCGGCGTTGACGCCGGTGTCGTCAATGTCAACGGTGGAGCCATCGCCGTCGGCCATCCCATCGGCATGTCCGGAGCGCGTATCACGCTGCATGTGGCGCTCGAACTGGCCCGGCGCGGCTCCGGCTACGGTGTGGCCGCGCTGTGCGGGGCCGGCGGACAAGGCGATGCGCTGATCCTGCGGGCCGGCTAGCGGCCGCGGCGATCCTTCAGCGCCGTCCGGTGCGTCGCGGTATTTGCTGGTAGCACTGCCAAACGTAGTGCCGCCGGGCGGTGTGATTTACCTCATAGGGGCAGGATCTCGAGGTTGGGCGCGGTGAAATTCGGGGGTCATGGTGCCGATCAGCAGCGAATAGGACTCGGGCGGCACCGCTCGGTAGGCAGATCCACCAGAGTGGGCGTAACCGGGCCGCCCAGCGTCCGGGGCGTCGTGACAAACTTGAGAATGTGACGCGTCCCCAACATCCTATCGCCGCTTCCATGACCGGCGCGGTCGATCTGTCCGCCCTCAAACGGCCCGCTGCGCAGAACGCGCCCGCAGGCGCCCGCGCTGGTGATGCGCCGGGCGGAGCCGCCGGCGTCGAGGTCACCGAAGCCAATTTCGAAGCCGAGGTCCTGCTTCGGTCCAATGAAGTGCCAGTGGTGGTGCTGTTGTGCTCGCCACGCAGCGAGGCGTCCTTGCAGCTGGCTGACGTCCTGTCCGGTCTGGCTGCTGCCGACGATGGCAAGTGGTCGTTGGTGACGGTCAACGTCGACACGGCGCCCCGGGTGGCCGAGATTTTCGGCGTCCAGGAGGTGCCGACGGTAGTGGCGCTGGCCGGCGGACAGCCGCTCTCCAGCTTCCAGGGCACGCAACCTGCCGAACAATTGCGTAAGTGGCTGGACTCCCTGCTTTCGGCTACCGCCGGCAAGCTGACGGGTGCAGCAGATTCCGGGGAGCCCGAGCAGGTCGACCCGGCATTGGCACAGGCGCGCGAGCAGCTCGAATCCGGCGACTTCGATGCCGCATTGAAGTCCTATCAGTCCATTCTTGACTCCAAACCAGACCACGCTGAAGCCACGGGTGCGGTCCGGCAGATTGCCTTCTTGGCGCGCGCGTCGGCGCAAGATCGGGACGCGGTCGCGGCGGCCGATTCCGCCCCCGACGATGTCGATGCCGCATTCGCCGCCGCCGACGTCCAATTACTGACCCAGGATGCGCAGGGCGCGTTCGACAGACTGATCGCGTTGGTGCGTCGGACATCCGGCGACGAGCGCGCCTCGGTGCGGACTCGGCTGATCGAGCTCTTCGAACTATTCGACCCCGCCGATCCTGCCGTGATCGCCGGACGGCGAAATCTCGCCAACGCCCTCTATTGAACCTGGCGAGCAGAGATCACTACCGCGAATGCAACCACTGCCGGGAACGAGGCCAGCACAACCAGCGCAAATCAGGCTTCGGCTGCGAACGGTCGTACAGAATCTGCCGACAGCAGCGGTTAGTTCTATACCGGCTCCAGCCACAGGGCCGAGGTAGGCGGCAACACCAGCACGGCCGACGCGGGTCGGCCGTGCCGGGGCTCGCCGGTAGCGTCCACGCCACCGAGGTTGCCGATGCCCTCGCCGTTGTAGAACGTCGCGTCAGTGTTGAGCACCTCACGCCAGCGGCCTGCGTGCGGCAAGCCGAGCCGGTAGCTGGCGTGCTCTGTACCCGAGAAATTGAACACGCACGCCATCGTCGAACCGTCACTGCCGAACCGCAGGAAGCTCAGCACGTTGTTGCCGGAGTCGTTGGCGTCGATCCACGAGTACCCCTGCGGGCTGGTGTCCTGGCTCCACAGCGCGAGATGGCTGCGGTAGATGTCATTGATGTCGTGCACCAGGCGCGCGATCCCGTCGGAGAAGCTGTTCTCTTCGAGCTGGAACCAGTCGATGCCCCGCTCCTCGGACCACTCGGCCCGCTGGCCGAACTCCTGACCCATGAACAACAGCTGCTTTCCGGGGTGCGCCCACTGATAGGCCAGCAGGCTGCGTAGCCCGGCGGCCTTGCGGTGGTTGTTGCCCGGCATCCGGCTCCACAGCGTGCCCTTGCCGTGCACTACCTCGTCGTGACTGATCGGCAGCACGTAGTTCTCGCTGAACGCGTACAGCATGGAGAACGTCATCTCGTGATGGTGGTAGCTGTGATGAACCGGGTCGTGGCTGATGTAGTCCAGCGTGTCGTTCATCCAGCCCATATTCCACTTCATCGAGAAGCCCAGGCCGCCAATGTTTGTCGGTCGCGTGACACCGGGCCACGATGTGGACTCCTCGGCGATGGTCACGATGCCCGGCGCGGCCGTGTGCGCGGTGGCGTTCATCTCCTGGAGGAACTGCACAGCCTCCAGGTTCTCCCGGCCGCCGTGGATGTTAGGCGTCCAGCCGCCGTCGGGTCGCGAATAGTCCAGGTACAGCATCGATGCCACCGCATCGACCCGAAGTCCGTCGATATGAAACTCCTGCAGCCAGTACAGAGCATTTGCCACCAGGAAGTTACGTACCTCGGGGCGGCCGAAGTCGAAGACATAAGTGCCCCAGTCAAGTTGTTCACCACGGCGCGGATCCGAGTGTTCGTAGAGCGGCGTGCCATCGAAACGGCCCAGCGCCCAGCCATCTTTCGGGAAGTGGGCGGGAACCCAGTCGACGATGATGCCGACACCGGCCCGGTGCAGGGCATCGACGAGGCATCGGAAGTCGTCAGGGGAGCCGAACCGCGACGTCGGTGCATAGTACGACGTGACCTGATATCCCCACGAGCCGCCGAACGGATGCTCGGCGACAGGCAGCATCTCGACATGGGTGAAGCCCTGGGCCACAACGTATTCAGTGAGTTCCTAGGCCAGCTGGCGGTAGTTGCGGCCTGGGCGCCACGAACCCAGGTGTACTTCGTAGATGCTCATCGGCTCAAAGACGGGTTTGCGCCGGGCCCGCTGAGTCATCCAGTCGTCATCACTCCAAGCGAAGCTGCTCGTCGTCACCCGGGAGGCGGTCTGGGGCGGTATCTCGGTGGCGAAGGCGAACGGGTCGGCTCGCTCGGTGACGACGCCGTCGCCCCCGTGTACCCGGAATTTGTACAGCCCGTCGGGGGGGAAGCCGGGCCAGAACAGTTCCCACACCCCTGAGGAGCCCAGCACCCGCAGCGGGGCCTCGTTGCCGTCCCATCCGTTAAACTCCCCGATCAGGCTCACGCCCTTGGCGTTCGGGGCCCACACGGCGAATGACACGCCCCCGACAACGCCGTCGGCCGTGGTGAATGAGCGCTGATGGGAGCCCAGGATCTCCCACAGCCGCTGATGGCGGCCTTCGGCGAACAGGTGCAGGTCGATGTCGCCCAGGGTGGGCAGGAAGCGGTAGCCGTCGGCGACGATGTGCACGTCGGGTGAGGCGTCGGCCCGCTGATAGCTCACCTCAAGCCGGTAGTCGATCAGGTCGACTATCGGCAGCACCACCGCGAACAGCCCGGATTCGACGTGCCGCAGGTCGAACCGGTCGTTGCCGACCAGCGCCACCACGCCGACGGCATGCGCCCGGAAAACGCGGATGACGGTGTGCTCGCCGTACTCGTGGGCGCCGAGGATCGAGTGCGGGTTGTGGTGCACGCCTGCCAGCAGTCGAGCCAGATCGCCAGGATCCGGGGCTAGGTGTTGGCTGGCGGACGGGTCGGTTCCCGTCATCTGGGCCTCACCTTCGCCGCAGCAGCGGCGCCCGGGACTTCTCCGGTATGAGTGGCATGTTCAGGATGTGAGCCACCGCCCGGTACGGGTCGATGCGCACGTAATTGGCTTGTCCCCATTGGTATTCCTCTCCGGTGATCTCATCACGCACCCAAAACCGGTCGTAGGCCTCCATTCCCAGTGCCGCCATATCCAGCCACAGCGTCGCCTCCTCGGGGGCAAAGGCATTCAGGGTTACCACCACCAGCACCGCGTCGCCGGTAGTGGGGTCAAACTTGCTGTAGGCCAGCAGCGCATCGTTGTCGACGTAATGGAATCGGATGGTGCGCACTTCCCGCAGTGCGGGATGCAGCCGGCGAATCTCGTTGAGTCGTGCGATGAACGGCTCCAGCGATCTACCCTTGGCCAGCGCCGCTTCAAAATCGCGGGGACGCAACTCGTATTTCTCCGAGTCCAGGTACTCCTCACTGTCCTCGCGGAGGGCCCGGCGTTCGAAGAGCTCGTAGCCGGAGTAGACACCCCACGAGGGGCCCATGGTTGCCGCCAACACCGCGCGGATCGCGAACATGCCCGGGCCAAGGTGCTGCAGGCTGGCGTGCAGGATGTCAGGGGTGTTGACGAACAGGTTCGGTCGCCGGTAGTCGGCGTGTTCGGCCATCTCCTGGCCGAACTCGGTGAGCTCCCATTTGGACGTGCGCCAGGTGAAGTAAGTGTAGGACTGCGTGAAACCGAGTTTGGCCAGCCCGTACTGGCGGGCCGGTGGGGTGAACGCTTCGGACAGAAGCAGCACATCGGGATCCCGCGACTTCACCTCACCGATCAGCCACGTCCAGAAATCCGGCGGCTTGGTATGCGGATTGTCGACCCGAAAGATCTTGATGCCGTGGTCAATCCAATGTCGAACCGTGCCCAACACCTCGTCATAGAGCCCGCCGGGATCGTTGTCGAAGTTGAGCGGGTAGATGTCTTGGTACTTCTTCGGCGGATTCTCCGCGTAGGCGATCGTGCCGTCGGGTAGTTCGGAGAACCACTGCCGATGGTCGGTTGCCCACGGATGGTCCGGCGCGCACTGCAAGGCGAGGTCCAGTGCAACCTCTATCCCCAGCTCGCCGGCGGCAGCGACGAACGCATCGAAGTCGTCGATGGTGCCTAGATCCGGGTGCACCGCGTCGTGGCCGCCCTCGATACTGCCGATCGCCCACGGTGAACCGACATCGCCGGGTGCTGCGGTGGCCGCGTTGTTTCGGCCCTTGCGGTGCACCCTGCCGATGGGATGGATCGGCGGCAGATACACCACGTCGAAGCCCATCCTCGCGATCCGGGGCAACGCCGTGGCCGCGGTGGCGAATGTGCCGTGTACTGGATTGCCGTCGCTGTCCCAGCCGCCGGTGGAGCGTGGGAACATCTCATACCACGCACCGAAGCGCGCCAGGGGCCGGTCCACCCACACACCGAATTGTGCTCCGCGGGTGAGTAGTTCACGCAGCGGATACTGCGTGAGCAACTCGTCAATCTCCGATGACAGCGCCTTCGCAGCTCTGGTCACCGGGTCGCCCGGGGCGCGCAACGTGGCTGCAGCAACCGATAGGGGATCGTGTAGCCGCGGCGGCACGCCCGCCGCAGCCCGCTCCAAGAGCCGCGCGCCGATCAACAGATCGTTGGACAGCTGCGTCTCGCTCTGACCGGCATCGAGTTTGGCCAGGACGCGGTTGCGCCAGGAGTGAATCGGGTCACCCCAGCCGTCCACCCGGAATGTCCACAGTCCGACGTGGTCCGGGGTGAACTGGCCGTGGAATACGTACGGCACCTCGCCCGTAGTCATCGGGAGCGACAGGGGTTCGACCGGCGCGCGGCGCGTCGAGGTCGCTTCCGGCGCAAGATAACTCGGCCCTAGATACTGCACCACCAGGGTTGCGGCGGCGGCGTCGTGCCCATCGCGCCACACCGTTGCGCGAACCGGGACTACCTCGCCCACCACAGCCTTGGCCGGGTAGCTACCGCCGGAAACAACGGGCGCGACGCCATCGATCTCGATACGACCGGGCACCCGCCGCTCCGTCCTGTTGGCGCGAACCCTCGCTCGCGCTAGTTACCGCTGTGCACCGCCTACTCACCGTAGTGGCCGACCTGATCCACCGAGCACAAAGTGGCTGCTAGGACCTCCAGGTACTCCCACGAGCAGTCAGTAAGGTGATGATGCGTGAAAGCCCTCCGCACGTTCACGGTGCGTGCCCATCTGCCCGACCCGTTGGCCGCGCTGGGCGAATTGTCAATTAACCTGCGGTGGTCGTGGGACAAGCCGACGCAGGATCTGTTCGCTGCCATCGATCCGGCGTTGTGGGCCCAGTGCGGGCAGGATCCGGTTGCCCTGCTGGGCGCGGCGAGCCCCAAGCGGCTCGACGAGTTGGCAACCGACGACGCGTTTCTGGCCCGGCTCGGCGAGCTGGCGGCGGGTTTGAGTGATTACCTGCGCCGGCCGCGGTGGTATCAGCGGCAGGCCAGGGAAGGTGAAGCCCGTGACAGTCAAGCCATGCCGACCGGCATCGCCTACTTCTCGATGGAGTTCGGCGTCGCCGAGGTGTTGCCGAACTACTCCGGCGGGCTGGGGATACTCGCCGGGGACCACCTGAAGGCCGCCTCTGACCTGGGGCTGCCCCTCATCGCGGTTGGTCTGTACTACCGATCTGGCTACTTCCGGCAGTCGTTGACCACCGACGGCTGGCAGCACGAAACATATCCGGCACTGGATCCCCAAGGTCTGCCGCTGCGGTTACTCACCGACGGCGCCGGTGCTCCGGTGCTCGTCGAGCTCGCAATGCCTGGCGCGGGGCGGCTGCGGGCGAGGATCTGGGTCGCCCAGGTCGGCCGTATCCCGCTGTTGCTGCTGGACTCTGACATTCCGGAGAACGGGCACGAGTGGCGCAGTGTCACCGACCGCCTCTACGGCGGCGACCAGGATCACCGGATCAGGCAGGAGATCCTGGCCGGTATTGGAGGCGTGCGCGCGATCCGCGCCTTCACCGCCATCGAGGGGCTGCCTGCACCCGAGGTGTTCCATATGAACGAAGGGCACGCGGGTTTTCTCGGCGTGGAACGAATCCGCGAACTCATCACCGAATCGGGCGTGGATTTCGACACCGCTCTGACTGTGGTGCGCGCCGGCACGGTGTTTACCACGCACACTCCGGTACCTGCCGGAATCGATCGGTTCCCGGTGGATCTCGTCCGGCACTACTTCGGCGCCGGCGAGGCTGGCGGGCCGGCGCTGCTGGGCGGGGTGCCGACCGACCGGATCGTCACGTTGGGAGCCGAGTCGGATCCGGGAATGTTCAACATGGCCCACATGGGCTTACGGCTGGCGCAGCGGGCCAACGGCGTCTCGCTCCTGCACGGCCATGTGAGCCGCGCCATGTTCAACGATCTGTGGCCCGGATTCGACTGCGGCGAAGTGCCGATCGGATCGGTCACCAACGGTGTGCACGCACCGACCTGGGCCGCGCCGCAATGGCGGGAGTTAGGCCGCGAACTTGCCGGACCGGATTCGGGAAGCGAACACATCGTCTGGAAGCAACTACAGCATGCCGACCCGGGCCAGCTGTGGCGGCTCCGCTCGCGGCTGCGCGCGTTGCTGGTCGATGACGTCCGGCTCAGGCTGCGCCGCTCGTGGTCAGACCGCGGTGCCTCAGAGGCCGAACTCGGTTGGACGTCAACCGTATTCGACCCGGATATCCTGACGGTCGGCTTCGCCCGGCGGGTTCCCACTTACAAGCGCCTGACGTTGATGTTGCGTGATCCGAACCGGCTGGAGCAGCTACTGCTGGACGAGAACAGGCCGATTCAACTGGTCTTCGCCGGAAAGTCTCATCCGGCCGACGACGATGGAAAGGCGTTGATCCAGAAGGTCGTCCGGTTCGCCGACCGGCCTGAGCTACGGCATCGCATCGTGTTCTTGCCTGACTACGACATGTCGATGGCGCGGCTGCTGTATTGGGGTTGTGACGTCTGGCTCAACAATCCGCTGCGCCCCCTGGAGGCGTGCGGTACCTCCGGAATGAAGAGCGCGCTCAACGGCGGGCTGAACGTGTCTATCCGAGATGGCTGGTGGGACGAGTGGTACGACGGCGAAAACGGCTGGGAGATACCGACGGCCGACGGGGTCGTCGATGAGGACCGTCGCGACGATCTGGAGGCCGGCGCACTCTACGATCTGCTGGAGCAGTCGGTGACACCCAAGTTCTACGAGCGCGACGAGAATGATGTGCCGCCGCGATGGGTAGAGATGGTGCGTCATACGCTGCAAGCCCTGGGGCCCAAAGTGCTGGCATCGCGCATGGTGTGCGACTACACCGAGAAGTACTACACACCGGCGGCGCGGTCGCTGCGCAGCATGGTGAAACCCGGCCCCGGTCGTGGCGGGGTGGCCTTCGGTGCGGCCCGTGACCTGGCCGCCTACCGCCTGCGTGTGCAGGAGGCATGGCCCAGGATTGCGATCACCGATGTCGACAGCACGGGGCTGCCGGACACACCGGTGCTCGGATCCGAGCTGACCCTGACAGCGACGGTGCAGCTGGCCGGCCTGCGGCCCGATGAGGTGATGGTGCAGGCGGTGCTGGGCCGGGTCGACGCCGGAGGTGTGCTGACCGAACCCGTCGCCGCGATAATGCCGAACGCCGGCAAGGCCCACGGGGGCGATGAGATCTTCTCGACGACGACGCCGCTGCCGGTTGCCGGGCCGGTCGGCTACACCGTGCGGGTGCTGCCACACAACCCTGCGCTGGCCGGTGAAAATGAGCTGGGGCTGGTCACCCTCGCCGCGCCGGCCGCCCAGCCCGGCATCACCGGAAGCGCTTGATGCAGCGGTCGGTGTCGCCGAGCACTCCCGTGCGGAACGCGTCGATCCTGGAGAAGCCCGCGGGCACCGTCTCGCCGTTGACGTCACTGGCGGCCAGTCCGTTGGTCAGCAGCCCGGACACCGCCTCGTCGAGGTCGCCTGCGGTCAGCGCGACGTTGTTGCCGTCCGGGGTGGTGACCTCCTTGGACAGCATCGTGGTGCCCACCCCGGTCAGGCATGCCGTCCGCAGGCCGGCCGCTGCGTTGTCCAGGATCAGGCCGCCGTGCTCCTGCTGGATCGCCAGCATGAACCGCGACATCAGCACCGAGTATGCGGTGTTGTCGCCGGACAACATCACGGCGTCGCCCTTTCCGGACACCGCGCCCATCTCCTGGAGCTCGGCTAGATCCACCACGATGGTGTTGGTGTCCGGGCAGTACGACGCCGGTGGGCTGGGCCGGGCGTCGGCGCATGACGCCGCCTCATCGGCGTCGAAACTCAGCAGCGGCGGGTCGGCGGGCTCGAACAGGATGCTCATCGCGTCGAGGATGGCGTGCACCGATTCCTCGCTGACCGGCCACTCGCCGGTCTGATCCAGCTGAAGCTCGACCGGCAGGTCGCCGCGACGCTGGGTGATGTCCTTGGCGTCGATGGCCGCGCAGGACGACGCGCCGTCGGTGAAGCCGAACTGGAAGGCCGAGATCCGCTCGAACGCCGAACCGTGCTCGTCGTCATCGTCGTCGTCGTAGGTGTCATCCTGCCTCGGCAGCGGGTCGCGGAACGCGATCATGCCGGCCAGGATATTGTTGAGGCCTTCGCCGGTGTTCAGGGTGAAGCGCGTCGAATTCCCCTCGACCACCCATCGCACGTACGCCGCGGCGAGGCAGTCGGCCTGCTGTTCTATAACGAGCGTAGGGGTGCGGCGTTTGTTGAGCTTGGCCCTCCTCTGGATCGCGTGGCCGTACTCGTGTGCCAGCACCATCGTGATGGCCATGTCGCCGTAGCCGCGCCGCAGCTGTGGCAGCAGCACTCCGCGATCCCAGCCAATCGTGTTGTTGCGCTTACAGAAGCCTGCGTTGACCAGGCGATAGGTGTCCTCCCTGCAGAAAGAACCCCGGTGGTCGTCGGAGTCCCATGAGATCAACTCGTCGACTGGGTCGAACCTGCCCCCGAAAGCGTCGCGGTATGACGTCTCCCAGAATGCCTCGATATCGCTGACCGACATTCCGGCGATCGCGTCCACCATGCCGCCGTCGCTGTTCTCGACCTGATGCGTCGACTCTTCGGCGTCGGGCCGCAAACCGTTGGGCCCGCCGACGGCCTCGAGGCCCGCCACCCGGAACGGATCCTCGAACACCGAAACCGGCTTGCCGCTCACGATTGTGGCGCAGGAGGCCAGCAAAAATACGGCGCAACTTGTGGCGAGGATCCGGCCCAGGTGGCGGCGGCGCATGGGACTGCCTCTCGGTGTGTGTCTTTTTCAGTGTTTTTCCGTGTTGCAGCCGGCACCTGCCGGCGTAGCGAATTCGCTGTCAGGATGAACCCAAGGATACTGTGGGCGCGGCGGCGGGGGCGGCGTTATGTCATGGCGTCGGAACCTGACGCGCCGAGCGCAGCCGCTCGAGCGCGCGGCGGACCTTGGCCCCGTCGGTGGTCTGCCAGAACGGGGGCAGCGAGGCGCGCAGATATCCGCCGTAGCGAGCGGTCGCCATCCGGGAGTCCAGCACGGCCACCACCCCGCGGTCGTCGGTGCGGCGCAATAATCGGCCAGTCCCCTGAGCCAGCAGCAGCGCTGCATGGCTGGCGGCGACTGTCATAAACCCGTTGCCGCCGCGTGCCGCGACTGCGCGCTGGCGGGCGGCTAGCAACGGGTCGTCGGGCCGCGGAAAGGGGATGCGGTCGATGAGGACCAGCGACAGCGAAGGCCCGGGCACATCGACGCCCTGCCACAGCGACAGCGTCCCGAACAGGGACGTGGCGTCGTCGGCGGTGAACTGCTCGACCAGAGTGGCG
>Ga0114921_10000780_pt1 | contig 13734 bp, 11 predicted proteins | sample BentaG_FD_87016 | JGI IMG/M metagenome (GOLD analysis project Ga0114921, IMG submission 87016) | Deep subsurface microbial communities from South Atlantic Ocean to uncover new lineages of life (NeLLi) - Benguela_00093 metaG | ecosystem: Environmental > Aquatic > Marine > Oceanic > Sediment ...
ACCTTTAATCAACTTCTTCTTCTTTATGGCTTGAAAAGGAGCAGGAGAGTTCCGGATGAGTCCCATCCCTTTGGGCATGGAAAAGAGCAGTTTTTCTGGTCATTTATGGTTGCCGTTATCTTATTTGGGGTTGCTGGAACGCTGGCTGTAAGAGAGGGCTATCATAAATTTCGGCATCCAGAACCGATTAGCCATGTTGGTCTGACCTATCTTGCCCTTGCTGTTGCGGGCGTATTTGAAACCGCTGCCTTAAGAATGGCAATCAAGAGTATCAAAAAAGAGATGAGGATGGAGGAGCACAAGAATTTCATTGAAGGAATAAAACATAGCAAGGACCCAACAACACTGACAGTGTTTGTTGAGGATTCGCTTGCTTTAGCTGGTATTTTGATTGTAGCCATTGCCATCGCCTTAGTCCACTTTACAGGAATTCTGATTATTGATGCCATAGCCTCAATTGTAATCGGAGTGTTGCTTATGGTCTTTGCAGGCTTCCTTGCCTTTGAATCAAAAAAGCTGTTGGTTGGAGAGGCAGTAACACCTCTCAAAAAAAGAAAAATTCTAAAGGCGGTTCAGTCCTTTGATGAGGTTAAAAAGATCATCAGCCTGAAAACAATGCATCTCAGCTCGGATGAAGTGCTGGTCACTCTTGAGATTAATTACAGGGACGACCTAATCGTTGATGAGCTTGAAAAGGTAAATGACAGGATTGAAAAAAAGATAAAGGATATAATCCCCAAGGCCAAGATATATTTAGAGCCTGAAGACAAATAACTCAATTATTTCTGAAAAGACAGATGAGTCTGCGATTATCAAGAGTAAAATTTCTCATCAAACGGACAGGTATTTTTCCTTTAAAGTCTCCTTCTTTCTGGGATGCAGTTAGAGATAGGTAAAACAATAGCCTATGAATACTGGATAATTGTAAAGTCTATAGGGGCAGCTTGATTTTTTGGGGAACAGGGAATCTTATTGAAACACCTGCTTGAGGATATCGACCAGATTCAGAGCGAATTTGACCTGGGTCAAAGGAATTCCTTCCTCTTTAGCTATCTCATTAAAACGCCCATCCTTGTTACTATCAGCGGTTACAATGAGATAGTCAGCGAAAGGAGCAACAGCATCGATCATCCTTTCATTGTCGCTGCCAGGAGCGCCTCTTTTTGACACGCCTCCGACATGGACGGCGATGATGAAGATTTCTTTTTTCTGGCAGTAATCGATGATCTTCTTCAGCCGTCTCACTTCACTTTCCACTGTAAGGCCAGATGCTCCCATGCCTTTCAAGCTGGCACCGATGGCGAAGATGATTGTCTTATACGGAGTCCCTTCAGGGAATTTTTCTAAATCGCTATGCACCTCGACATGAAAGCCAGGGCCAGGCTCTTTCCCTGCCAGGCCAACTCCAGCATCGACCATCTCGACAGTGGGCACATCGCAATAATCGTATTTTATTCCTGCCTCTTCAAGGATGATATTAAGGGTTGTGATATCCGTGCTTTGACCAGCAGAGGTGGTGAGCACAGGTAATTGAGCGGTGGGGATATCCGTTTCTGCTAAACCCAATACAGACCAGGTGAGGAGAAGTCCACAAACCAGAGTCAGGTGAATACCAAATCTCTTTAAACTTTTCATTTGAATCACTATCTCCTTTTTAAAATTATTTAATTTACTTCTTCTTTTTCTGTGGTTGCGGTTCCAATTCATCATACTTGACAAGCTCTCTCAGCCACCATTCAGGATACTTCATTCGGTTCATTTTTCTCTTTTCTGTATCGTAAATCCACAGGTGATTGTATTTGACCAGTATTTGGTTGCCCAATTCCCACCAGAAATTGACAACACTATTGGCGTTATTGATACAGTAGTCAGTTAAAAACTCAATTCCCTGGGCTGGATTCTTCTGGTAGAATTCAAGGGCAACTTTATCAATTGTGGGTGTTCTAGCTGCTGCTCCTCCTTCCCATTTTTCTTGGGCCTTTCTGACATCTTTGATGGCATAGGAATAAGCCACTTGAGTATGGAAGTCAACATAATCAAACGCCCATCGTGCAGAGTCTTTGTTAAATACCCAGTGATCTCCGATTTTAAAGGACTCCGGGATTTCTGTAATGCCGGCATAAAGGGGCATGAAACAGGATGTGTCCTGAGCGCCGAATGCCAGCCACACGATCCCTCCAATGGGATTCGGCAACCAGGTCCTGCACTGGGTAACGGTTACGTACTCGGCGCGATTGACACCGATGATTCGCGCGGTGTTGTAGGTTTTACCGTCGAGCTTAAAGGGTCTGGGGAGATAATTCGGGTTCTTGAACGGCCCACCCTGAAGACCCCTTATTGGATCAAACGGGGTTCCCTGAAACTTGTTCCGGGTGATCTTCATAACGTCCTGTACTGAGAGTTTCTTGTCTGGCTTTACTGAAAAAGGAAGCTCCATGTTAGGTGTGTCCGGGCTGAATTTGTGGGAAGGAGCCACAAGGTCAAAGAAGCACCAGAGACGAACTCTTGTTCCTCTGCTGCTTGAAGCGCTGTATTCGCTCGGGCAGTAAGCCTTCTTCCAGTTGAATGGCTTTCCGCTCTTCGGGTCATAGTAACCATGTTCGATTGCATAAGAGATAACATTCGGGGAAGCCATGAAATAGTCTGAATTCTTCAGGTCAATTTCCCCGATCCTGGATTCATTCGGACAAAGGCTGACATGGTCGTCCGGGACTCTCTGCGCGCACCATATCGCGCCTGGTTTTTCACTCTCTGGAGTCCACAAAGGCCCGACCGGCATAATCTCGAAAATCCAGACTTCATTAGGATCAGCCACTGCGAGCATTTCTCCTGTATCGGTAAACCCATATCCATGCTTTTCAGCCAGTGAGCCCATGAGCTTGATAGCCTCTCTTGCTGTCTTGCATCTCTCCATGGCAAGCAGGGTCAACATGGTTATGTCAAAAGTGGCAGATGGAGTTCTATTTTCCATCTTGTCGCGGGTACCGATTGTTGACTCTCCTATAGCCAGCTGCTGGTCATTCATGTACCCGAACATCCCGTGGTGATAGGCGTAGGTATGCAATACTTGAGGGATTTCAACCTCGGTATAATTTTCTTTATACACATCCCATTTCAGACCTTTCTCGGGGGGCCGTGTGCGGAACTGGTTTATGTGGTAAATCTTGCGCATTGTACCAAGCTTGTGGTCTGCTGCGAGCACATGCCGCCAGGTCCAATCGCACATACCGCAGTCACAGGTATGAGTTGTCATTACAGAGCCATCAACTGAGGCATCTTTCCCAACAATGACCACAGTACAGCCATCTGGAAGCGATTCCGGTAGGTTCGAACCACACTTTTCACCCTCCTGCGCGGCCAAAACTATGGCGGTTAGCAGGACTGCTGTTATAAGCAGCATCCCAGCCACAGAAAATAGTTTTCTTAAATTCACCTTTTACCTCCTTTGAAATGTTGTTTAAGGTTTAATTTTTTTCCAATTTATACCTGAAAATTCCAACCTTATATTATTTACATCTTTAGCCTTGAACTTTCAACCGTGTATGACTACTTTTTTTCTGGTTCTCGCGGTTTTAATTTATGATAATCAATAACCTCTTTAAGCCACCACTCAGGATACTTCATCCGGGTGCGCGACCTCTTTTCTGTATCATAAATGCTCAGGTGATTGTATTTGATGAGCAATTGGTCGCCCAGTTCCCACCAGGCATTGATAACCTTATTGGCGTTATTGATGCAGTAGTCGGTTAAAAACGCAATGGCCAGGGATGGATCCTGACGATAGAGTTCATGAGCTGTTTTATCAATAGTTTGGACTCTCGATACTGCGCTCCCTTCCCACTCTGCCTGGGCCTTTTTGACATCTTCGATGGCGTAGGAATAAGCTACCTGAGTATGGAAGTCAACATAATCAAACGCCCATCGTGCCGATTCTCTGTTAAATACCCAGTGGTCTCCTATACTAAAAGATTCCGGGATGGCTGTAATCCCGGCATAGAGTGGAACGTAACAAGAGGTGTCCTGGGCACCGAAGGCAAGCCATATTATTCCCCCGATGGGATCAGGCAGCCAATCTCTGCACTGAGTGATAGTCGTGTACTCTGCCCGATTAACGCTGATGGTTCGCGGAGTGTTGTAGGTCCTGCCTTCAACCTTAACGGGTCTGGGAAGGTAGTTCGGGTTACTGAAAGGTCCTCCCCTGAGACCTTCTTCCGGAGCAAATGGTGTTCCCTGGTATTTGTCCCGGGTGATGTTCATAACATCCTGCAGCGAAAGTTTCTTGTCCGGCATTATTGAGAAGGGCAACTCCATATTAGGCGTGTCAGGGCTAAAATTACGGGAAGGAGCGACAAGGTCAAAGAAGCGCCAGAGGCGGGCTCTAGTCCCGCCGCTGCTGGTTGCGCTGGCCTTTGTAGGCGCGTAGGCTTTCTTCCAGTTAAAGGGCTCGCCATTCTTCGGGTCATAGTAACCATGGTCTATGGCAAGTGAGATAACGTTCGGGGAAGCCATGAAATAATCCGGATTCTTCAGGTCGATCTCCCCGGTCCTGGATTCATTCGGGCAAACGCTGACATGGTCATCCGGAACTCTTTGCGCGCACCACACCGCGCCCGGTTTTCCGCTCTTTGGGGTCCACAACGGCCCGACCGGCATAATCTCGAACACCCAGACCTCGTTCGGGTCAGCCACTGCGAGCATTTCTCCGCTGTCATGCCCGTATCCGTGTTTTTCAGCCAGTGAGCCCATGAGCTTGATAGCCTCTCTTGCAGTCTTACATCTTTCCATAGCAATCAGAGTCAAGGTTGTTATATCAAAGGTGGCAGAAGGAGTATTGTTTCTCATCTTGGGGCGGCAGCCAATTGTTGATTCTGCCATGGCCAGCTGATGTTCATTCATATACCCGAATACCCCATGGTGATAGGCATAAGTATGGGATACCTGAGGAATGTCAACTCCTGTATAGTTTTCCTGGTACATATCCCATTTATTCCCGATGTCAGGCGGCCATGTTTTGATCTGGGATATGTGGTAAATTTTGCGCATAGCGCCGGGCTCATGATCTGTTGCGGGCACATGTCGCCATGTCCAGTCGCATATACTGCAATCAGCAGCATGCGTGGTCATTATTGAACCGTCGATTGATACGTCTTTTCCGACCATGACCACAGTACAGCTTCTTTCTGGCTCTTCCCATAGTAAAGGCTCATCCTTTTTAGCCTGCGGCCCAATAAACAGGAAAACGCCTATTAGCATTAGCGCTGCAAGTATGCTGACTGCGAAAAATAACTTTTTTAAATTCATCTTTTAACTCCCATCATTTTAAGCATAAATTATTTTCCGATAATCGTAAATTGAGCTCTTCTGTTCTTCTGCCAGGCAATTTCGTTATGCCCTGGGTCTAAAGGTTGGCTTTTTCCGTAAGAGATAATTTGCATTTTACTGGAAGAAATTCCAAGGGAGACTAAATAATCAAAGGTGCTCTTGGCTCTTTTTTTGCCCAGGGCGAGGTTGTACTCTTCTGTTCCTCTTTCATCACAATGGCCTTCGATTAGAATTCTTGCAGTGGGGAATTTTTTTAGCCAGGCTGCATTGGTTTCAAGGATAGATTTGGCATCGTCTCGGATAAAATAGCGGTCATAATCGAAGTGAATCATTTGTAATGGTGCTTCTCTGTTTATCTCTTCAAGAGATTTAGACATGAATATCTCTTCTTCAGTTTTTTCCGCTTCATCCGGATCATGATAATAGTGTCCGACGCTGTTCTTCACCACTTCTTCATAGCGGGGCACATTGTTGACTTTTATGGCTCTATCAGGGAATTTTGATGAAAATTGACGAATAAGCTCCAGTATTACCGAGCAATGTTGCCCCACCCGTTTATCCATAGGCCATCCAGTCTCATCATAGGATACAAACAATTTCCCTTTTTTTGAAAGGCTCAACAAAAATGGGTCCTTGCCATCCAGCAGCAAATCCACAGTCTTGGGACCGGTCGGCTGGTCCAAGAAGGGAAGAGGCGCTTCCAGTAGAAAAGGCATAGTATCTGAATAATCTCCGATCTCCCGGTGGGAAAGCCCGCGGAATCCCAACGGGGAAGGCTCGACATGATTCTCAAATCCCTCTTCGGCTTTGACAGTAAGTGTGGTCATTATGGCAATTCTTATGGATTCTTCAGGAGCCACAATACAATTTGTAACAGGGAACATCGTTTCAGCTCCATGGACGTCAACGGCGATATCCACCTTCTCCTCGCTCATAATCTGCATTGCACCATAGGTGACCTGTTCCATGAGCGGGCCATTGGGCCTGCCAGGCCATGTCCTGTTTGTGTTTCTAATATCGATAAAGGACAGGAGCTGTTTTTCGGGATAGTGAACATAGACATCCGGATCAGGCCATTGATCGAGCGGGGAAGCATCACGGTTCCCCATCCTGAACTTTTTTCTGCCCCAGTCTGTAGGGATTTCGAAGTATAAAGGATAACCGTCCCCGGGTCTGGTATTGCTGCTGGCACTGTTATTAAAATGGGGGATGATAATGAGTGTTCCTTTATCGACGACAGCGTTTTCCAGGAATATGAGGGCGGTGAGCATTGCTGCCGGCTCATTTGCGTGGGTATTGGCTATGATGAGCATCTTTCCGCCTTCCTCTTTGCCTTCCAGGAAAAACACGTCGGTATCCGCTATGGTCCCTTTCAAGCCTTTGGAATAATCGCTCAGCTTTACAACTTTTGTGACTCCCGGCCCTTCCACCATGGGCGTCATGTAATGCCTGTGATGGTAAAACTCGAAACCAGCGGCTGTCATTATGGCTATAACGGCCAAAAGAAGAATCGATTTTATTTTCCACACACGGGACATGCTCCCTCCTATTTTACCCGCAGAATCCTCAGAACGAGGGGAATCAATACAATTAAATAGAGAAGCATATCGTTTACACTTCTCTTTTCCCTGATAAAATTCCAGATGAGCATGGCTATTACATAAGCGCAAATTGCATAGTATAAAATCATTATTACTGGCATCTCATACCTCCTTTACATACTCCATCGCACCAGGAACTCCAAACGGGCACTGAAGTAAACCATTAGAATTCCCACAATGGTTATAATCAACCAGGGAAACCAGGTGCTCTTCAAGAATGTCCAGTAAGAATCCTTATAGTCAGAAACCATCACACTGAGCCTTCCTATGAGAGCTGTTGGGGGAAGCCCGTCTCCTAAAGGCCAGAGCAAGCTCAATCCTGCCATAGCCACAGTGGCATGCAGGCCTATGGAATCGAAGAACCAGATTAGAGGAATCCCCAAGATCGCGGCAGCACCATAGGTTAAAACGCCTTCTGAGATTGGTATAATAACGGCTAAAGAGATGAACAGCAGTATTAAGGGGGCACTGATAACGGCAAAGGATAGAAGACCCCGGACTCCAGTTGCGGTCATTATCTGCTGCAGCATACCCACAACAGCCATGGTTGCAATCAAGGGGAGCAGCCGTTTCACCGTATCTCTCGATACTGTCAGTATATTGATTCTTTTGGGGCTTACCAGAAGTGCAACCAGAGCAGAAATAACAAACTGCAAGGGTAAGCCTAATATAGGCAGGGAAAACGGAAAGATCCGATAGCCTACCACTAATCCAAAAAATACCAGGAAAGGTAATAGGACTCTCCACCAGCTCATCTTTGCTGGCACTTCGGGCATATCTTTCAGGGCTGCTTCCAAATCCATGGCTCCCTCTTTTTTCAATCCCAGAAAGAGAACAGTAAAAGTCCCGAGGAAAAGAACAGGAATACCGAGAGGAAGCTCAAAGCCCACATAAGGAATGGCTGTGCCTGCACATAAAATCATAGCCCAGATGTTAACCGGAGGTGCAGCTGCACTTAACCCGGCGACTATAAAGAGAATAGCAGCGACCTTTCTCTTCGGGATCCCCAGATATCCAAGCGCTAAAGCTACTGGGGCTCCTACTACGAGCAGCGATACGCTGCCTGCTCCGGTGAGGGCGCCAGGAATAAGGACGATAATCATTAAAAGGAGCAAGGCAATGATTCGCAGGTTATAAAAGTATTTTATTGTGATTCTGACAACGTAATTAACACCACCGGATTCACTGACTATAGCCATAAATATGGTGGCTGTGGTAAAGAGCAGGATGACATCCACATAGGTAAAACTTCCCTCCACCAGGTGACGGGCAAGCTGGCTTAGGGGTGGTGTGCTTTTGACCGCACCAGCCAAACCTCCGGCAACAGCGGCGGAAAGTATACTGAGTTCAACCGACAATTTCATCCACTTAGCCAAAGCATAAGCGGCGACCATAACGGCCAGAATAATTCCAATCTGGAGATACATGCTGATAAACCGTCCCCAATTTTACTCTTCGCCTTTCGCCTTAGTCAAGTGTCAGTGGGGTCAGGCCTTGGGGTCATAGGGGTCAGACTTCATTATGGATAAATAATCGAAAAATGAAAATTAGTACAGTTATATCAATGACGGCGAAGTCTGACCCCAGTGTTCAGGAACATCCAATGGGATCAGGACCGGGGTCAGGCCAAGGGATCAGACTTTGGGGTCATTGTGAGATTTGGACTGAATTTGGCGCTTTGGGTTTTGTTTAATAATAAAGTCTGACCCCGCTGATTCGGGATTGCTTCGCTTCGCTCGCAGTGACAGTGAAGAGGTTATTTCCTCTTGTTCTTTTTCCCGGATGTCGAAAAAAAAGAAAAGGAGTCATTCAAAATTTACCTAACATACATGAATATAGTTGACGCAGACCTCGAACTTACTATATTGTTTAATAACGCATAAATAAGATTATTGCTGGAAAATGGAAAGGCTGAGCAAGGAAAAAGTAGGCGAAATTTGGGCAATTGGTGGAGGTAAAGGCGGGACAGGAAAGACGTTTATTACTACCTGTATGGGTACTTATCTGGCTGGAAAGGGGAAGAGGGTCATCTTAATCGATGTTGACATTGGGGCGGCAAATCTCCATTCATTCCTAAATATCACCAGACCCAAAAAATCTCTGACAGATTTTTTTGAAGTGGGCTCGCCTCTCTCAGAAATCGCAGTGAAGACCGGTATAAGGAATTTATCCTTGATAACAGGAGACATCCATTCTCTCGCCTCTGACAGCATCAAATTTTCTCAAAAACTCAAGTTATTCAGGCATATAATGAAATTGGATACCCAATATGTACTCATTGATTTAGGTGGAGGCAGTCACAACAATACACTCGATACTTTTCTTATGGCCGACAAAATGATTGTTGTTATAGTGCCGGAAATGATAGCCATAGAGAATGTGTACCATTTTGTAAAAAATGCCCTCTTCAGGAAATTGAGAATGTCGTTAAGAGCATATGGATTTAGAGAAATTGTTGAGCATGTATGGAAAAGAAGGGAAAGTTACAAGATAAAAAACCTGAGGGAGTTTATTGATTGGTTCAAGGACAGCTTTTCATATATAGGAGATATTCTTGATAAGGAGCTGGCTGGCTTCAAAATTTATCTCATCTTAAACCAGGTAAGAAGTCACCAAGATATATTGGTTGGGTCTTCAATGAAGAGTGTCTTCATGAAGTATTTAGGGCTAGAGGCCCAATATGTTGGCTATGTCGAATATGATGATTCTGTGTGGAGAGCTGTCCGCAATAGACAGTCGTTTATGCTGAATTATCCCTCATCACGTTGCGCAGAAGAGATGGTGACTTTTACAGAGAATCTGATAGAGGAAAAGGAAATAAGGTTACTGAGAGGATAATCATGTCTACAGAGGATTATACGAAATATTTTGATATTCTCGAACTCAGCCCTGATGCATCGATCTCAGATATAAAGAATGCTTACCTTCGCTTAAAAAAATTGTATTCTACCGACTCTATCGTGATTTCTCCTCTCGCAGATGAGTTCTCAAAGAAGAGGAGGAGGGAGATAATAAAACAGATAGAAAAATCGTACTTGAAGCTCATGGCCCTGATGGAAAATGAGCACAGGAAACCGACGCACCAAAGAGAGTCATTGGTTTCTGATAATGTTCCCGAAGAAGAGAAGGCAGATATCACGTCATTTAGCGGACGTCAATTAAGGGAAATCAGGAAAAAACTGGAGATACAGCTGTATGAGATTGCCATGAACACCAAGATAGGCATAGAATTTCTTAGGAGCATCGAACTTGAGAAATTTGATGCTCTTCCGCCAGAGGCATATCTTAAGGCGTATTTAAGGAGTTATGCGAGTTGTCTCTTCCTTAACCCAAAAAAAGTCGCTGATGATTATCTGAAGAGGTATAAAGAATGGAAGAAGGAAGTCAAGGAGAAATCTTAAACTTGAATCTTGCTTCCTGCGCCTTCAACGGGATTCTTTATCCCCTCAGTGTTTATGCGGCAAGGGGAAACAGGGGAGTAGAAAAAAATGAAAATTAAATTAAAATAAACGAAAGGAAAAATAATGGAAAAGCATGTTACCTTTGTAGCGGCGCTCAACATCGGATTTGGTGCCTTGGGAGTTATGATTGGTATTATCATTTTTGCGGCTGTCTTTGGTGGAGGTCTTCTTTCAGGAGAACCGGAAACTCTGGTTATCACCTTAGTCGTGGGTTCTGTGGTAGGCTTCTTCTTCATAGCAGAATCTGTGTTGGAAATTATCGGTGGTCTTGGGCTTCTGAAGTATAAGCCCTGGGCAAGGATTCTGATCTTGGTAATTGCCTGTTTGGACCTACTCTTTATCCCGATCGGAACCATTATTGGCATTTACGAAATCTGGGTTCTCCTCAATGACAAGACAATACAATTATTTAAAGAGGCTTCCAGCTCATAAAGAATTTCGCCTGAAAACATGTTTACCTTCACTTTAAAAGCTGATAAGCGCCTGGCTCATTCCCCTAAAGAGGAAAAGAGCTGGTGAGGTGCAGTTCTTGAATCCATGTTTCTGTTTTATTGACAAAAACATTTTTTAGGCTTATCGTTTTTTCCCTTGGTTTTTTAGGGATACATAACTCACAATAAATATATGAAGAATTAGGGAGGTAGCACGATGATTTCTTCACGGATTTTTATCCATTCACGGACATTTTTTATTTTGGGTGTCATTCTATTCTTACTTTTTTTCAGTACTCAAATGCTGGCCCAGAAAAAAATCGAGTCGACTGACCCTGCCCTTCGTTTGAAGTGGTACGAAGAGCATGTGGCCCTGAAAGAGACTTCACTGTTTAAAGATTTGAAATGGCGGTGGATAGGTCCTGAGATTATGAGTGGAAGGATTACCGATGTTGCCGTTCCCAGGGGACGCAAGCACACAATATACGCTGCAGCCGCATCTGGAGGGGTCTGGAAAACTGTTAACGAGGGGACAACCTGGAAGCCGATATTGGAGCATGCCCCATCAACTTCTGTCGGCGATGTCACTGTTGCGCCGTCTAATCCGGATATCGTGTGGGTAGGGCTCGGGGAAGCCAATATTTTTCGGAGCTCTATGGCAGGAGCAGGCGTTTATAAGTCTACTGATGCAGGCAGAACATGGCAGCATAAGGGTCTTGCCGGAACGCACACCATTCCCAGGATCATAATCCATCCCGAGAACCCTGATATTGTCTACGTTGCAGCTTCTGGTCATGAATGGACTAATAATGAAGAGAGGGGAGTCTATAAAACAATTGATGGGGGGAAAACCTGGGATAGAGTTCTCTATATCAATGAAAAGACAGGAATTATCGATCTGGTGATGGACCCCTCAGACAGCGATATTCTCTACGCCTCGGCCTGGGATAGGATAAGAAGACGCTGGAGCGATCCAAGGCCTGGAGAAAGCGATGCTATTTATAAAACAACGGACAGTGGAAAAACCTGGGAAAAGGCAACAAACGGGCTTCCTAACTTAAAATTAGTAGGCAGAATAGGTCTTGATATTGCCAAAAGCAATCCAAATGTGGTTTACGCCTTACTCGACAACCATAATCCCGGGAGAAAGCCGAAGCCGGGAGAACGTGATTCCTATGGGCGCGTGAGGAAAGGGCCAGTAATAAGAGGCGCTGAAGTCTACCGCTCTGATGACAAGGGAAAGAGCTGGAGGAAAGTCAGCGAATCGAATGAGTTAATGGAGCGTTTGTTATCGACCTACGGGTGGGTTTTCGGTCAGATTAGAGTTGATCCCAACGATGAAAACACCGTTTATATTCTTGGTGTTCCTTTGCTGAAATCAATAGATGGAGGAAAAACATTTAAAAGGCTTAATTTTCCGGGATTGCATGTCGACCATCATGCTCTCTGGATTGACCCTGATGATTCAAATCACATCATAAACGGCAATGACGGCGGCGTAAATATCTCTTATGACGGAGGCAAAACATGGAGGAATATGGAAAATATGGGCGTGGTCCAGTTTTACAATGTTACTGTGGATATGGCCAAACCGTTTAACGTTTACGGCTCCATTCAGGATAACAACTCTTGGAAGGGTCCGGTTACCCATCGGCCCGGGCGAGATCCCAGATGGCAATGGACAAGGATCCCGGGGGGAGAAGCAAGTTATCTTGTAATCGATCCCTCTAATCCCAATATTCTGTATAGCCAAAGTTTTTATGGGAGGATACAAAGGTCTCATTTCAAAGATGGGAAATGGAAAACTGTCAGAATCACACCCAAAGTGGGTAAAGACGAACCGCCGCTTCGTGGTCAGTGGTTGGCGCCATTCATAATTTCTCCGCACAACCCCTTTATCGTCTACCACGGTATGCAGTATCTCTTCCGGTCACTGGATAAGGGAGATACCTGGGAAAGAATCAGCCCTGATTTAACCTATAACAATCCTGATGAACAAGGTAAGCTGCATTATGCCATTCCTTTTCAAACCATAACTTCAATTTCAGAATCGCCGCTTAAATTCGGTCTTATTTATGTGGGAACAGATGACGGAAAGGTTCACCTAACGAGGGACGGTGGCCATAACTGGACCGAAATCATGAAGGGATTGCCCTCTAAAAAACATGTATCCAGAGTCGTTGCCTCTGCTTTTGATGAGGCGACAGTCTATTTATCGCTCAATGGTAAACGGGATGACGACTTTGCAGATTATTTGTACAAATCGATTGACTACGGCCAGACCTGGACAGATATTTCCAATAATATTCCCTGCGGTCCGATTAATGTGGTTATAGAAGACCCGAAAAATGAAAATGTATTGTATGTCGGAACAGACCTCGGTGTGTATGTTACGATAGACGGCGGTAAGAGCTGGCATGTGCTGGCCAACAACATTCCGACCACCTTTGTGCATGACCTTGCCGTGCATCCGCGCGATAATGTTCTCATCGCTGCTACCCATGGTCGGGGGATGTATGTCATTGATGATATTTCCCCGATTCAGAATTATAAGAAATAAACTCTAGCTTAAATTTTAGCCAGCCAGTAATCTCAATTTGCTAGGGAATCATCTCTTTTCAGGTAATAGGTTAATGTCTTTAGGAACGTCTTTGCTCCCGCAAATTTTTGGGGTCAGGCCTGGGGTCAGACTTTATCATGAATGGACGTTCAGGAACAGCCAATGGGGTCAGACTTTATTATTAAACAAAGCCCAAAGCACCAAATTCAGTCCAAATCTAACAAAGACGACAAAGTCTGACCCCATTGGATACAATGATAAAGCCTGACCCCAGGCCTGACGCCAGAGCACATTTGAATTGCTCTCAAAGGTTTGAAATAAAAAATCAGGCTGCGTGCTTAAGCAAAGGTTTCCCCAAA
>Ga0114921_10000781_pt1 | contig 13734 bp, 14 predicted proteins | sample BentaG_FD_87016 | JGI IMG/M metagenome (GOLD analysis project Ga0114921, IMG submission 87016) | Deep subsurface microbial communities from South Atlantic Ocean to uncover new lineages of life (NeLLi) - Benguela_00093 metaG | ecosystem: Environmental > Aquatic > Marine > Oceanic > Sediment ...
AGGTGAGAAGAACTGAAGCCAGCCCAGAAAGCAATCCTATAAGTGCAAAATTAAAAAGACGAATTCTATCAACATTTATTCCAAATGATCTTGCCGCTGTAGAATTACCTCCAATAGCAAAGAGCTTTAGTCCATAAGTAGTCTTATGTAAAACAACCCCAAAGATAATGGCAAGAATTATAAAGAGTACCAATTGAAAAGGAATCCTCGTATTTCCTATGCAGCCCTGGCCTAAGTAAGCAAAGGATTCAGGGTATGTAGTAACAGCCATATCACCAAGTAGTACATAAGCTATCCCTCTAAAAAGAAACAAACCGGCAAGAGTAACAGCGATGGCTGGAATGCCTATTTTGGTTATGATGAGTCCATTAAGGATTCCTACTGATAGTCCAGTTAAAAGTCCAATAAAAATCAGCGCTGGGGTACCAGCACCCAAATGCTGGGAGGCGAGTCCCATAACACAAGAGGAAAGAGCAATAGTGCCGGCAACCGAAATATCTATGTCTCTACAGATGATGATGAACATCATGGGAAGTACAACAATCGCCTTTTCCATAAAATTAAAGGTAGTGCGCAATATATTACTCAAATCGAGGAAATAAGGCGAAAGACTGGAAAACACAACAATCACAGTTACCAACATAAAAAAGAGAATAACTTCCCACTGCATTAAAATACGCCAGATTGGCATTTTTCTAGTACTCTTCATTAAAGGTTTCCCTTTCTTATTATCAATTCTTAAGTGCGTCTCTCCATTATAGTATTGATAATCACAGCTACCAGGATAATCAAACCCTGCAAACCCATCTGCCAGAAGGGAGAGATCCTAATCTGGGTAAGAGCATTATTAACAACCCCTAACAACACTACCCCCAACACTACCCCCAAGGTCGTTCCTGATCCACCAAAAATACTAACCCCCCCCACAATACAAGCAGCAATTGTCTGCAGCTCAAATCCAAGGGCTGTATCACTTTGAGCTGAGGCATACCGTGCAACCCAAAGTAAACCAGCTAATCCATAAATAGAACCGGCTAACATGAAAGGAAGGTATTTAATCTTTTTAACATTTATACCTACATACTGGGAAGCTATCTCATTGCCACCAACACTATATATTTCTCTGCCCGTTCTAGTGTACTTTAAAAAGATACCAAAAATTATCACGCATAATATTGCCACAAAAAGAAGATTGGATACTCCCAGGAATCCTCCTCGGGGAAGGTTTCTAAAAGCGTCTGACATCTCATGAGCGCTGACCCACGTCCCCCCGCTTAAAACAAATACAAATCCTCGATAGATACTCATAGTGCCTAAAGTGACGATAATGGGCGGAATTCGAAGCAGGGAAACCAATATTCCATTAAAGGAACCCAGCGAAAATCCTATCAATATAGATAGTAAGACAATGACAAATATTGGAATCTCAGGATGATATTGATGCAGGAGGGCTATGCTCATACCTGTTAGAGCCACTCCTGCACCTACAGATAAATCGATTCCCGCTATGAGGATAACCATAAACTGCCCCATGGCAACCATTGCTAGAAGAGAGGTATCGTCCAGAATATCCCTGAAATTCCCTATGTTTAGAAATCTGGGGGCTCTGAGGCTAATAATTGCTATTAAAGAAACGAGCAAAACTAAAAGAATAAGTTCCCTTTTTTTAACCACTTTTTCGCGGTATACTAAAAAAGGCTTACATTAGTATACCTTCCCCACCTCCTTTAAGCTTTATTTTTATACTGTTTTTACTTCACAAACCACTCTTTTATAATAAAAAGACTGAAACTTACTCAAGTTTCAGCTAGTTCTTAGACCACTCATAATATTGATTTCAGAATTCCAATGAACCAGTTATTAGTTTGACGATTTCGTCAATACTGGTTTCGCTCTTAATCCTTGAGCCTACCCTTCGGCCTCCACGTAGAATAATAATCCTATCTGCTACACCAAAAACATGTCTCAAATTATGACTAATGACGATAATAGATGCTCCCTGCTCTTTTAAATGTTTTATAAGTGCTAAAACCTTCTTCGTCTCTTCCAGACCTAGAGCGGCAGTTGGTTCATCTAAAATGACTATTTTCCCACTCCAGGCAATGGCCCTTCCCACAGCCAGAGCCTGACGTTGACCGCCTGACAGGTTTTGAACTGGTTCATTCAAAGAAGGAATAAAAATTTTTAACCTTTTTAAAATATTGATGCTTTTGGCTGCCATGCTCTTCCTATCCACAAACCAACGAAATTTGGTAAGAGGTCTCCCCAGAAAGATATTTTCGACCACATCAAGATTATCTACTAAAGCTAGTTCCTGGTATACTGTCTCTATCCTTAAATCCATGGCGGCACGTGGACTATGGATCTCTATTTCTTTCCCATTGATGAGAACCTCCCCTTTGTTCGGCTGATAGACTCCTGCAACTATCTTTATCAGGGTAGATTTACCGGCGGCGTTATCTCCAACCAGAGCTAAAACCTCATTAGGGTAAAGTTCCAGGTCCACATCTTCAAGGGCATGAACTCCCCCAAAGTATTTGCATATCCCTCTTAATTCTAAAATCGGCTGACTTTTGGAGATTATATCTCCACCTTTTTTTAAGAGTTTGTTCGTGACCTCACTTCTACCAGACATTTGTTCCAACTTAGAACTCCTTCTTATTTTAGATAGAGAAGTAAAGCAGGATAATATCCTGCTTTACTTCCTTCTGAAAACTCTAGTAAATCGCAGCGAATTTCTCTATGTTGCTCTTATCAAAAACATAGGGTTCCGCCATTACAGCTGAACCACCTTCGCCTATAGTAATCTCACCCATTTTGCCGACGTTCATCACTTCACCTACTTCGCCTTTGATTTCGCCTGTCACCAGTTTATAGGCAATAATGGTCGCTGAATATCCGAGCTCGATCGGGTTCCAGAGAGCCATTTTCTTGCAGGTATCGTTCAAAATATACTGTTTCATCTCCGAGGGTAAGCCAAGTCCAGTAAGTTCAATCACTCCAGAGAGTCCTTCATCTTCCAGTGCTTTTCCAGTTGCTGCAACACCAACTGTAGTGGGTGATATAATTCCCTTTAGATTGGGATAGGATTTAAACAATCCCAACGCCTCGCGGTAGCTCTTATCAGAGAGGTCATCACCGTAAACCACAGCTACTAGCTTCATATCCTTGTAAGCAGGTTCTTTCAGTTCCTCCTTCATCCATTCAATCCAGATATTCTGATTAGTAGCCAGAGATGTAGCACTGAGGATAGCAATTTCCCCTTTGTAGCCAATCATCTCAGCTATCATCTGTACCTGCTGTCTGCCAATAAACTCAGGACCAGATGGGTCTAGCTGCAATATACGTCCATCTTCTGCAATTCCTGAATCAAAGGAAATTACCTTAATACCTTCGGCCATAGCTACCTGACAAACAGGGATCAGAGCAGTTGGATCACCAGCGGAAATAGCAATAGCATCCACTTTCTGAGCGATAAGTGCGTCAATGATTTCTATCTGACCCTCAGCCGTTTCTATAATTGGTCCTTGGAAAATCAACTCAATATCTTCTCCGAGTCCGATTGCCTCTAAACCGCCATCTCTACAAGCCTCGAAAAAGGCATTCCCCAGTTTTTTAACGACCATAGCGATCCTGACTTTAGCTAGCGCACAACTTGAAACCATCCCCAAAATTAGAATCGCCATCATTAACACCGTCAATAGTTTCTTCATCACTTTTTCTCCTTTTACAGTTAATTCTTTGGCCTTACACTCTAAAAACTAACAAGTATTTACTCTCTTCTACACCACCTCCTTTCTTGCACAAGTAGTACCTTTCACAAAACTATGAAAGGCTATATATAAACCTTCTAAATCCAAAAGTAATCACGAAGCTATTATCACCTCTATGCCTTGGTCAGCGAATAATTTTTTATACTCAGAAGGAATTCCCTCATCAGTAATAACCTTATTTATAACCTCTAACGGGATAATGCTTACTAAGGCTATTTCATTAAATTTACTGCTGTCAACAACAAGAATAGTTTCTTTAGCTGATTCAACCATTGTTTTCTTTAAATGAGCTTCTGCTTCATAAGAATCAGTAGGTCCGGCAATGGCAATCCCCTTTGCTCCAAGGAATAGCTTATCCACATGGTAGTTTCTCACTCCCTTTTCCGCCAGGGGTCCTGCATAGGAAAAGGACCTTGAATGAAAGACGCCGCCCGTAGAAATGAGCGTGATATGAGATCTATCAATTAATTCCAAAATCACCGCTAAAGAGTTAGCTATTACTGTTAATCTTTTTTTTGTCCCGATCTGTTTTACTATCTCTAAAGCGGTAGTACTGGCATCAAACATTAGGGCATCTCCATCCTCAATTAACTCCGCAGCGACTTTTCCGATTGCTTTCTTTTCTTCCTTGTGCTCTATTTTTCTTGTCTTAAAGGGCAGCTCAAGGCTAATTTTATTGATGGGTATAGCACCTCCATAAGTTCTTTTTAATAATCCTTCTTCTTCAAGGCCTTCCAGATCACGCCTGATCGTTTCCTCAGTGACTGAAAGTAAACTGCTTAACTCTGAGACTACTACATTTCCCTTCTCTTCCAATAAATCTATTATTTTCAATCTCCGCTCACCAACTAACATACTGTTCTTTTTCCTATTTTTATTTATTTTAGGCATATTTTAATTTGATTTATCCCCCATTTCTAGGTATTTTTTCTTTGTTTCCTATTTTATATTATAATAAAAATTTAAATCTGTCAATTCCCACAAATTCTTTTGCCTACAATGATGCTAATTTCAGGTTTTTTGGAGAAAAAAGATTGGAAGACCCCAAAAGTTATCATTTTAACGGTCGTTTTTGATAATTATGCCTCTCCTTTCAAAAATTAGAAGGCCACAGATTATACAATTTCTCCCCTCTTTTACAAACTGATATGCAAACCAGGATCTCAATATTTTATACTCCTACTTACACAAAGGAATGACTCTCTTTTAAATTCCTTCTATTTATCAATTAATTTATAGCATTCGTTTGATTTGACCTTCAATCCGCCCCTCAGTTGGGACAACAAAATCCTCCAAGATAGGGCTGAAAGGAACAGGTACATCCTGGGCAGCAATTCTTTTCACCGGAGCATCTAGGTAATCAAAGACAGTTTCAGTTATACGCATACCAACCTCAGCTCCTACTCCTCCTGTGAGAGATGCTTGATGAACAATAGCCACCTTATTTGTCTTTTTAACCGAAGCTGCTATAGTTTCCATATCAAGAGGATAAAGGCTTCTTACATCTATGACTTCCACCTCTATCCCTTCCTTGCTTAGTTTCTCCGCTACAGAAAGGCATCGATGCAGCATTAGTGAATAACTTATGACCGTTATATCTTTCCCCTCTCTCTTCACCTCAGCCTTGCCTATAGGAGTAGTATAGTTACCTTCTGGCACTTTTCCTTTTCTCTGGTATAAAAGTATGTGCTCTAAACACATAATAGGATTATCTTCCCGTATTGCACTTTTCAGGAGACCTTTTACATCACGGGGAGTTGAGGGAACAACAATTTTAAGCCCGGGGGTGTGCAAAAACCAGGCCTCAAGATGCTGGGAGTGCTGGGCGGCAGCTCTTCGAAGGCCCCCAAAGGGAACCCGTATCACTAAGGGTACCTTCACCTTCCCCCCAAACATATAATGTATCTTTGCCACCTGGTTGACAATCTGGTCCATTGCGAGACACAGAAGGTCGCAGAACATAATCTCTGCAATGGGACGCATCCCGGTAACAGCTGCCCCAAGGGCAAATCCGATAATAGCTGCCTCAGCCATTGGGGTATCTCTAACCCTCTCATCTCCGAACTTCTCCCACAACCCCTTTGTGTTACCATAACCTCCGCCAAAGCGACCAACATCCTCTCCCATATAGAAGATGCCCTTATCTTTTTCCATCTCCTCTGTGATTGCCTCAATAGCCGCCTCACCGTAGGTTATCTGTCTCATGATGTTCCCTCCTCAACAAAAAGGTCCTCTAAAGCATTCTCTGGAGCGGGATAGGGGCTCTCATCGGCAAACCTTACTGCCTCATCTATTTTCTCATCAATTTTTCTGTTTATATCATCTATTACATCGTCTGTTAAAAAACCTTCTCTGAGGAGGATATCCCCAAATCGTGTGATGGGGCATCTTTCCTGCCACTTCTTGAGATCCGTCTTGGATCTGTAGGTGAAGGTCCTTGAGCCTTCCCCAACATAATGGCCTCTGAAGCGGTAGGTCTTACACTCAATTAAGGATGGACCTTCTCCTTCCCGTGCTCTTTTAACTGCTTTTTTCGCTGCATTATACACAGCTAAAACATCCATACCATCCACCAAATGGCCAGGTATATCGTAAGCTTTTGCTCTTTGTGCTATATCAGGTATTGCCGTTGCCTTGAGCTGAGAGGTGGAGATTGCGTACTGGTTGTTCTCACACACAAAAATCGCAGGAAGCTTCCATACCGAAGCCAAATTCGCCCCTTCATGGAATAGCCCCTCATTTGCACCTCCGTCTCCAAAAAAACTCACTGCAACTTGGTTGGTCCCTCTCATTTTGATAGAGAGAGCAGCTCCTCCTACAATGGGAATATTTGCCGCCACGATACCGTTTGCTCCTAGAATTCCGAGGTTAAAATCGGCAATGTGCATCGAACCACCTTTTCCTTTGCAATAGCCTGTCTTTTTTCCATAAAGTTCTGCCATCATGAGCTTCATATCGCCACCCTTGGCGATGAGATGACCGTGACCCCGGTGGGTACTTCCTATGTAATCATCATCCCTCAAGCAGGAGGTCACTCCCACTGCCACCGCTTCTTCCCCAATGTAAAGGTGCTTCAGGCCAGGAAGAATGCTCTGGGTATGGAGCTCCTCAACCTTGAGCTCAAATTTTCGGATTCGCACCATTTTCTCGTATATACCTAGTAAAAACTGCTTGTCCAGTTCCATAGGTTTTTTCTCTAAGCGAAAAATGTTCCTCGTAATGGGTAGTCAAAGAAGGCTTTTTGCCGCCTCTACAATGTGTTTCGTGCCCAACCCATATTTTTCCAGGAGCTTCTCATATTCTCCTGATTCCCCAAAGGTATCTTTGATTCCTACTCTCTTGAAAGGAACCGTAATTTCTTCCGCAACTACCTCAGCCACTCTGCTACCAAGCCCATTAAGGATATTATGATCCTCTACTGTCACTATCGCTTTCGTCTCGTGGGCAGCTCGAACAATTGCTTCCTTGTCTATTGGTTTTACAGTATGCATATCGATCACTTGAGCAGAAATCCCTTCCTCTGCTAAAATGCATGAAGTCTCTAGGGCTTTAGACACCATATCCCCTAATGCGATAATAGTAACGTCACTTCCCTGCCTTATGGTAAAAGATTTCCCAATTTCAAGATGAACATCTTTCTTATATATAACTGGTACCGGATTTCGGGTGAACCGCAAATAAACGGGACCATCATATTCGGCGGCCGCTTTGACTAATTTCTTGGTTGCTACTGCGTCTGCAGGCATAATTACAGTCATATTGGGCAAAGTCGACATAATGCCTATATCCTCAGTCCCCTGGTGGGTCACGCCATCATTACCAGCAGTAAGTCCCCCGTGGCTAACCCCGATTTTCACATTCAAACGTGGGTAACAAATAAAAGTTCTCACCTGCTCGCAGGCTCTCATAGTAGCAAATACAGCGTACGTACTCACAAAAGGTATCTTTCCACAAGCAGCAAATCCAGCAGCTACTGCCATCTCATTTTGCTCTGCGACTCCAGCATTAAAAAAACGATCAGGAAATCTTTTGGCAAAATAACAAGTGCGTGTAGATTTAGAAATATCTGCCTCAAGAACGACAACATTAGGGTTTTTCTCTCCTAATGCAAACAGTGCCTCACCATAGGCATTACGAGTGGGAATCATTTCCATAAGCTCTCTCCTTTAACTCTTTCATAGCTTGCTGGTATTGGTCATCATCAGGAGGTTTTCCGTGCCAATCTGGATCGTTTTCCATAAAAGATACTCCCTTCCCTTTCACCGTATGAGCAATTATGATGGACGGTTCTCCTTTATGGTTTTTTATCTCCTGAATAGCATCCAAGATCTGCCTTATATTATGCCCGTCTATCTCCAGGACATTCCAACCAAAACTTTCCCACTTAGCCACTAGCGGCTCAAGGGGCATAACCACGTCAGTACATCCATCTAACTGCAACCTGTTGTAATCCAAAATAGCTATCAAATTGTCTATTTCATATTTCTTGGCGTACATTGCAGCTTCCCAAACTATTCCTTCATTCACCTCTCCATCTCCTAGCAAAACAAAGACATAGTAATCTTTGTTGTCTAATTTGCTAGCTTGGGCCATTCCCGCTCCTATTGAAAGCCCGTGCCCCAGAGAACCGGTGGTCATATCCACCCCACGTGTTTTTCTCATATCCGGATGTCCTTGGAGGGGAGAGTCTATTTTACGCAAGTGATTTAAAACTTCCATATCAAAAAAACCTCTCATAGCAAGACAGGCATACCAGGCAGGACAAGCGTGTCCTTTAGAGAGAATAAACCGGTCCCTCTCTAGCCAATTTGGGTTTTTAGGGTCCAACCTCAGTACATGAAAATAAAGTACCGTCATAATCTCGGCAATGGATAAAGAGCCTCCAGGGTGTCCAGAGCGAGCCCTGTAAATCATTTTTATAATCTCACATCGAAGCTGGTAGGCTTTTCGTTCCAAATCACATATGAGCTCTATATTCATTTCACTTTCTCTTTCCAGCTCTTTGTTTTTCCTTAACTTTTTTTTCAGTATTTTCAAGTATCTGACGACAATATCCGGAATACGATTCGTAAATAAGAAAGCCCCCGGGTTTGAGGAAGAGATATATCTTCAGCAACGTTTTATCCCTCCCATACAAAGCCAATTTCCAAAATCCTTGATATCACTGATAATGGAGCTTTAATTTTTTCTATTGGCGAAAGTCAGATTTATCCTCCATCCCTTTTTTATTAACCTATATCTCCCAGGGAAACAACAAAATGTATGTCAAAGTTTCTACCTCCACCCACTCGTGCTCGATATTCTCCTAGAAATTCTGTCCAGACGGCTCTCAGAGTACTATTCCCCAGCATAACCCGCCTACCTTCCATCTTAGCAAAACTACCTTCTTCTACGATTTTCTTATTGGGCATCTTTATCTTTCTTTATTAATGCATTCAAGACTTTGGCAAAAATTAGTCCCCAAATTAAGCTCAAAGCCTTATTAATAAAGGCTTAGAACGTTAAAGTTGTATAAGACTTTAGTAAAGGACCTTTGATAAAATGGCTCTAATCCTTTATAATACAAGAATTTAAATATTCAAGTATTATAAGGAAGGCTAAAATGCTGAATGTTATCTCTACCATACCACCATCTCTACAAGGGTTTTTGGGGAATTTTAAGGATCTTTTCATCGAACCCTAGTTTAAGAACTTCAAGGTTTACCCCCTTGGCCTCCAGCTTGAACTAAAGAGAACCAACATCCAAACCATAGACGCGTGTAAGATAAAGGGTAACTACGATTCACTCCATCACTTCCTAGCTAGCTCTCCCTGGGACGAGGAGAAGGTAAATAACCGAAGAATAGAGATAATCCAAAAGGATAATCGAACAAGATCCCGCCCTCATGGAGCCCTAGTAATTGATGGTGTTGCCTGTGAGAAATCAAATTTCCAGAAAATCTATGAGAAAGAGTAAAAACTCAAATTACCTTGGATACTTATTTCTCCTCATAGGATCCTTGTTCAACCGGAGGGGAAAAGACATAGACCAATCTCATAACTTCGTCTGAGGTGTTATTAATACTGTGTCGAATTCCCGGAGGAATGTATACACAAATACCGGATTCTATAACTTCGGGTCTATCATTAAAATACATCTTTCCTTTACCAGTTAAGATATAAATAATCTCCTCCTGGCTGGGATGAACATGCCTTGGTGCATGTGTGTTGGGTGGAAAATCTGCTATACCAAAACACATATTTTTTGCGTTTCCAAAATTTCTAGGACCTATGATCATTTTGTGATCACGACCAGGAAGGTTCACCACTTTCACTTCTCTTTCGTGAATGGTATATCTTTGCATGGCAAAAGCCTCCTTTAGGATGCAAATCCTCCATGTATAGGCCAAAGCGAGCCAGTGACCCAATCTGCTTTTTCAGAGCAGAGAAAAGCCGCCACGTTGGCAATATCAGCGGGGGAACCGAATTTTTTCAGAGGGGTACGTTCCAAGATTTTCTGCTTTATTTCGGGATTCTGTGCATAATATTCTCTGTTGGAATCAGTTATAACAGTTCCTGGTAAAATTGCATTTACATTGATTTTATAAGGAGCAAGAGCAATAGCTAAAGATTTGGTTAACATATTTTCTCCCCCTTTAGAAGAGCAGTAGTGGACTTGGGTAGCAGAGCCTACTATACCTGAAATAGAGCTTATATTAACAATTTTTCCTCCCCCCTGTTCTTTCATAACTTCTGCCACGTACCTACAGCAAAGAAAAGCGCCTTTTAAATTTGTGCTTAAAACCCTGTCCCACATCTTTTCGGTAATATCAAAAAACTCTGCAAAAGGGCATATTCCAGCATTATTGACCAAGATATTTATTTGACCAAATTGATGTAGAGTTTTCTCAACCATTTGGATTACCTCGTCCTTGTTGGAAACATCGGCTTTAACAGGGATTGCCCTGCCTTGCTGATTTTCTATTTTTTCGACTACCTCCTGAGCACTTTTAGAGTGCTTGCAATAATTTACAGCTACAGATACCCCATATCTTCCTAGAGTCAAAGCAATCTCTCTTCCAATCCCTCTTGAAGCTCCTGTAACTATTCCTACTTTCCCCTCTAGCTTTAAATCCATATTTTCTATCATTAGAGTAACCTATGGTTGGTGTTAATTTATAAACAGTCCTCCATTCACATCGATGATTTCACCAGTGATAAATCCCGCTTTTTCCGAGGCTAAAAAAGACACAGCAAAGGCTACATCCTCGGGTTTCCCCAATCTTCCTAAAGGCGTCTGATTAATGATTTGCTGTCTTTGTTGTGGAGTAAAAACTTTACCCATACAGGTTTCAATTAAACTAGGAGCAACAGCATTCACAGTGATGTTAAAAGGAGCCAAATCTTTAGCTGAGGATTTAGTAAAGCCAAGAATTCCTGCCTTAGAAGAAGCATAAGCTACTCCTACATTTAAACCTCCACACTCACCAGCTACCGAAGAGATATTTATTATACGCCCATATCTTTGTTTTTTCATAAGGGGAATAGCAAATTTCGTGCAAATAAAGGTTCCCGTGAGGTTTATTTCAAGAACTTTTTACCATAAATGAAGGTTTGTCTCTTCTATCCCTTCTTGAGATAAAATCCCTGCGTTGTTGACTAAAATATGAAGATTAGTAAATTCCTTTTCTATGACACTGACTATGTCTTTAACTTCTTTTTCTCTGGTAATATTTGCTTTTATAAAAGAAACTTTCGCTCCTGTTTTCCTTTGGATCTCCTGGCTTGCTTTTTGTCCTGCTTCCTCATCAATATCGTTAAGAATTACGTTTGCCCCTTCCTTTGCAAGAAATAAAGCTATAACCTTACCTATTCCTCTTGCTGCTCCAGTGATAAATGCTATTTTGTTTTTCATTGATTCCTTCTTGTTTTAACGAAGTGATTATATTTCATAAGGTTGATTTTCTATTACTCTTGGATCATGAGAGGGAAGAACTATATCAGCTGTTTCACGAATCCGTCTCATTGCATTGAAACATTCCTCTAGGTTATAATTGAAACCTACCGGAATATCCTCCTTTATATTCCTATAGGTAAATACCACATCCCCGGTTAAGATGACTTTTTTATTATTATCTCCTTTTAACTCAATTCCTTGACTCCCGGGAGTATGTCCGCCGGTTCGAAATAATCTTATTCTTTTATCAACATAAACATCGCCATCTACCACTATAAGATTTTCCATAAAAAATTTAGTTAGTCTTTGGACTGTCTCTTTGTGCACATACTTCACAAACCAAGGATGAGGAGGATTGTTTGCATAGTCCAGGGCTATTTGCTGAATATAAACCCTAGCTTGGGGAAAGTTGAATATTACAGGAGAAAGATGGTCAAAGTGAGTATGGGTAATTATAATACTATGAATTAGATTAGTCCTTATCCTAAGTTCCTTTAACTGGTTAAGAGGCATTTCCTCAGTCGTTTGTTTTATATCCAGCATGTAATTTTTAGCAAAATCCGCATCAAATCCGGTATCCACAAGAATAAAATTTTCTTTTTCACAATCCTCAATAATCCATATATAGTTATACAAAAGGACACATCTACGCTTTGCTTCCAAAAAGAACACTCTGGAATAAGGATTTTCACACTCACCAACTTTTATAGGGATTATCTTGAAAATCATCTACTAAGTCTCGGATCTGTTTTCCACATTTCTGGGGATTTCCAAAGAAAGTTCTTTCCATCTTTTAGAAGCTACACCAATAACTTCTCTCGTTTTTTGAATGTCTTTAGTTTTTATTCCTTTAAGAATCATCTTGTGATATTTTAATGATTCGTCTGCTATCTTACCCTTATAAAGAATCCTAAAAATAGAGGAAATATATAGCTGATAAATTGCCTGAGCTATTTCAGTTATTAAGAGATTGTGAGTGGCCTCAGCAAATGCGAAGTGGAAATCCAAATCATACCTACTCAATATTTCACTACCTGTTACCCCTTGAGAATATGCCTTTTGGAAGTTTTGAATAGCCTCTTCCATTTTTTTTACGTCCTCTGGGGTGGCTTTCTCCATTACCACTTCCAGCATTCCTATTTCTAACATCTTACGAAGTTCTGCAAGCTCGGTAGAGGTTTTATCCTGAAGAATGAGTCGAAAGACCAAATAATCCAAGAGAGAAGAACTAGGACCTTTAGAAATATAAGTTCCATTCCCCGGTCTTACCGTAACTACACCTAAAGCGGTCAGCATTTTTATAGCCTCTCGTACTGATACCCGACTTACAGAGAATTTCTCACACAGCTGATCTTCTGAAGGAAGCTTCTCTCCCGGATGTAATTCCTCTTTAATCAAGGCCTCTTTTATTTCTGCAATTATTTTTTGTACTAATGTTTTTTCTCTAAGGTTTTTTCTTTCTTGTGCAAATTTCATAAGGTTTGCTCCAGCTAGGCATAATATATACTATATAAGACATATTATAGCATATCTATTTATTTTGTCAGGTTCGCGTTAAAATTTAGCCAACAGGTTCGCGTTAAAATCCACTGAAAAATTGAAAGTTGGTGCTAATTTTAAGTTTTTTGGAAAAAAAAGATAGAGATGGAAAGCTTTAAATGGAAAAATAGTGACATATGTTAAAAATGATAGACTTAATTACTATGTGAAAATATTAGTTTTTTTGTGGTAGCTTCTGTTAGAGATGAAAGGCTACCGCAGATAAAAGAAAAAAGGGTTTGTACACTTGACAAACACCAAATTTATTTTTCCGCCTGCCTTTTTTGACTATCTTGGCGCTACTGCACTCAGGACAGGTGACTTTTTCTTTTTTAGCCATGGGCCTGAGTTTTACTCCCTCCATACTAGTAAATTACTGTCAGATCCTTCTCGCCAACAAGAGTTATTCACGAGAATGACCTCTGGAGAGAAGTAATCAAGATGGAAGAAAGGGAAAGCGAACATTCACTCTAGCAAGCAAACCTC
>Ga0114921_10000783_pt1 | contig 13720 bp, 14 predicted proteins | sample BentaG_FD_87016 | JGI IMG/M metagenome (GOLD analysis project Ga0114921, IMG submission 87016) | Deep subsurface microbial communities from South Atlantic Ocean to uncover new lineages of life (NeLLi) - Benguela_00093 metaG | ecosystem: Environmental > Aquatic > Marine > Oceanic > Sediment ...
ACTTCTGTATCTGACTATAACTCATATTGACGCTGTACATAATCTCGGTCTTGCCAGCGCCATTTTCGCCCACCTTCAACATATCGGCAATTATTTCAATGCTGGAACGCCGCTGATTTATCTTCATCCGTTACCCACCCCACTTAATTACTAGGACTATTGTACTAGCCTAGATAAGGGTTGTCAATAGGTTTATTTTAATATCCCTTTTTAAGAAGCCAGGGATGATGCCACTTTAAGAATCTAAAATAGCCCCAGATACCAGTTAAGGACGTCGCTTCCCCAGAGTAAGGTAGCTATAGTTGCCAGTGACAAGAAAGGACCAAACGGGATATACTCTTTCCTCCTCTTTATTTTAAGCAGGAGAAGAATTGCCGCTACCACTCCGCCTAAAACTATTCCCAGAAACAAGGCGACAAATACCAGGGGAAAACCACTAACAAGCCCGATTAAGGCTGCCATTTTGACATCCCCCCACCCCATTCCTCGAGGGAAAACAAGGGCCACTATTAGCAATATGGTGAAACCGATAATACCACTGATCAAAGCGTTGGCTCCGCCAATTAGAGCTGCCAAAATCCAAGGCTGGGGTAGGAAGATATCTAAAATCCCTGGCTGGGGCAAGAGGAAATCTAGAATCAAAACTACTGCCGCCGCCGGATAGACTATTTTATTTAAGATAAGTTTGTGCTCGAGGTCAATTAGCCCGAGCACAATAAATAGAGACGAGTAAAAGGCGCTAACGGCGAGCTCAATACTCAAACCATAGTATAAGTAGAGGCAGGCAAAAAGGAGCCCACTCCCAACCTCCACCCAGAATGTGCGTCGGGATATAGGCGCTCGGCAGTAGCGGCAACGACCACGCAGCCACAAGTAACTAAACACCGGTACAAGGTCTTTTACTGACAGGCGATGCTGACAGGAATCACAGTGAGAGGGTGGATAGACCAGTGACTTACCAATGGGCAGGCGGTCAATGCAGACATTGAGGAAACTGCCCACCGCCATACCGAGTAAGGCAAAAAGAATACTAAAGAGGATCTCCATTAGGCTACATTGTGTATCCTTTTGGCCAGCCAGTCAAGAGCAAAACCACAACAAAGCTTAGTTTATACAGGACTTTCTTCTTATGCCAGAGGGTGACCAATAACTCATTGACGCTGGGCTAGCTTGTGATAAGCTTTAAATAAAGCCAATAAAACAAAAGAAGGAGGTGATAAGGGTTGAAAAAATTCATTAAGCAGTTTCACTATGGTGAGAAGGGCTTCACCCTGATTGAGCTTCTGGTGGTGGTTGCCATCCTCGGTGTCCTGGCTGCCGTAGCCGTCCCCAATGTCGGCAAATTCATTGGCAAGGGTAAGGCCGAGTCTTGGGCGACTGAACTGCACAACATCCAGACCTCTTCGATGGCAATGTTAGCCGACAGCACGGCCGGTACTCTGGCTCCAGTATCGGGTGTTAGTGACATGGACACGGTGCTAACTACTGATACCACGGCCTTAATACTAAGCGACTATCTGACCGGACTTAATGCTGACGGCACAGTCAAGACAGGCTGCACCTATGACTTTGCCACAGATGGGACTGTTACCCAGACGACCCCATAGCCTTAGCTTGACGATTTGAGCCCTGCTTAAATCGTTACATTGGAAAAGCCTGCCAGCGAACTGTTTGACCAAAATTTGCTGGCAGGCTTTCCTGTTTTTATTTAAAGGAAAGGCAGTTTTGATGGCTATCTTTCGAATTTAAAGTAAGGTTGGAGAAGGGGCTAATTTGCCTCGTCTTTGGGGATAAGTTTTGTTACCTCATCCCGGTCACTACAGAAGTCGTAAAGGCTTTGGCGGTTAATTACACCCTGTCGGTAAAGTCTCACCAGTGCCTGGTCTAAGAGTTGCATTCCCTGCTGAGCATGAGTGCGGATGGCATTGGGTAACTGGTGAATCTTGCCCTCCCGGATTAGGTTTTTGACCGCTGGATTTGCCAGCATAATCTCAACCGCTGCTATCCTCCCTGAGTTATCAGCCCTGGGGACAAGCGCCTGGCATAGCACACCAAGAAGCAGGGAGGCTAGCCTGGCTTGAGCTAAATGACGCTCAGGGGGAGGGAAAAGGTCGATTACTCTTTCAATAGCCTGGGGGGCACTTGGGCCATGACCGGTAGAAAGCACCAGATGTCCAGTTTCAGCTAGAGTAAGTACTGCGGCTGCTGTCTCGCCGTCCCTCATTTCTCCAACCAAAATCACATTCGGGTCCTGCCTCAAAACATGCTTTAGTGCCGCAACAAAGGACAGGGTATCACTGCCAAGTTCCCGCTGGGTTATGGTGCATTTGAGATCGGGATGGACATATTCTACAGGGTCTTCGATGGTAACCACACGCCGGCTTTCAGTATTGTTGAGGTGGTTAATCATCGCTGCCAGCGTAGTAGATTTACCGCTACCAGTAGGGCCACTGACTACCACCAAACCTCGGGGTCTTGAAACCAGCTCCTTACATACCTCAGGTAATTCCAGCTCGTCAAGTGTGGGGATGGTCATTGGCAGCAGCCGGATAGCAAGACTAATCGTGCCGCGCTGCATTGCCGCATTACACCTGATTCGGCCAACCTCGGAGACGGTATAGCCAAGGTCTAACTCAAGATTATTCTGAAAGTCTTCTCTTTCCTTCGCCGAGGTTATCTGTTCAAAAGCCTGGTTTATATCCTCTGGCACAAGGGGCAGCATATCATCTGCTGGCTCAAGCAGACCATTAATACGCAAAAGTGGCGGCCTGGAGGAAACAAGGTGCAAATCAGAAGCACCCTTTTCTTTGGCTAAATAAAGGAGCGAGAAGATATCCATCAACCTTATCCTTTTGATCTTATAACTAGGGTGAAATCCATCCCTTCGTCTTCGGTCATGGCCATAGTGGCAATAATTATTTCCCGAAACCTACCGCTTTCCTTTAAGCCTCGGGCATAGGCTAGGACTTCAGCCTCACCAGGCGCCTGGCCGTATATGGTCAATATATTGCCATCGTGGTTGATTTTAGCTAGACTTATGGCGCTAGGCAGAGCACTGGTTACTGTTTCTAAATCGCGGCTAATTTTATAATCCTGACCATCAAGGCTGGAAAGCGCCGCGGTGAAGGCATCATGAGAAGCCTCTGCCTCAGCCAGTTCTTGCTCTAACTGAGCAATATTCTGCACCAGTTCCCGCTTCTCAAGTTGCTTTTGTCTGACAAGCTGGTTAGTAATGTCCAGATGGCTATGCATTGCCTCAATATTGGCGGAAGCGCTTTGAACCAGCATCATCAGCGGAACAGCTAGACCAATAAAAGCGGCAGAACCGGGCAGTATTAAAACCCTAGTTAATGACAGGGGTTTGGGTCGGTAGGCAGCAGGCAGGGCGTTTAAATTTGCCACCGAGAGCCCGGTCTCTTCCCCTAATGGTAGCTCTTTTAAGGCTAAACCGATGTTGACCATAAAGTGGCTGAGGGCAAACCCCTCGGGACACTGCAGTGGTGAAGAGAGTAGTAAAACTGGATACCCAAGCTCGTCTGATAAGAGGAGGCGCAGCTCCGGCTCATTAACCAGTTCCCCAGAGACAAATATCGGGGTGCTGGGGGTAAGGGGCTTATCCTCATTATTGGAATTGTAGAATTTGATGGTTCGGTCAAGGTCTTCCTTTATCATCGGCAGCTTCTCTTGCCAAGTTAGCGCCTCTGAGGGGAAGGAGACAGTACGAACTGGATGTGGGATTCCTTCAGCCATAATTACGATGTCAAACTCAGTTGGCTGGACATCTAAAATTATGGCCGTCCTTTCCTTCACTACCCTAGCTAGGGCTAATGGTTTTAGATCCAGGAAATAAGGCCTAAGTCCTGCCTTATGCAGTGTGGTGAGCATGGCATCAGCAGTCTTACGACGCAGGGCAACCAGAAAAACCTGTGTTTTACTTCCCCACCCTGGAATCACCTGCCAGGTTAGGTAAAGTTGCTCCAGAGGTATTGGCAGTGTTCTTTTTGCCTCCTGCATTACCGCTTCAGCCAGCATCGTTTTCGGTAGCTGGGGTAAAGTAATGTGTCGGGTTAAACACAAACGACCGCTTAAGCCAGCGATGACTTTTTTTGCCTTTATCTTCTGAGCCCGGAGGAGTTTTTGAATCTCGGTGGCAAGTTCTGTCTCCTTGATGATAACAGTATCCTTAACCAGGCCTGGTTCAAGTGGCAGGTAAGCCCACTTTTTAATTCGTTTATTATCGGTTAGCAGTAGTCGGATGCTACTATCATCAATATATAAGCTAACAATCTTCTTCGCCATAGTTAGTCACCCTGATAAGTATAGATAGCAAGCCCAATTGTAGCTGACGGCTTCTCATCAGCGGTTGGCTCCGAGACACTTATTTCCACCGAGTTTAAAACGGCGGTGGTAAGGTCACTGTTTAACCTAGCAATAAAGCTTATTAGACTAGTTACCTCTCCCTCAGCCCTTACTGTAAGCGGTAGAACAGAGCAAGTAATTCCGTTCAGGTCACCACTGGTCAGGCCTGTTGAAGAAAGCCTGGTAATTTCAACTTCACAGGTCTCAGCAATTTCAAATAGGGTGTCGGTGAGATTAATGCTCTCAATGGACGGAGAGAGCATAGCCTTGGCAGTTTCAAGCTGGGATAAGGTCTGGCTCAGGCGCTGCTCAAGTTCCTGCTGCTGAGAGACAAGCCCCTCAAGTTGAACCCCTTTTAACTCAAGCTTAGCTAAGGGAAGTCCCTCTCTAAGTCGGCTTTGCTCCTGAAGTTGCCCCAAACGAACTGCCCCCAGGCTGGCTAAGGCAATAATACCAATACCAACCCCCAGAATTATCCAGCCAGTTTTACTTATTTTCAAAGCTCGCATTTTATACAACCCTTACTTTAATACCTGCCACGAGAGGATATATATTGTCCCATCGGCTAACATTACATCAGCTACTATGGCGCTAATCACATCATTCTCAGAATTTGTCGCTGTAGCCGTAATCCTATATGCAGTGCCGGTGATTTCACCAACTTCCCCAATGTCACTTCTACAGGCTACTACCCAGCTATAATCACCCTCCTGGCTCTCCTGCCCGCTAATATAAAAGGTTTGGGTTTTAACAGGGTTACTCAGGGAGACATAGGGGTGAGGCGGATTCATTTCCCAGTTGAGCAGGTAAACCCCCTGGGTATCTAAGACCTCATCCGGCTCCTCAGTAGATAGGTTATCTACAAAGTATGAAGCCGAACCCGGGTTATAGCTGTAACCTATCGGAATCCTGGCTCCTATCTCTAGCAAGTGGATGACCGATTGTCCTGACTCGGGTTGCCAAGTGACAGTGATGGTATGTTTATAAGCCTGCTCCCCCACATCCCAAACCACCTCCCCGCCTACTGCCAGCCAGTCGCAGTGCACCCCAGCCTCAACAAGCTCACCGAAATACAAGGTATAGGTTCCTTCTTCTTCAGTTTGTATTGCTACCTGCATCTGGTTGATGCTTTCTGTTAGCTGCTGGGGTGGTGAGATAGCATTCTGAAGGCACCACAGCGTATTTTCCACGCCAGCCTCAGCAGCATAAAGCCCATCTACACCACTCTTAATTACTTGGCCACTCCTAAGGCCAGTGGCAGCATAATTAAGACTGGGGACAATCGTAAGTCCGCCCAAAACGAGCAGGGCCAAAACTATAGGCAGGGCTTGCCCTTTCTGGCTAGCTATTATTTGCTTTAATAGTCTCAGCATTGTGCTCCCTTAATTAGAGGTTGGGACGGCGCTTAACCTGGTATTCCCTGGTCTCTCTGGCTTCTCCGGAGAGAGCAGTGAGCTTTATGGCTAGCACCGGGCTCTGGTAACTCACTTTACTGGTATTATCCGGGTCATCAGGGTCATAATAAATATATCTAGCCACCAGAGTCTGCTCATTGGCCCCAGCGCTACTCCAGTGACTGCGCTTAAGTGTTCCAACCCCACCGCTTAAGTCTTCAAAAAAGTACCTAACTGAGTGATTGATATCATCATCGCCATAATGCCACTCAGTCCAGGTTAAAACTAAAAAATCTGGGGGCTCTAGGTTGTCAATAATGACACTCTCCGCCATCTGAGCATCATAGCTTAGCCAGTAGCCAGCATTTTGCACTTGGGTAACGCAAGTTATATGGTTGTTACTGCGCTCAGTCCCTTTGAGGGTCTGGAATATAGCCTGAGTAGCGGCGCTGGCTAAAAGGGCTATAACAGCCAAAGCTACTATAAGTTCAATGACGGTAAAACCTTTCTCATTTCGCTTCATCTATCTACCTTGTAACCCTCCAGCTTGATTACTTCTTTCTCGTCATGTTTGACAGCAACTGTTACCTTCTGGATGCCATCATCAGGCTGGTGTAAAGGCTCAGCGGTAATTAGCACTGAGTAGTTAATATAATCGTCACCGCTGGGCAATGATGCTGGGGAATACTCGGTGGCATCGTATATATAATCAGCGTTTTTGACCCACTCTATTTGACTTCGAGCCAGGCTTTCGGCAGTAGCCTGTTCATCAGCGATAATAGTAGCCTTGGAGGTAGTAGCCAGGCCGCTGAGAAAGCTTACGGCAACAGCGCCCAGAACAGCCAGGGCAATCGCCGTTTCAATAAAGGTTACCCCTCGCTGACTCCTAAATATACTTAACACTCTTAAAACCCGTAACCGCATCACTATAATCTCCTTAAGTAGCCAATCTTCTTTCAAGCTAAGCTACCTGCCCGAAAATAGAATACATGGCTGAAATTAAGGACAAGGCAATAAGACCAATCACCATAGCTATAATCAAGGTCATCATCGGCTGAATCAGTCCGATGAGGGAGCGGGTTTTATCTTCAGCTTCAGCCTCGTAACTTTCGGCTACAGCAAGCAAGGTGGTATCAAGGGAACCGGTTTCCTCACCAACCCTGACCATCTGCACCATCATCGGCAGAAAGAGGCTGTTCTTGGCCATTGGCTGGGATAAGCCTTCACCCTTAATCATATCCTGCTGGACATCAATGAGCGCCTTAGCTATCACCATATTACGGCAGCTCTGGATGACGAGGGGCATAATCGCGGTCAGGGACAAACCAGCGCGGAATAGTAGTGACAAGTTCCGGCATATGCGGGCAAGCTCATTTAAATGGTTTACTCGCCCAACTAGAGGTAGGCTAAGGGCTAGTTGGTGGCAACGGTACTTGCCACCTAGGGTCTTGTTGTAAGCGAAAGCCAGACCAGCAGCAATAAGCAGCGCTAACAGGATATAAACCCCCTGGCTTTGGAGTGCACTGGCGAGGTTAATCACCAACCTGGTTATTGCTGGCAATTCAGCACCAAGCGAACTATACAGACTACCGAAGGCTGGTAAAACCAAGGTGACCAAGATGCCGATGACGGCAATAGTTACTACAGAGGCAATGACTGGATAGATAAGCGCGTTCTTGATACTTCTGGTGGCAATAATCTCTTTCTCCATATAATCAGCCATCTGCCTGAGCACCATCTCCAGCCCCCCGGTCTCTTCACCCACACTCAATGACTGGCAATGAATTGGAGAAAAGAACTCGGGGTGTTTGCGCATGGCTACAGAGAGTTGATTCCCGCCGCGAACATCGGTGATTACTTCAAGCAGAACCCCTCTTAAAGCACGGCTGGATGCCTGAGCCTGTAGTAATTCAAGAGAGGTGACAATACTTAGGCCAGATTCAAGGAGCAGGGCTAGCTGGCGGTAGAAAAGCAGTATTTCGGTTGGCTTGGGCCGAGACAGGCATCTTTTGAGTTTATCAAAACTAGCAGACTGAGCAATCGGTTTAAGGTTAATTACCTGGTAACCAGCATAGTCCAAAAGCTCAGTTACTGCCTCCTCACTTGTAACCGCTAATTTGCCTCTTATAACCTCCCCGCTCTTATTGTAGGCAACATATTGGTAAATTATTTAACTTCACCCCCATTGTTTTATCCTTAAAAAGACTACCCTACTCTAGAGTGTAGGCATTGCGCAAGACTTCGGAAGGGGTGGTTATATCTGCCCCTACCTTAAGCATGCCATCCTTTATTAAGGGTATCATCCCCTCTTTAATTGTCTGAGAGCGTAGCTGGCCAGCTGTAGTACCAGCAAGTAGCATTGTCCTTATCTCATCGCTCATATTTAGTATTTCAAAGATTCCGGTTCTTCCCCGGTAGCCGGTTTGGGCACATGATTTGCAGCCACTACCATAGAGGAACTTACTCCGCTCCTCCCCACTATCACTTGAGTAGGCCAGCTGCTCAAGCAAAGGAACCTTAACTAGGCGGGCGCAATCAGGACAAACACAACGCACCATTCGTTGTGCCACAACACCAATTAGGGCTGAGGAGACTAAAAATGGCTCGACACCTAAATCAAGGAGACGAAAGACTACCCCTACCGCATCATTGGCATGGATTGAAGATAGTACCAGATGTCCGGTGAGAGCTGACTGGACGGCAATCTTAGCTGTTTCGGCATCACGTATCTCACCGACTAATATCACATCAGGGTCAAGGCGTAGTAGCGACCTAAGCCCGCTGGAAAAAGTAATGCCAGCCCGGGGGTTAACCTGAACCTGATTAATGTTCTTGAACCGATACTCCACCGGGTCTTCAATGGTAACAATATTTCGTCCGATGTAGTCAAGCTGGTTAACTGAAGCATAAAGGGTGGTGGTTTTACCGGCACCAGTAGGGCCACTGACTAGGATCACGCCATAAGGAACTTTGAGCATCTTTTCATATATTTCCAGACTCTGGGGGGAAAAACCTAGCTCAAGGAGGGCCAGGGTAGCCCGTGATTTATCCAAAAGCCGTAGCACCGCCATTTCACCATTGACAGTAGCCGTAGTGCCCACCCGGATATCCACCAGCCGCCCTTTGGTTTTGACTGAAAACTGACCATCCTGAGGACGGTGATGGTCAGCAATGTTCATATTAGCCAGGACTTTAATTCGAGAAATCAGTGGAGTAGCCGTCTTCAAAGGCAAGGAAAGCATATCGTGAAGGGTACCATCGATGCGGTAGCGTACTCGCAGCCCATCTTCCTGTGGTTCAAGGTGTACATCAGAGGCTCGGGCTTTGACCGCCTCATCAATGATAAGCTTCAGTGCCCGGGCTACCGGGGCATCAGTGGCAGTATCAAATTTAATCTGTGGTTCTGCTCCCTCACCGGGTACTGGAATACTGGAAACTTGCTTCTCGATTTCATCATAAGCCTTGTAATTAGAGTCAATAGCCTCTCGAATTTCCTCAACACTGGCTACTTCAGGCTCGATACGCATTTGGCTATGAGTGGCTAAAGCCTCCAGGGCAAAGATGTCTTGAGGGTTTGCCATCGCTATCCGAAGGGTACTATCATTTACTTCCAGTGGTATGACGCTATATTCCCTGGCCATTACCTCAGGGATGAGTCTTAATGCCTCAGGCTGAGGCAAATATTTTCGTAACTTGATTCGATTTTCTTCGGAAAGGGTTTTCATCGTTAGCTTTTATCCTCACAAGTCTTTATTCCCCATCTTGTGGCGTAGCCTCGAACCGGTAGCCATGAGCCCATTCTAGGCTAGCCAAGTTGGGATAACAATGACTCCTTGGTACCGGGTTGGGATAAGAAAAAAGTACTAACTAGTTTTTCGCCACCAAGGGGTGAGCGCCTCTCTTTACCAGCGAATCTTCCCTATTTGTTACTTCGAAATGTTTACGAGATATTTATTCCTTGGGGCCAGTTGTTTATGCTTTGTTTATGTGTGGTATGTAACAATCAATACAATCGTCAATCACGCAACGAAGGCATAGGCTCTCACTAAAACACCCAGCTTAAGCAGCACACCTATAAGGTAAGCTCAAGGGTTTAGTTATAATTAACTAGGTATTAGGAGACAGATTTGATAGAGATAACTAAGTTAGAGAAAAGTTTGGAACCGTGGTGCGCAGAATACCTTACCACTGGTGCTGTTGCCCAGTATTGCGGGGTGACCAAGGTGACAGTACTACGGTGGATTCAGAAGGAGCTGCTGGCAGCGTTTAAACTTCCTGGGGGTCACAATCGGATACATAGAGACAATTTTGATGAATTCCTAATGAAGTATGAGATACCAGTCCACAGGAGAATGGTTGAAAATCAGTGATTATCTTAATTTTGACCAAGCAAACTTTGGCAAAGTGAGGCTAGAATGCGCCGTCCTCAAATCCTTATTGTTGATGACGACCCAGTACTAATAAGATTCTTGCGAGCCAATCTGGAAGCTAGAGACTGTGAGGTACTTACGGCAATTGGTGGTGCTGAGGCGCTTAATCTGGTGGAAAGGGAACTACCTGACCTCATAATCCTGGATATCATGATGCCTGAGATGGATGGTTTTGAAATCTGCCAGAGGCTTCGTGAGTGGTCACAAATCCCGATTCTAATGCTCAGTGCCCGGGGTGAGATAAAGGACAAGGCAAGATGCCTTAACCTTGGTGCCGATGACTATATTACCAAACCGTTTGGAATAAGCGAACTACTAGCCCGGGTCAGGGCGGTGCTAAGGCGTACCGAAGCCCTCAGTACCACCGTCACCCCACCATCCTTTACCAGTGGTGACCTTGAAATTAACTTCGTGCAGAGGCGAGTAATTGTTGCCGGAAATGAGGTAAGATTAACACCCACCGAATATAACCTCCTACAGGAATTCGTCCTTAATGCGGGCAAGGTTCTTACCCATACTTATCTCCTAAACAAGATTTGGGGCCCCGATTACATCCAAGAAAAGGCGTACTTGCGAGTTTTTGTCGGTCGGCTGCGGAATAAGATTGAGTCTGACCGAGTAAATCCCTCCTATATCCTCACCGTCTCTGGTGTGGGCTATCAGTTTAAAGATACGGCATAACGCCAAAATCCAGTCGCTACAGGATAATCGGACAAACTACCCTTTTTGACCCTATCCTGATACCGGTTGTTAAATCCATAATCTTGTAATTACGTTGCTGCGGGTGTTATCATTCTTTATGCTCAAGACAACAAGTGGCTGGCTGATGACCTAATAAACCTTTAATCACCTTTGGTTATTGATAAAATGTGCAAAGGCATCCTGAAACGATTTTCTTGGCTAATAGCCATTGGCCTGTGCCTCCAAATCAGCCTTTTTAGTTCAGCACAAGCGGCAGAAGACCCGGTTCAGGTCAAGGAGTTAAATTTCGTTTTTCTTCATGGTGCTGGTGGACATGTCTGTACTTTGCAGCTTTTGGCTGACAGCATCATGGAGCAGCTACCAACACATATTCATGACTACGAACAAGCCAATCCAGACACTAGGATTCGGGTTGATACCTTGCAAAGGTGTTACCCCAACGATGTTGATATTGATACCTGGGCTAGTAACATCGCCCATACCATCAACAAGCATTTTAATGACAAAAAGAATCTAATCTTAATTGGGCACAGTATGGGAGGTAAGGCAGCCCTTTATACAGTAGCGCAGAATCTAGGCGATTTAGCCAGCAAGACGGTGCTGGTGGTAACCATAAATAGCCCGATTAAGAGCCTTAACAAGTATTATGTTATCGGCGGTGGCTCGGTACTGGATTACTGTCGAGCCAGGTGGCTGCTTTCAGACCGAGGGGTTTGTAATTCTGCAGTCTACTACGATAGCTCTCAAGATGGGAGCTGGGTAGGTTCAAATAAGCACTGGCTTGCTTTCACATCGGGCGAAACAGCACCACTTAGTGAGCAATTTAATGTTGGCGGGGTTGATGCCCTACCCCGAAACATGGATGACAGTGCCATTCCACTCTCAGCTCAATATTCTGATGGGGCTGATGTAATCTACTATGGTGAGCATGGTCATAGCGATTTTGAAGTCTCAGATGAGATAGCCGGATTCATTGCCGACCAAACCCTCCGTTACCTTTTTGGTGGGCAAATAGAATGCTCCGTCTTGGCGAGAAGTGGTGTTTTTGAACATAAAGCTGATTGGCTACTGGGAACAGATTACTGGGAGGATATTGTCGGTGAAGTTCTTGCCAGTAGTGGCAGGCTGTGGCATATAAATCAGTCCCGCACCAGGTGGCAAGAGTGGCAGGACGTGGTTGGGGAGTGCCCCGCTGAGGGCAAGCGGAGTAGCTACCAAGTTAGTCCAGTGAGATTATTCCCCTTTTTCACTGGCATCAAGGAATGGCACTGGTTGAGTCCGGATAACCCTGAAGATCATCGGCTATATTTACGCACCAGAGCTGCCCCTGGGAGTTACCTAGAGGTCGAGTGGAGTGTTTATCGGCGGGGGCTACTGCCCGAGGGGATTAAGCGCGACCACTATGAAATTGAAATAGTCACTGGCACACCACTCACCAAAATTGAACGAGTGTCATGGGCAACTGATGACCCTCGTGACTTGAGGTTGCGAATATGGTCGGAAGCAGAAAGCCCATTCCGGTGGTTTAAGGCTGAGTGGAGAGCCTACTCTAAAGAAAGCCGACAGAGAAAAGTCATTGACGAAATTCCTGGGCAACCAAATTGATTACATCCTGAGTTTGGTTCGAGTCTTGATCAGATAATTTAAGCTATCCCGGGTTACAATACCAATTACCTTATCTTTTTCCAAGACTGGTATCTGGCTTATTCCCAACTCATCCATTTGCTCAAGCAGGCTTGCTGCCGACTTTTGAGGATGAGCCGTCTTAAGCTCGCTCCGGGGTGTCATAACTTTACCGATGCGGGTGGAGTCCCAGTGCTCTTTAGGTATTTTCTTTATATCGCGCATCGTCACCATCCCTTGTAGTCCAACCTCCTCAACTACAATAAAGTAGCGCCGTCCCGTAACTAGAACGTAATCCCGAACCAACTGACCAAGGCTAAGTTGCGGGTTGATAAGAGGACCTTCCCCAGTCATGATATCCCGAGCTGTAATACCTTGAAGGACTTCACGCGGTACTGCCTGACGACGACTCTGTGCTGCTGCACTCTGTAAAACCCACCCCATAAATGCCAATAGTAGTCCGACAAACCACTGGTGTGCCAAAATCAGCACCAGAATACCGCCAACAATGAAGAGTAAACCAACACCCCGTCCAGACCAACATACAGTACGTGTTGCCCGGTCATAATTGCCAGTCGCCCTCCACAGGATGGTTCGCAAGATTCTGCCTCCGTCCAGAGGAAAACCGGGGATAAAGTGGAACAAGAAGAGCATAAAATTAATAAAAGCAAGCCACTGCAGGAGTCCAGCGATGATAATACTGCCAGCACCTGCCAGTATCAGATGAACTCCGGAAAACACCCCGGCTATTATCAGGGTGGACAAAAGTCCAGTCACCGCCATCAGAAGCTCAAGGATAGGGAAGGTTGCCTCTCTAGCTATCTGAGATACCCCACCAAAGACAAATAAAGTCAGGCTCCTCAACGGGACACCTTTACTGAGCGCCACAAAACTAACCACCAGTTCACGAATACCTACCGAGGCGAAAAAAAGTAAGCTGGCGGCTATGCCAAGAACTATCCTTTGCCATAACGGATAAGCCTCGGGAAACTGGGTCACTACAGTGGCAGTTATTAAGAGTAAAGCAACCAACCAGGTATAATGCAGTTTTAGGCGGATACCAAAAATCCGACCCAGATTAGCGGCAGTTCCCATTTTCACTTCCATAATAGTATGACCTAACACAGTATTGTGCATTTTGAGTAGGTAGCTCGTTTTTGTCAAGCTCGCTCAATGTCATAACGCATAGAATCCTCAGCTTATTGATTCTTG
>Ga0114921_10000784_pt1 | contig 13718 bp, 14 predicted proteins | sample BentaG_FD_87016 | JGI IMG/M metagenome (GOLD analysis project Ga0114921, IMG submission 87016) | Deep subsurface microbial communities from South Atlantic Ocean to uncover new lineages of life (NeLLi) - Benguela_00093 metaG | ecosystem: Environmental > Aquatic > Marine > Oceanic > Sediment ...
AGTACAAACAATAATAATTGAAGAAGGTGGAATATGGAGTTTCTCAGTTCTAAAGGCTTTAATCAGATTGAACTCACTTCTTCAGGTAATATTTGTTTTAAGTCTTAAATTAAAAAAAAAGGGAATAATTACGATTTCAATTGTATATTAAACGGAAATTAAAATAAGACAAAACTCCAATTAAGGAGGTTAAAATGTTTGAAGATTCTTTTATGAGAGGTGAAAAAAAGATAGGATTAAAGGCTTTAGTTTTCCCCCTTTCACTTACAGCGCATGTAATTGTGGCCTTGCTTATAATAATTTCTCCCCTAATAAACCCAGGAGCCTTTCCTCAAATCGAAGTGACCACTGCCTTTTTAGCTCCCCCACCACCTCCTCCACCTCCTCCCCCACCTCCAGCTAAAAAAGCCTCAAAATCCAGAGTTAAAACCCGGATCAAACCTGTCCGCGCCCAAAAAGCCATTGAACCAGGTAAGCTTGTCGCCCCAGTAGAAATCCCCGAGGAAATAGCCGAAGAAGATATCTCTGATTTCGGTATCGAAGGCGGCGTGGAAGGCGGAGTCGAGGGCGGTGTCGTAGGTGGAGTGCTCGGCGGCGTGGTGGGAGGCGTGCTCGGCGGTGTGGTCGGCGAAGTGGCAGCTCCAGTAAGAGCAGTGGGTGAAATCAAACCCCCTAGATTAATCAAAAAAGTGGAGCCTCTCTATCCTGAAATCGCCCGCCAGGCAAGAGTCGAAGGGGTAGTGATTGTCGAAGCCACCACTGATATCTACGGAAGGGTACAATACATAAAAATTCTCAAGTCTATTCCCCTTCTCGACCAGTCAGCCGTCGATGCTGTCCGCCAGTGGGTCTACGAACCCATGATCATCAACGGCAGACCCAGAGGCGTAATCTTTACTGTTACTGTCAGGTTTAAATTAAAATAAGAAAATTTTATATGATTTTCCATTTTAATCTGAAAAGGAGGTACCTAAAATGCAATTTGGTTTGATGGAAATGTGGAATGCTATGGGATTGGTAGCGAAAACAGTGGCGTTTATACTAATTTTCCTCTCTATTATTTCCTTCTATCTCTTTATCGAGAGATTAATAACTTTCGCCCGAGCAAGAATAAGATCGAAACAAGTTGCGCCAATACTTGCTAGTATGTTGAAAAAGGGGCAGATAGACGAAGCTTTGAAACTATCCTCAAGAAAAGAAAACAAGGGAAGCCACTTAGCCCGAGTGACTGCTGCTGGCATACGTGAATTCCTGGAAGGGCAAGAGTCAAATTTAAGCTTTGAAGAGCAGATCGAAACAGCCCAGAGAGGATGCGAAAGAGCTTCTATAATATTTACCCAGGAACTGAAAAGAGGACTGAACACCTTAGCTACAGTGGCTACATCTTCTCCTTTTATCGGTCTTTTCGGAACCATTGCTGGAATCATTAATGCCTTCCGCGGAATGGCCCTTACAGGTTCGGGCGGTATTGGAGCTGTGGCCGGGGGAATTGCTGAAGCCCTGATTACTACTGGTTTCGGAATCCTTGTTGCTATTATCGCTCTCTGGTGCTTCAATATCTTGACCAATAGAGTAGAAATCTATGCCGCAGAAATGGCGAATACTTCCTCTCAAATTGTCGATTTCTTCGTTAAGAGGCGCAAAGAAGTCGTCACATCATAAAAAAAGACAAATTTAAAATAAAGAATAAGAGAGAGGTTAAAAATGGCTGTTCAAGTCGGGGGAAAAGAGGTAGTATCCGAGCCTAATGTTGTTCCCCTGTGTGATGTTCTCCTTGTTTTGCTTATTATTTTCATGGTGGTGACTCCTTTCCTCCAGAAAGGAATCGATGTCAGGCTCCCCACTGCTCTCAATACAGTAAATATGCCCGAGAATCCAGATGTTGTCCTGTCTATCAAGAGAGATGGCCCAAAATACAAAATGTATATCAACCAAGACGAGGTTAAAGAAGAAAATTTACAAACCATGCTCATAGAAGCCTTTTTGAATGTCAGCGAGAAGAAACTCTACCTAAAAGCTGATCAAGAGCTTGAATACGGAATAATTATCGATATAATCGATATCGTTAAAAATTCAGAAATAGAGATTGTGGGCATAATTACTGAAAAAAAGACAGAAAAGATCGATTAAAAAACTCTGTTAACTCGCTTAGGGCAAAGGAAGCTTTCTACATCTTCCTTTCCTTCAGGTACCCAACTCATTGCTTTTTTCCAAATTCCCTCATCTTCCATACAAAAATAAAGAGGAATCTTATCCCCGCCCCAAGCTTTGATGAACTCTATTATCTTCTGATAAAGCTCAAGGCGAAGAGGTTTAAAATACCTGAGCTTCCCGTCTTTCCCCTTGATGAACTCATCATAAATTATTCTCGTGTGGGGAAATCTCTCTTTTATAAGGGTTTTTAAAGAAGGAGGAAATCTCAGACTCCCAAGGCTAATCCAGCTTATTTTGGCCGGGTTAACTGTCTTGAGCAGTATTTTTACAACTTCAGCATAATCTTCTTCCCAGCCTGGATGCCGAACCAAAGGGTCAAAATGGAATCCAAGGTGAAAACCCTTCTCTGAAACTAGCTCGGCTGCTTTTATCCTTTCCTCAACGCTTGGAGCATCTTTTTCCTCCTCTTTAGCTATCCTGAAGGAATTGAGAGACCAGGAAATAATTATATTCTCCGCTGGTTCCAGATTTAAAATATTTTTTATCTCTATAGATTTTGTTTTTAATTCTAAAAAGGCTCCTTCTTTCTCTCTAAAATAGGCAATCAAATCTGATGAATTTTTTGTAATGTGGTCTAAAACGAGGGAATCTCCAAGCTCGCCTGTTCCAATCCGCAGATACTTCTTTTTTCTCTTGCCCAAAAAAATATCCAGCTCCTTCCACAGATCTTCCAGGTTGGCAAAGACTGTGATAAAAGGATTGGACAGATAATCCTGGAGAATGCAGTAGGAACAATCAAGAGGACAATTGAGGACTAAATTAATAATAAAATAATTACAGCCGATATAGTGGGGAGTGCAAGGACAGGGTTTGATGAAATTTCCTTTCTGCTTTGTAATTAACAGATATTTTTTTCCTTCTCCAGTCATATCCCTGGAATCTTTGAGTTTTCGGAGTAATCCTTGAGAATTGGGAATAATTTCCTGCGGAAGCTGTTTTAAATTCTCTAAAATCCTATGAGTCAAGGGAAAATCTAAACTGTTCTCCTCGATATAGACTTTCTGAGGAAAATAAGATGATTCAGACATCCTTTTGTTTCGTTTTTTTCGTTTGTCTCGTTTGTTTCGTTTGTTTAGAATAAATTGCGAGAAAAGTTAGAAAGGCCATTTGTCTTTTTCCTCTCCGATTCAATGATTCCCTATTTCATATTCCTCACTTCTTATCGCCTTCCGCCTGTCGCTGTTCTCTGTTTTTCGATATCGAGTTACAAGTTACTATTAAAAACGCAATATTTAAGGTGTCATCGCGAGGAGCGAAGAAGATTCCTTCGCTTCGCCCGGAACAGGCTTGGCGATCCTCTGTTGCGAGTGAAACGAAGCAATCTCATCAATTAAGGATGAGATTGCCACGCCCTTTCAGGGCCCGCAATGACAATGTAAAGTCATTTATGGCGTTCGTATTAGTCCTGCTTGCTGTTTACTGTTTACTTCTTCATCAGCTTTGAATTCAGAATTTATTCTCTACTTAAAAATTCTGGGAAATTCTTCATGGGAAGCCATTTTCTGGAGTTTCATAAGATTCTCTTCAAGCTCTTCTTTATTCTTAAAGTTAAAGGTAACAGAAATATTTTCATCCTCGAAAAAAGGGGAATGTTTTATACCTATCTCTTTAGGCCATCGCATCTTTTTTAAAGATGAATCAAAAGACTCTCTCCAAAAGGATAAGAGGGGATATCTTCTCTTTCGGAGCAAAAGGCGGAAATTATCTGCCTTTTGCAGAGGGGGCAATTTCTCGGAACTTAGAATGTCCTGGATTTCTTCTGTCATCAGAAATTCCTCCACAGGGATATTCTCTCTTTGCGAGATTTCTTGAAGGTTTTCAAGAACTTCCTTTTGCTTATTCTGGCCTAAAGATAAAAGAAAGGGCAAGATGAGTTTTCTGGATTCTGGCTTGAATGCCGAAAGCTTTTGAAGGGATGAGAAAAGAATATTTTTCTCATGAATGAGTTCCTTTTCTTCAGGCTTAAACTGAGCCAAAGCCAAATATCCCTCATAACAAAAGGAGCTTGAAGGAATATCGAGGAGAGGCAAATAATCTTTTATTATATGATTTTTTTCAAGCCCAAATTCTTTTAGCTTGTGAATGATTTCCGCTTTTTCAACCAGGCTAAAATTCCTTGTCGCCAAATTCTCATAAAAAGCCATAAAAAAATTTTGAAGATCATCCTCTACCTGACTCACTTCAACCGGAATGGATGCAAGAGAAAGCTTGAGACAGGCCAGAACCCTTTTCCAACCTGAAACAAGAATGGCACGGCCTTGGCGATAGGTCACCAGAGGTGGATGGATTAATCCAATCTTTTTCAGAGAATCAATCATTTTCTCCAAAGAAAAATAGTAAGAAATCCTGAATCTTTCATCTTTGAGATAAATTTCTTTTGTTGACAAACTTTCTCTTTTCATAGCTCCTATTTTATTTAAATTAAGGTAACAGGTAAATGGTGAATGTAAGCATCTTTTTTTCCGTGAAGATTTAATAAGGGTATTTGGAAATTTCTTCGCTCCCCTCAGATTTTTAACGCCATTCCTCGTTCGCTTCGCTCAACGGGGTCAGGCCTTGTCGTGATAACACGATTTGAACTTCATTTCATCCTCTGAGCATTTCTTCATAATAAGGCCTGACCCCATTGCTTAAGGAGCGAACTCCGAAGGCTAAATCTTCGAAGGTCGCTTCATCCATCCCCAAATACCCTTATGATATGATTGATTTCTCTCTCATCGCGGAAAAAAAGATGCTCCCAATGAAAAAAAGCGAAAAGTCGTATATTTACTATTTGCTGCTTACTGTTTACTATATAGCGGTAGTGCTCCTGTAAAAAGGATTTGAGAAAATGGAAACCGAAGATGAGGCAATAGTCAAGGCAAGGGCTTTTAGCGGTTTTCAAAGAAAAAAGGTGCTTTATTTTCCAGGTGATTCTTCTTCCCATCTCATCGGAAGGGCACTAAAAAGAAAAGCCATCAAAGAAAAAAATTTAGGCTTTGGCCAGCTTTATCTCCTCAAGGACAAAGTTATCCTCTATCAATCTGTGGGAGCTCCTGTTGCTGTTTTGTCTTTAGAAGGACTCGTATCATCAGGGGCGAAAGAAATAATTCTCCTTGGATTTTGTGGCTCCCTCAACTCCAAGTTCCAGATGAAAAGTGTTGCCAGCATCTCTAAGGCTTTTTCAGAGGAAGGAACATCGAAGCACTATTTTTCTCAAAAAAAATATTTCAAACCGTCATTTGCTCTGAAAAATAAAATTGAAAAAATTCTCCGCTCCTTTCATCTCCCTTTTTCTGAAGGTTCTCTTGTTTCTACTGATGCACCCTGCCGGGAAACAAAAACGTGGCTTGAACAAAAACAAAAAAAGGGAATCGACCTTGTGGACATGGAAACCTCTGCTGTATTCGCTCTGGCCGAATTCAGGAGCATTGAATCAGCTGCTTTGATGATTGTCAGCGATGAACTCTGGAGGGGGAAATGGATAAAAGGATTTTCAGACCCTGGACTGGACGCACAGATTGAACAATACTTTTTGCCTTTTTTATGAAAAGGATAAAATAGTTTATTTAGTTTCTTTCGTTTGTTTAGCTCGTCTGGTGCAAAGATATTCTATTAGACCTCATGATTTTTAAGCCGCATTGATTGCCTATTCCTTCTCACTCCTTAACCAAATAAACGAAACAAACGAGATTAATGAGACTGAGGTAAAAAAATGAAACCTAAAGTTCTAATAACTCAAAAAATTTTTCCAGAAGCAATTGAGTATGTAAAAATGCATGCTGAAATTGAAAAAGGGCCAGGTGAGAGAAAAGCAACAAAAGAAGAAATAAAAGAGAAAATAAAGGAAAAGGAAGGCCTCCTTTGTCTCCTTGTGGACAAGATCGATAAGGAAATAATCGATTCTGCTCCCTTCCTGAAAATTATAGCTAACTGCGCGGTGGGCTACAACAACATTGACATCAACTATGCCCGAAAAAAGGGAATTCTCGTTACCAACACTCCAGGAGTTTTGACAGAGACAACAGCTGACTTGACCTGGGCCCTCATTCTGGCTGTTTCGAGAAGGATTGCTCAGGCCGATAAGTTTACCCGGGAGAAAAAATTTAAGGGATGGGAATTAGATCTTTTCTTGGGAAAAGAAATCACAGGAAAACGTTTGGGAATAATAGGGATTGGCCGGATAGGCAAGGCGGTCGCCTTGAGGGCCCGTGCTTTCATGATGGGCATTTTTTATTCTGATCCTCTTAGATTGAGTCCTGAAGAGGAAAAAATATACACAGCTTCTTTCCTGCCCTTAGATGAGCTTTTAGCCTTTTCGGACATTGTCACTATCCATGCCTCCCTTACGCCCCAGTCCTATCATCTGATTTCTAAAGAAAAGATAAAACTGATGAAAAGAGAGGTCATCCTCATCAATGTGGCTCGGGGCCCTATTATAGATGAGGAAGCTCTGGCAGAGGCTTTAGAAAAAGGTCAAATTTGGGGAGCTGGGCTGGATGTCTACGAAAGAGAGCCTGAGATTTACGAGAAGTTTTTGGCTTTAGACAATATCATCATTCTTCCTCATATAGGGAGCGCTACTCATGAGACCCGTCTAAAAATGGCTATGATGGCTGCCCGCAATCTGGTCCAAGGGCTAAAGGGAGAAAAGCCGGATAATCTCGTTTTCTAGCGTTTCTCGCTTTTTTTCACTGCCTGCGAGAGGGGCTCATTCATGCTTCCTGTCTTATACCCCGTCAGGTCCAAGGAAACATAAATATAGCCAAATTTCTTAAAATTTTTGGCAATCTTCTCCCTTATCCCTTCTTTTATTATCTTTGGAAATTCTTCTGTCTCTATTTCGATTCGAGCAATATGGTCGTGATGTCTGACTCTCACCTGCTTAAAGCCCAATTTCTTCAGGAAATCTTCAGCTTGACCGATTTGTTTTAAACTTTTCCTATCAATTTCTGTGTAATAAGGAAAACGGGAAGCAAGACAGGCCAAAGAAGGTTTATTCCAAGTTGGAAGATTGAGTTTTTTAGAGAGAATGCGGATTTCACTCTTGACGAACTTTACCTCTTTGAGGGGAGAACGCACACCCAATTCTTCTGCAGCAGCAAGACCAGGTCTAAAATCAGTTGTGTCTTCAAAGTTAGAGCCATCGAGAACATAAGGGATGGTCTCAGCTTTGGCCATCTCTTTTAATTTCGAGAAAAGTTCCTGCTTGCAGAAATAGCATCGCTGGGGTGGATTGCTCACAAAATCGGGATTTTCCAACTCCCTGGTATGAATCAGCAAATGGCGAACATTCAATTCCTGAGCCATTCTCTTCGCTTCTTCTATTTCTCCCTGAGGATAGGTCTCGGAGCTGGCTGTTACAGCTAAAACATTTTCGCCTAAAACATCCTTGGCTACCCTTAGAAGAAAAGTGCTGTCCACTCCCCCAGAAAAAGCCACTAAAACTTTCTCCATCTCCAAGAGAATCTTCTTCAAATCTTCAAGCTTGGAAAGGGCTGACCTTTTCTGTTCAAATTTGATTTTTATCACCTTGCTCGCTTTTCTAGCCTGACTCGCATTTTCCTACTCTAGGCCATTTACATAATTTATGACTTCTTTTACAAACTCGGAAACAATCTTATCCTCCTCATTTAGGCGGCGATAAAGCTTACCTTCTTTGAAGATAACACCCACTCCCCTTCCGCAGACTAGACCAATGTCAGCTTCCTTTGCCTCCCCAGGCCCATTAACCATGCATCCCATAACAGCTACCTGGATGTTTTTCTGCACAGGAGAAAGACGTTTTTCAATATCCGAGGCAATTTTAAACATATTGACTTCAGCCCGGCCGCAGACAGGGCAGGAGATAAGATTAGGACCATGGGAGCGGAGTCCAAAAGAGCCAAGGATTTGGAAAGCAATGCGAACTTCCTCCTCAGGAGGGGCTGTCAGGGAGACCCTTATCGTATCTGCCAGACCTTCCTTCAGGAGGAGGGCCAGGCCCACTGAAGATTTGACTGCCCCTGAGAGAAGTGTCCCGGCTTCGGTGATTCCAGCATGAAAGGGATAGTCCACTTCTTGAGCCATAAGTTGGTAGGCTTTTACTGTGCGAAAAACATCAGAGGCTTTCAAAGATATCTTTATTAAATCAAAGCCCTGATCTTCCAGGATTTTAACATGCTCCACAGCGCTCTCAACCATAGCCTCAGGAGTTGCCCCGCCGTATTTCTGGAGAAATCTTTTTTCCAAAGAACCTGAATTAACACCAATTCTTATGGGAATTTCTTTAGCCTTGGCTTCCTGAACGACTTTTCTCACTTTCTCTTTAGAACCTATATTTCCGGGGTTTATCCGCAATCCGTCAATTCCCTGGGCAAGGGAAGCTAAGGCAAGCTTATAATCAAAATGAATATCAGCCACAAGAGGAAGGGACACTCTTTTTTTAATCTCTCCTAAAGCTTCCACAGCCTCTTCATCGGGAACAGCAAGGCGGACAATTTCGCAGCCTGCCTGTTCCAGTCTTTTTATCTGAGAAATAGTTGCTTCGATGTCCCTTGTATCTGTTTTGGTCATGGATTGAACAACGATTGGAGCCTTTCCCCCGATTGCCACCTGACCAATTTTAATTTGCTTAGTCTGGCGGCGCTTAATCTTCATGAATTACCACGGAATAAAGCTATTCCAACCATTGGGCAACCTTTTGCTGATATCATTGAGAATAATAAAAATTATCAGGAAGATAAAAATAACAAAGCCAATCTGCATTACAATTTTTTTCACTGTGGGGCTAAAATCTCTCCGGGTTATTCCTTCCAGGAGAATAACAAGAATATGCCCTCCATCAAGAATAGGGATCGGAAACAAATTGACGATTCCCAGTTGAAGACTGATAAGGGCAATCCATTGAATCATTGCCAATAATCCCAAGCGCAGGGCAATATAAGAAATACTAGCAATCTCGATAGGCCCACCGATCTGCTTCACGGAGGCCTCTCCTGTAATTAAATCCTTGATGGTATTAATGACCAGGAAAGTGAGTTTCAGGCTTTCTTTGAGGCTCTTATGCGCTGCAGAAAATAATCCATATTTTTTTATGACAGACTTGGGCACGTGACCGATGCCTATTTTCCCTATTTTTCCTTCAAGGCGAGGGGTAATTTTTAGGGTGATTTGGCAAGGTAAGCTTTCCCCCGAGGATAAATAAAATTTTATGATATCTCTATAGTGGTAAGAGGGGCTGTTGGGAATCGCCAAAAGAAAAAAGTTGATAGTCTGGAAGATATTTTCTGGGTTCTCGCATTCTCTTTCGATCAAAAACTTGAGTTCTTTGTCGGCTTTTCTGGGGATAAGCTCAATAAATTGAAAATAATAGGCAGGTTCATCATTAATTTCCAGAATAACATCTCCGGGTTTAAGTCCTGCTTTTTCCGCTGGAGTGTTGGGTAGAACCATTGTAACCTGGGTAAGGATTTTTCCAAAAAAACCAGCATAGCCCATATCATGCATCGTTTTTTTCCCGGTCATGAGCTCAACAGCAAAAACTTCGCTTTCCCTCTTTATCTCCAACGTTATGAGCTTTTCCGGTTTGGTTAGCACAGCTAATTCCACATCACTCCAAGTCTTTGTTTTCTTGTTGTTGACACTCAGAATTTCATCGTCAATTTTTAAATTTGCTCGTTCAGCCGGCGAGCCGGGCTCGATCCAGCCAATCACAGGCTTCTCCCCCTGATATTCAGGGACAGAAACTCCAACTATGTTGATAATAGTGAAGAGAAATATCGCTAAAAGTATATTCATCACAGGGCCCATGAGTATAACCAAAAATCTCTGCCATCTTTTTCTGGCCATAAAATCATGGGGAGCGAGCTTCTTCTCGCGGTCGAATACGTCTTCTCCAGAAAACTTTACATACCCTCCCACTGGTATTATGCTGATTCTGTAATCTGTATCTCCTTTTTTAATTCCAAAAAGTCTTTTGCCAAGGCCGAAAGAAAAGACTTCCACTTTAACTTTCATCAGTTTGGCCATGAAAAAATGACCAAACTCATGGATAAAAACAAGGATGCCAAATACTAGGGCAAAAGCAAAAATAGTTCCTAATATTGATCCCATCTCAAAACCTTTGTTTTATTAAATTCAAAGTTTGTTCTCTTGTTTCCCTGTCTACCTCCAAAATATCTTCCAGCTCTTCAACTTTTCTCTTTTGATGATTCTCAACAGCTTTTCTTACCAAAACAGAAATATCATAAAATCTTATTTCTCCTTTAAGGAAAGCTTCCACTACCACTTCGTTGGCTGCGTTGAGAGCGCAAGGAATACTCTCTCCTTCTTCCAAGGCCTGGTAAGCTAGCTTGATAAGAGGAAATTTTTCTTCATCCACATCGTAAAATTCTAAAACTCTTATCTGGCTTAAGTCCAGGGGAGGAAGCACTGAATTTTCTCTCTGAGGATAAGTCAGAGCATACTGTATAGGGATTTTCATATCGGTTGGACTGAGTTGAGCCAGAACAGACCCGTCTCGCAATTCAACCAGAGAATGAACTATACTCTGAGGGTGAATTAAAATCCCCAACTGCTGGGGTTCTAAGTCAAAAAGCCAGCGAGCTTCCATCAACTCTAAACCTTTATTCATCAGAGTGGCTGAATCAATAGTCACTTTTTTCCCCATCTTCCAGCGAGGGTGGGCCAGGGCTTCTTCGAGAGTCTTATTTTTCATCTCTTGAATGGATGTCCGGAAAAAGGGACCTCCAGAAGCGGTCAAAATTACTTTTTTCACATTCTCCTCTTTCTCCTTGGCCAAACATTGAAAAACTCCGCTGTGCTCACTGTCCACAGGAATGATCTGAGCCTCTGATTTACGGACCTCATTTTGAATCAACGGGCCAGCAGCTACCATGGATTCTTTATTGGCTAAAGCCACTTTCTTACTGCTTTTAACAGCAGCAAGAGTAGGTCTCAACCCCTTTATACCGGTTATGGCCGAAACAACAATATCATTGTCCTCAAAACGGGCGACCTCTTCTGCCCCCTCTTGACCAAAAACAACACGAACAGAGCTGCCTCTGATTTTTTGCTTAAGCTCCTCAGCTTCCTCTCTTCGGTCGAGGGAAACAATCTTAGGTCTGAATTTTTCAACCTGGCTCAGAAATACTTCGAGATTACGGCCTGCTGCCAGGCCTGCTACCCTAAACTTATGGTTGAGTTTTTCTACTATTTCAAGGGTAGTTCGGCCAATGGAACCAGTTGAACCCAATATGGCAATATTATCCATTCTCTCTATTTTTTATTTCCAAAAATATTTTATAAAATAATAAAAAAATGGCCCGGCTAAAATCAGGCTGTCAATTCTATCCAAAAATCCCCCGTGTCCTGGAAGGATGTTGGAAGAATCTTTTACTCCTACTGCTCTTTTGAAAAGAGACTCTAAAGGGTCGCTGATTTGAGCCACAGCATGAACACATATCCCACAGAGGATAGCTTTCCAAAGGACAATATCTTTAAGCAAGACCTGCTGCGCAGCGACAGCTCCAATGCAGGCGAATAGAATTCCTCCAAAACTCCCTTCCCAAGTTTTGTTTGGGCTGGCCATGGGAACCTGTTTTCGCCGCCCAAGGAGCTTTCCAAAGAAAAAGGCACCCGTATCTCCTAAAAAAATGACAGCCAAAATAAAATAAATAGTGAAAGGTCCTTTTTCCACTCTCAGTGAATAAAAATAGTTGAGAGTGAAACTTAGATAAAAAGCTCCAAAAAAGGTTAAGGCGATGGAAGAGGAAAAATGTTTGAGTTTCTCGATCCTATTGAAAGTGATGAGAAAGTATACAGCTGACAGGAGAAGAGATGCAAAAAGAGCCATCTCAAGAGAAATTTTCTCAAAGTAAAAGGATAAGCCTATGATCAAGGCTATAAAAACTCCGAAGGTCTTCTGGGGAAATAGCTTTCGCTTGAGAGGGAGGTTGTAGAACTCAAGAAGAGAAACTATTATCAACACCTGCAAAACCAGGAAAAATCCGAGATAAGGGAGATACTGAATCCACAAGAAAACAATGGTCAATAAAACAAGGGCTGTGGGTACTCTTTGGCGAAGGCTCATAGCACAAATTTTAAGATAGAGGGAAGGGGAATCAAAATTTTCTCCATAAAAATGAAATAATATCCTCTATTATACCTCAGTAAAGGACTAATTATGATTCTCCTGGGGACGAATATCTCCAAACCTCCTTTCTCTTTTCTGATAGTCAACAACAGCCTGAATCAAGTGTTTTCTCCGAAAATCGGGCCAAAGTTCCTCAGTAATCCATATTTCAGAATAGGCTATCTGCCATAATAAAAAATTAGATACTCGAAGTTCGCCGCTCGTCCTGATGAGAAGGTCAGGCTCGGGCAGATGAGCTGTATATAAATAGCTGGAGAACTTTTCCTCATCCAAGGCATCTATATCGATTCCTTTCTCTTTTAAAATTTTTTTGACTCCATCCACGATTTCTGCTCTCCCTCCATAATTGATGGCTAAAACTATTGTCAATCGATCGTTATTTTGAGTAAGCTCCTCTACCCTTTCCAACTCTTTCCTGACCGAAGCGGGTATTTCTTCCAGTTGGCCTATGACTTTTAAGCGAAATTTGTTCTTTACCAATACCTTATCCTCTCTTTTCAGATACTGTTCAAGAAGCCTCCAGAGGGTAGCCACTTCTCTCTTGGGCCTTTTCCAGTTCTCTTTTGAAAAGGTGAAAAGAGTCAGCACTTTAATCCCTAAGCGGGCACAGGTTTCAATAATTTCGCGGACAGATTCAGCCCCGGCTTTGTGTCCTTCAATACGGAGCAGTTTTCTCTTTTTTGCCCACCGACCATTTCCATCCATGATGACAGCTACATGACGAGGGAGCCTTGAAAAATCAAGCAGGTTGACTAACTTTTCTTCTTCACTGCCAGGCTCGATAAAGCCTTCTAAGTCCTGTCGCATAGCCCAATTATAGGTGCATGCATTCCAATTGTCAAAAAAGTAGACCCCGACCTCAAGATTTGGTAAGCTATGTGGTTAAAGAAAAAGAAAGAAATAAAATGTGTCTAGGGATTCCTGCTAAAGTTATTGAAATAGATGACCCTAACCAAGGAAAAGTCGATTATTTGGGTACCAAGGTTAAAACCAATTTCACCCTTCTTGATGATATCAAGCTCGGCGATTGGGTCATTGTTCATGCTGGCTTTGCCATCACCAAGCTCAACGAAGAAGAAGCTCGAGAGACTCTTTCCATGCTCAGAGAGATTGCAGAACACAGTAAGCAGTGAGCAGTGAGAATAAAGTCAAAACTCAAAAGTTAAAGCTGATAATAAGTAAGCAGTAAAAGAAAAAAAGAGGCCAGGCAATTTTTTTTTATGGTCATTGCGGGCCCTGAAAGGGCATGGCAATCTCATCCTCAATTGATGAGATTGCTTCGTTTTACTCGCAACGGAGGATTGCTTCGCTTCGCTCGCAATGACCATATTATTGTAGGAGATTGCTTCGTTTCACTCGCAACGGAGGATCGCCAAGCCTGTTCCGAGCG
>Ga0114921_10000785_pt1 | contig 13717 bp, 11 predicted proteins | sample BentaG_FD_87016 | JGI IMG/M metagenome (GOLD analysis project Ga0114921, IMG submission 87016) | Deep subsurface microbial communities from South Atlantic Ocean to uncover new lineages of life (NeLLi) - Benguela_00093 metaG | ecosystem: Environmental > Aquatic > Marine > Oceanic > Sediment ...
CATCTCCCGGACCAATGCCAGGGTACGCTGTATCTTCCATTCCTCTACTTCGTCGGTCAACCTGGTATGAACCCCCATTTTGGGATTGACCGTCTGCACCTGATGCGGAGGGCCCATGACGATGATCGGCCTGGGCTTGGACCCAGCGACTATCAGGACAGCAACCAAGATCAGGGCCCTGACAGCGTGCGCGGCGGTCTCTTTCCAGCTTGAGGTTATCACTTGATATTCCTACCCTGTATGAACGAGGGAGGGCGCGGGCAGACGAGCCCTGTCCCTCCCTTGCCAGTCTCGAGTGGCCCAGGTCCTTAGCTCTGCTCCAAGTACTCGAGGATCCCCTTGGCGGCCTTGCGCGCGTCGGCTATTGCTTCCACGATCGTAGCTGGTCCGCTTACCGCATCCCCTGCAGCGAAGACACCGGGGACCGCGGTTGCGTTGGTTTCCGGGTCAACCTCAAACGTCTGCCAGCGTGTAGTCTTGAATCTCGAGTTCTCGTCAAGCCAAGTGACGTCGGGCCGCTGGCTGATGGCCTGGATCATCATGTCGGCTTCGATCACGAACTCAGAGCCTTCAATGGGGACAGGGCGACGGCGCCCACTCTCGTCCGGCTCGCCCAACTCCATGCGTAGGCATTCCAGGCCTGTCATCTTGCCGTTCTCCCCGAGGATTCGGGTCGGGTTCGTCAGTAGGTTGAGGACGATTCCCTCCTCCTCAGCCTCCTCGATCTCGGCCTCGTCGGCAGGCATCTGTTCCCTGGCTCTCCGGTAGACGATGAAAGCGTCTGCGCCCAAGCGACGGGCAGACCGTACAGCATCCATGGCTGAACTTCCGCCGCCAATAACGGCTGTCTTCTTCCCAACCTTCACGTCTTTGTCCTGGTTGACATCCCGAAGGAAATCTACCACGTGCACTACCCCTTCCAGGTTCTCCCCCTCTATGCCCATCCAGCGGGGCTCGTGGGCTCCGATGCCAACGAACACCGCGTCGTACTGGTCGAGTAGATCCAAGACCTCTTGTTCAGATCTTATCGAGGAATCCAGGCGGAGTTCTACGCCCAAGCCCAGGATCCTTTGGATGTCCTTATCCAGCGCCTCCCGTGGCAACCTGTATGACGGAATACCTGCCCAGAGCATTCCTCCTGGAGAACGTAGAGCTTCAAGGATCGTCACGCTATGGCCGGCCTTGGCGCATTCCCAGGCGACCGTGAAGCCTGCCGGTCCAGCCCCTATGACGGCAACCTTCTTCCCTGTTGGCTTTCCGGGCGCCACGCTGGCCTGGCCGTAGTCGGCTGCCGCCCTCTTCAGCCAGGCGATAGCCAGGGCCGTGCCCTTCTTGCCCACAGGACACTTTTCCTCGCAATAGTGTACGCAAACCCGACCACAAGTTGAGGGAAACGGATTGTACTCAAGGATCTGCTCCAGTGCCTTGTCGAAGTCCCCTTCCTCGATGAATGCGATATAGTCCTGCGGGCAGCAATGTAGAGGGCATTCCTCATCGCAGCGGGCCTTCTTGCAGGCAATGCACCTCTTCGCCTCCTCAATTGCAGCCTCCCTGGTGTAGCCCAACACGACCTCATCGAAGTTGTGAATGCGTTCGCTCGGATCCTGCATCTTGATCTTGAACCGGTCGGGCTTCATCTTCCTTTTCTTCTTCTCAGCCAAGGTAACCTCCCCGCGAATCAGTCGTCATCTTCCGTACACGGACCTAGTGAAATGCCGGGCGATATTATAAGTAGCCCTAGTCAGCTTGTCAATGCTAATACCTGCTTAGTGGCTTAGCTGCACTAGATGCTCTGCTCGATAAGGGTAATAGTCGAATGCGCAGTCGAAGGAAGCCGTTCTCCCCGGGGCGATGCGGGAGGGCTCCGTGTACGCAAAACTGGCGTTAGCGATCCTACCCAGCGAATCGTACAGGGAGACGACGACTTTGACATAGTAGGCCGTGGCCGATCCGTCATTCCGCACTGTGCCGACCACGTGATACAGGCCCGCATCGTCTAGACGGGCGTAGCTATGCACTACTGTCAGCCCCTCCTTGGGCCGCTCGGTCGTTGCGCGGCCCGTCGCACGTAAGCTGAATCTCTCCCAATCGCCAGCGCCTAGCCAGGTCATCACAAAAGGAGTTCTCTGTCCTGGCACGAGGAGGTCCAAGAGAGCGGAGCCGGTACTCTCCTCGAGGACATTCCCCGTTTCATCGTAGAAGGTAACCCTCACCCGGATTTGATCCACGTTGTGCGTCATATCGTTGTGCAGTTCACCTACGACGTGCAAATCGCCCAACTCATCTAGGTAGTCGTTGGTGCCCATTAGTCCCAGTATCACGTCCGACGGTTGAGGGGAGGTACGCGGCGTCGGAGTAGGCGGGCGAGGGGTTGGGGTTTCCCTGGCCCGCTCGGAACTGAGACTTGACTGGGTGAGCCTGTGCAGGGGAAGACTCAGCCAGGAATGCGTCTTGACAGCTATCCCGGCAGGAAGAGACTCGGTCTGACCATCGAAGGTGGTGATTAGATACCGGTAAGTCGTTGAAGGGCGCAGGCCGCTCTCGCTGAACTGTGCACGCCGCACGCTGGTCTTGAAAGTGTGCATGTTGTACCCCAGGCCCATGTCCCAGTATATGCGGTAGATGGCTCCCCGCGCGTCGCCAGGAGGATCCCAACTCAACTCAATCTGATCTCCGCCCACGGTGGCCCCCAGCGGGTCCGAGGGGGGCAAGGGCCTGGGTTTGGGAGGCGCCAGCGTGGCCTCAAGAATCACATGTTCAGTGGCGGTGGCAGTCGGAATGGTGGGGCTGGCGGTCGAAGTAGCGGTCCAAGTATGAGTATAGCTTGGTGTCGGTGTTCTGGTGCGGGTCGCTTTCGGCGTGTTTGTGCTTGTAGGAGTGTACGTTGGCGTGTCAGTAGGGGTTCTGGTGTGAGTGGGTCTTGATGTTGCGGTAGCGGAGGATGTGGCCGCGATGACTGCGGTCGGTGTTCGAGTACGGGTGCGCGTCGCGGTCACTGTAGAGGTACTGGTAGGCGTGTAACTAGGACTCTCAGTAGGAGTGGGTGTCGATGTTGCCGTATTGGTTGGCGTCTTACTAGCTGTAGGTGTGTGAGTTGGAGCTGCTGTCGGACTGGCGGTCATCGCAGGGCTGGGTGACACTCTGGGCTCCGGATGGGCCGTGGGTGGGCGCGGTGTAGGTGAACTTGTGGGTGTGGAGGTGTAAGTGGGCACTATCGCTATTGCGGTCGGGCTGGCCAGGACCAACGGTGATGGAGGGAGCAGGGTGCCGGCGGCGGTTGGCCTTGCCAACGCAGATTTTGACGGTATCTGATAGATCACCAGCAGTATGAATGCACCGATGACGAAGAAGTTAAGGACGGCCAGGGCGACGATGATCATCACCCATGACTCGGAACTGAGCTTCCTCATTGTGTGTCGAATTCGGGCGCTTGTCTTCTGGTCAGTTCGATGAGTAGGCGCGCGAGCGCGAGAATAGGCGCGCTCAGTTTGATCAGGTCCCTCCAAGGAATGTCCCTAGCACCGAGAGTGGCTCTCTGCCTGGAGCGGCGAAGCAGAATGATGGCTGCAATTCCGCCCACAGAGGCTCCCAGCACGATCCCCATCAATATGACAGGATTCCAACCCTTGGTCTTCACTGGCTACTACCTCCGTCTTGCCAAATAGCGGCAGGCTCTCCTAACCCCTGCGCCCGCAGCCCCTGCCCAGAGGAAGGGCTGGACGGCCATGGCCATTGCTGCTTTTGTCGCCATCTCCACTTGCGCGGTTCTCCGCCCTACCTTCCGCAGGTTGCGTCGAATAGGGGCTTTGAGGCGACGGAGGTATTTGATGGCGTAGAAGGGGATGATCAACAGTGGGAGACCCAAGATGACGGCCTCGACGATCAGTAGAACGAGGGCCAAGTCTCTTGCCAATGCCAGAGTTTCTGGCGTCATCGCTTACCTCCATGTCAATGGTGACGCCAGAGTATTCTACATGGATTGTCCTCTTTTGTCAATCATCGTAGTATGTTGCCAAGAGTGAGGCGTTCTGCTATAATGACGTGACTTGTCGCATCGAAGCTAGGTAGGGACAGGCTCATAGTGAAGTGTCCGAATTGTGGCGCAACCTTCCGGGGCGGGCGAGGGAGATGTCCTGCCTGCGGCTATAGGGTGCAGGTGAAGAAGCTGGTAAGGCGCTGCCCAGAGTGCCGAGCCAGGGTTGCTGAGGCAGCGAAGACGTGCCTCATGTGCGGGACGTCCCTGGAAGAAGGAAAGGGCTTTCTTCCCCGCGTTTCCCTATCCATGGTCCCCCCTGCGCCACTGCTTGGAGTTGTCCTGGGGATGCTGTTGTTAGTGGCTGTCTGGTTCATCAAGCCTTGGCGAGCCATACAGTTGGGAACCTACCATACGCCGACACCGACATTGACACCAACGGCAACTCCCACGGTCACTCCTACCTCCACAGGTACTCCTACTCCAGCTCCAACCGCTACTCCCTCACCGGAGACCGCGACCTACATTGTGCGGGCGGGTGACACCCTGAGCCTGATCGCCGCTCAGCTGGATGTGCCCGTGGAGGCCATCATGGAGGCCAACGGCCTTACCGACTACATGATCCAGGTTGGACAGGAGTTGGTCATCCCTGTGGAGGGTGGTAGCCCGAGTACTAGCCCCGAGCCTGGCGAGACGCCCGCAGCTGAGGCCACCAATCAGCCGGAGACGTTGACTTATGTCGTACAGGCGGGAGATAGCCTGTCGGGAATCGCTAAGCGCTTCAACGTCTCGTTAGAGGTTGTCATGGAGGCCAACGATATCACGGATCCGGACTCCATCCGCCAGGGACAGGAGTTGGTGATACCTAGCCCCGGTGCTTCGACCGAGACGCCCGGAATAGGTGGGCAGCCCACCCCCACTGTGTCATCTCAGCTGGTCTACCCAGCACCGGTTCTGCTTGGGCCTCCGGACGGCCGTGAGTTTCGTGAGGAGCAGGCGGAGTTGCCGATCTTGCTCAATTGGCTCTCCGTGGGCTTGCTGGCTGAGGGCGAGTGGTACTCAGTCACCGTGCGCTACACGGATCCCGAAGAAGAGGACGAACAAGAGATGGTCGAGTTCACCAAGGCCAACTCATATCACGTCTCAGCTGCGTTGCGACTGCCCGTTGACGCCGAATCGCACCTCTTTGGATGGGAGGTCAGCGTTGCGCGGCTCACAGAGACTGAGGTTGAAGGCAGCCCGGAGGTTGTGCCTATCGGTCGCAAGAGCGAGACACGCACGTTCTATTGGTACTAGTAGGCCACGTTCCACCTATGGTCATCCCCTCGACCACAATGGTCGGAGCACCGATGGAGCCCCAGATGGGGATGAACCGCGGGCCGCCCGCAAGGGCCACAAGGTTCTTTGCCGGTCCTCCACAAAGATCTCGGCAAGGTCTCAGCCGTTCTTGAGGCCTTCGCCAAGAACCTCTCCAGCCAGATCTTGCGCGATCATCTGGCGTCTGGGAATGACACCTCATGTCTCCTGCAAGTGGCGAGCCAGGATGAGTTGAGGAAAGCAAAAGACATCGCTTGGCCGATAGCGATGTCCTTTTTCGCCTGGCCTCTCGGTCGGATTGAGGCCTAGCGCGAGCTATCCGCTGGACTGAGGCTTCGCTTGGTGCAATCTCTTGAACAGGCGAGATTTCCTGCGGGCCGCGTTCCTCTTGTGTATCGTGCCCTTTTGGGCAGCTCTATCCAACGCATTCGCAGCCAGTTGGGCGGCCTGAGCGGCCTCGTCCCACTGTCCTTGACTGATGAGCTTGTTCGTTCTCTTGATGTAGGTTCGAGCTCGGGATCGATAGACTCTGTTACGCAGCCGCCTCTTCTCCCCTTGCCTCAACCTCTTCTTCGCCGACGCGATGACTGGCAATCGTTCTGCTCCTTTCAGATTCTACGTTCATCTATTAATGATACACCCTTTTGACGGATTTGTCCAACCTTGCATTCGAGTGAAACGATGGTATAATGTATGATGTAAACAGTTGGGTCCCTGGAGGCGCTGCACACTGATGAGAGAGATGCGGCTCGACACATTGACGTTGAGGTATTGGCAGAATCTCGAATTGGCAGACGGAGAGTTGGAGTATCTGTCAGAGTTGCTGATAGAGGAGGAGTCCCCGCTGGCGGTCGAGGGTCTCGCCCAGCGATTGATGGAGAAGCGCGTCAGGGAGGAGAAGGAGGTCTGGGAGGACAGAAAGGCGAAGGGGCTCATATATCAGCCCCGAGAGGGGCATGCCGAAGGTGATCGTTTGGTGTTTTCGGCCATGGGAGACGCAGCGGGTACGGTGGTGAGAGTGCGTCCAGGGCGACACCCTGACTACGCCCCCTTCGACGTGATCCACGTGAGGATGGAAGGGGACGGAGAGATCAAGGAGTTTGCTTCCAATCTGTCGCACTCCCATGCTCTGAACTTCATCGCCGTGGATGAGGACGAAGATCTGGCCCTTGACGACATTGGCGCCTTGAGTAACAAACTGCTTGAGAGATATGGACAATACGTAATACCACTCCTATTGGCGACCCTGGGCGAGAGTTCAGAGTTCGTGAGTTTCGGCGGGGAGTGGTTCCTCAGAGGGTTCCTGCTGCCGATAGAAGAGGGACATCTGAATCTGGCCGAGGCTGTTCTCGATCTGGCCACTGGCTTCTCGATGACTGAGGAGATACTGGAGGTCTTGGAGATGCCCAAGGAAAGCGGGCAGGCAGTGCAGATGTTTTCACTCAACCTGGCCCTGGCCTCGGATGAACTCGGTAGGTTCAAGTTTGCAGGCACGAGAGACAGGATGGCATGGTGTTTGCCGAAGGTGGTGGAAACGAGATCACTGCGCTTCGACCGGGCTGCCAAGGACATTCGCCAGGATCACGTCTTGGACGAGGTGGTCGAGATTGTGAGCGAGGGCGTAGCGGCGGCTGGGGAAGGCGGAGCGGTCCGCCGGTGGTCCCATGTGCTGACCTTCTACGACTGGTACTGGGGGCATCTTCCCTATGACAAAGGCGCGCGCGACGTCCTTGTCCAGCCTCTGTTTGAAGACCAGCAATGCGTCAGATTGCAGCTACGTTTCCCGAGCGGCGATGAGGTATTTCCGGTAGTCTTGTACTATCCTGTGGAGCGCCAACTGGGGTGGTGGGGAAGTGCCGAACTCAGAGGCTTCTTCGAGGCTCAGGAACTTGCTCCTGGAGCCACCATAGTCATAGAAGCCACGGCTACCTCCGACAGCGAAGGTCTCTATGAGGTGAGCTACTATCCGGCCCCAGCTGCCAAGCTGGAGATGCTGGACTACGAGGAGGGTGGCCGGCCCGTGTTTCGCAGGATCGGCGTGAGGTGCGAGGTGGACGAGGAGATGAGCCTGCCCAGGTCCCGTTTTAGCGCCTTGGAGACGCTCAAGCTGCTGGATCAGGATGAGAGGAGAGCAATACCATCGCTTTTGGCCGCTGGGTTCCAGCGAGTGGGCGAGAAGCTCTTGAGGGGGTTGGGAATAGTGTACCGGGCAAGCTTCAGTGATCTTTTCGTGGCTGCCAACATCGAAAGACCGTTTCCTGGGACGGTTTTGCGTGGGATCTTCGAACAGCAGGCATACCCATGCTTCTATGTGGATGAGGATGGCTTCTACATCTATGACCCTAGTCGGAGCGAAGCGGAAGTGAACAAGGTTAGGTTGGCCTGGGAGGAGGCTATCCTAGACGCAGGGAGCTTGACTGGTTAGGTGGGAGGTGCTGGTGGCGAAGTTGCTGCGTCCAGATATCAACACTAAGTTTCACGTAGACTATGACTTGTGGGCGGATCAGGGACGCGATGCGCGTGTGCTCATGCGCGAACAACTCTGTCCTGAGTGCAAGGCCAAGTTTGGGAGCGATGCAGACACTGGAGACATCGACTGGGTGGATCCCAGTACTGGCGAGGTGACTGTGGTCGACGGATTGAGATACTGCTTGCGTGAGTGCTGCAGCCAGCGGGAGGACTACATCACCCGCACGACACCTTTGGCCACGGCGATCTTTCGCGTCCTCATTGCCAATGGCAACACTCCTTTGTCAGCCGTGGAAATCCACGAGAAGATCGGCAGAAGTGGTCCACAAACGCTGCTACGGATTCTGCGGGGGCATCAATTGCGAGCGCGCTACGGGATAAGGCCGATACTGGGATGGTAGGCGGCATTTTGGATGAGGAGCCGGCGGATATTGTGGGCTATGGTTCACGAAGCGGCTCCGTTTTTGCTGTGTGGCTGGATGAAGATGCCTTCGGGGATGGAGATGCCGAGCATCTCCATCCTGTCAAGGAAGTGAGGTTTAATGCCCGTGGGGCGCAGTGCGCCACGCGATGCGGTTTCCTTGAGCCCCAAGTTCTGCCGGACAAAGATATCGCGCAGGGCGGGAGCATCCCTCTCTACCTCGCCCACTTCGGTAAGGCTTACAATCGTGGGGACCCCATCTCGCGCTTTCCCTAGTTGAATAACTAGGTGAAGTGAAGTGGAGAGTATCCTCCGTATCATGTCAGCGCCCAGCTCCGCCCCGTGAACCAGGACCCAATCCTCAAGCGTTGATAGGGCATCCTCGGGGGATTCAGCGATTATGGAAAACCAGACGCCGTCCATTGCCAGGAGTAGCTTGAGCAGCGCTACCGCCTCTGAGCCGTCCACTCCGTCAAGGAGCAGACCCTGGGGATGCATCTTCGGCGCCAGGGTGAGCAGGTAATCGCGGGGGATTCTGTGCTTTCCTTGGTCTGGGTGCAGGTTGGCCCTGAGAGTGGTAATCCCTTTGCATTCCAGGGATGGTTCGTCGGGATTCTGGATAGCCAGGATTTGTCCATCACTACATACTAGGTCGACTAGCGTGTGCAGCAGCATCCGCTTGCCGCTTTTTGGCGGGCCAGCTATGGCCAGATTGAGCCTGGCCAGAATGCAGACTCTGAGGAACTCCAGGACCTCGGTGGTGAAGATGCCTTGTCGAACGAGTTCTTCGGCCATGCTTACCGTGTTTCCAGTGGATTGCCGCTCGAATGAACTGCCTACGGCTGTCTTCGCCAGGATTGTACCATAGCTCCATACGAGATGCAATGACAAGGGATCCCGCGGTAGCCCGCCTTCCGCTTGTTTGCCGGTGGGTTCGACTGGAGATAGCTGGCTATGAATGATGCCCGGCGGGCGCAGTTGGCTCGAGCAGCCACCACCGTCATGGTGGCTTACGTCATAAGCCGAGTCCTGGGACTAGGCCGAGAGATGATCATCGGCAACCAGTTCGGCACCACTCGAGAGTTGGATGCCTATTTGGCTGCCTTCCGCGTTCCGGATCTCATTTTCCAGCTGATTGCAGGTGGCGCTCTGGCTTCAGCCTTCATCCCCACTTTCACTAGGTATCTGGCCCACGACGATGAACGACAGGCCTGGCGTCTGGCTAGCTCACTCTTGAACATCGTAGCTATGGTCCTCACCGTGTCGGCGATTCTAGCCGTCGTCCTTGCTCCGCACCTAGTGGCTCGTGTGGTGGTGCCAAGCTTCACTCCGGAGGAACAGGCACTTACTGTGCGCCTGATGCGCTTGATGCTAGTCTCCCCCATAATCTTCGGCATCAGCGGTATTGTGATGGGCATCTTGAACTCCTTTCAGCATTTCTTGCTGCCTGCCTTGGCACCAGCGGTCTACAACCTGTCTATCATCGGTGGCGCCATATTCCTGGCTCCTGCTTTCGGCATCTACGGGCTCGCTGTGGGCGTGGTTGCTGGCTCTCTCCTCCACCTCCTCATTCAGATACCCGAGTTGCGCCGCAAGGGTATGAGCTACCGACCGGTGCTTGACATAAGGCACCCCGGCGTACGAGAAGTGGGTCGGCTGATGCTTCCACGGATGTTGGGGCTGGCGACAGTGCAGATCAACTTCCTGGTGAGCACTTTCCTAGCCTCTGGACTGGCTGACGGGAGTCTCGCAGCCCTCAATTATGGCTGGATGTTGATGCTGGTGCCCCAGGGGATATTCGCGCTGGCCATAGCTACGGCAGCATTTCCCACCTTCTCGGAGTTGGCTGCCAGAGAGGACTTGCAGGAGCTAAGGGCGGCTCTGTCAGAGACGCTACGCCTGATCCTCTACCTCGCTATTCCTTCTAGCGTGGGGTTGATTGTGTTGCGCGAGCCACTGATCCAGCTACTGCTCCAGCGAGGCCGCTTCGATCCTGCGTCGACCCAGGCCGTAGCCTGGGCGCTGCAGTTCTACGGGCTTGGGCTTTTCGCGCACTCTGCCCTGGAGATTATCACGAGGGCCTTTTACTCTTTGCATGACACTCGGACGCCTGTGGCGATTGGTGTGGGCGCGATGGTGCTTAACATAATCCTGAGCGTGCTGTTGATCCGACCATTGCTTCACGGTGGGCTGGCTCTAGCGAACTCGTTGGCCACCATCGTGGAGACGGTGGTTCTGTTGGCCATTCTCCGGGGACGGCTCAGGGGTATTGACGGTCGAGCGTTGTTGCTGTCGGTAGGCAAGACCGCGCTGGCGGCGACGGTCATGGGCTTTGGCGCGCACTGGTTTGACGCGTGGGCGCGGGGCAGTCATATCCTCCTGCGTGGGGGCGGGGCAATTGTACTGGGAGGAATCCTATTCTTGACGGCCTCGCTCGTGCTGCGTTCAGAGGAGATTGGGGCTCTCAAGGGAATACTGGGAAGGTAGGCAGTCAGGGCCTGTTGAACTTGAGAAGCACGCGTGACGATCAGTGCTGACAGAGATCCCGTCCACCCAGCCAGAGGGCTTTCGCGCCCAAGATGTCTTGGCGTTCGCGAGACGGAAGGCTTCGTTGGGCATGGTCACGAACGCAGCAGCGCCTGAAGGATGAGCGTCGCTGCCGCCTTGTCCAGCGGCTCGTTGTTGTTGCCACACTTCGGGCTGTGGATGCACGAGGGACAACCTTCCCTACACGGGCATTCTTCGATGGCCCTGAGAGTGGCTTCCCACACCTGCGGCAGCAAGGCAAAGCCCTTCTCGGCTATCCCCACACCTCCGGGGAAGGCATCATAGATGAAAATCTGAGGCTTTCCCGTGTCGCAGCGGCTGGGTGTGGAGAGACCTCCGATATCCTGTCTGTCGCACATAGCGAACAGGGGCAAAATGCCTATCGCGGCGTGCTCCACTGCGTGAAGGCCGCCATGAAAGTCTCGGGGACGGCGGAGCCTTTTGCCGACCTCTCGCGGCACGCCAAACCACAGAGCTGTAGTAGAAAACGATTGGGCCGGCAGATCCAAGTCTTCCTCGCTGAGCACTATGTCGGTGAACTGCTGCTTCCGTTTGTAGCTGATAACCTGCTCGGTGACCCTCACCTGACCATAGTAGGCGCAGGCGGCGTGCAGGGGCTGCTGCCGCCAGCGGTGGACGATGCGCAGATCGTTGCTCTCTCGGGGTTGGGTGTAGTAATCCACCTCCACTGGTCTGGCGTGGGCGATGCGGGCGTCCAGATCCAGTTTGGTGACCAAATAAGCTTCTCCCTGGTGCAAGTAGATCGCGCCAAGATGGATGCGATAGAAGGCCTTGGTCGCCTCTACCTCCTCTAGCAGACGAAAGCCCTCAGTTTCATCAAGGAGAGAGTAGGTATCCGCCGACGCGGAGCGGATGTTCACCTCCGCGGCTGGATAGGCGGCAAAGGGGTAGTACCACCGATTACTTCTGTATTTCAGCTTGCCATCCTCCTGCAAGTTAGTCATGGCTTTGGCGAATCCCGGGCCGAAGAGTTCCTCGTCCCGATTCGTCAACGGCATTTCGTAAGCGGCAGAAGGCAGATGCTGCCGCAAGAGATAGACGTTGTTCGGATCCAGCAGCGCATTCTCGTGGCTGCGTCCAAAAAGCTGTTCAGGATGGCGCATGAAATACTGGTCCAGCGGGTTGTCGAGACCGATGAGAAAGGAGAGGGAGTGACGCACCCCACGGCCAGCCCTGCCGGCCTGTTGCCAAGTACTGGCAATGGTTCCGGGGTAGCCTACCAGCACGGTGGCGTCCAGAGTGCCGATGTCCACACCCAATTCCAAGGCGGTGGTGGCAGTGACTCCCAATAGCTGACCATGAAAGAGCTGTTGTTCTATCTGTCTTCGTTCCTGGGGAAGATACCCAGCGCGATACGATTTCACCAGGGACACCAAGTCTGGGTCTTCTCGCTGGAGAACTTCTCGACTGTATCGCAGGATGAGCTCTGCTACCTTGCGGGCCTTGGTAAATGTGATGTTGCGAAGCCGTTGGCGGGCGAGCTCGGTGAAGAGGTGTGTCGCTTCGATGTTGGCGCTGCGGCGGCCGCTTTTCTCCGGATCGGCAAAGGGTGGGTTCCAAAGCACGAAATCCTTGCCTCCCTGAGGGGAGCCATCATCACCTATGACCAGAGGAGCGAGACCGGTCAAGTTCTGGATGTGCTGGGCAGGATTGGCGATTGTGGCTGAACAGCAGATAAACAAGGGTCGGGAATCGTGCCGCTCGCAGAGGCGCCGCAGGCGTCGCAAAATACAGGCCACGTGTGAGCCGAAGACACCTCGATACACGTGAGCCTCATCTATGACGACGAAGCGCAGGCGGGCCAAGAACTGTGACCACAAGCGGTGGTTGGGGAGGATGCCAAGATGGAGCATGTCCGGATTGGTGAGGGCGATGGATGCCGACTTGCGGAGGCGAGCCCTAGCGGAGCGTGGGGTGTCGCCGTCATAGGTGCCAAACCTCAGATCTTCGTAGGCGTGACGCGTCAGGTCGCGCAAGCTCCGTATTTGATCCTGGGCGAGCGCCTTGGTCGGGAAGAGATACAGCGCTCGCGCTTCAGGGTCGGTGTGGATGGCTTCCAAGACTGGGAGGTTGTAGCAGAGGGTCTTTCCGCTGGCAGTGGATGTGGTGGCAACGATGTTGTACCCATCCCTTACGGCGTTGACTGCCTCAGCCTGATGAGTGTAGAGTTCGCTCACACCGGAGGCTTCCAGAGACGACTTCAGCCGTTGCGGCAACGGCCTTGTCAGCTGGCCGTAGCGCGGCTGCCGGGCAGGAATGTGCTCCACGTGGCTAATCTGGTTTTCGTAGGTGGAGAGGCTTTTCAGATGTTCTACGAATCGCGCCGTTTCCATTGCGTGAGCCTTCTCAGGTGAAGCAACTCGCCCTCTGACGCTTGTTGAAGAAGGTCTCTGTCGCGCCAACAAGGACATGAGGCGATGCCCGGCTGCCCCCGCAGTTTGGCAGCGTGCACGCTGCAGTTGTGAGGGCGTCACCTAGTTGCGGCTCGATCGCGAGGGGCCCCGCTCTCACTCTGGCCTGCTGTCTAGGGACGGGTCTTGGACACTTGGTGATGGACGCTCGGCGCCTCCCTCAATGCAGGCCCTCTTCCCATCTATCCGCTGGGGCTTTATCGTCGCTTGCGCCCTGAGTAGGTTGCCTGGCTTGCGACCCCAGTGCCGGTATTGCTCTGGCGGAAGCAATGCACATCGGCGAGTTCACAATCCATGTGCGCCTGGGTGGACATCGGTCTGAGTTCAAGCAGGGTCTCTTCGTCCGCTTAATGTGGCCACGACATCGCCCATGGCTACCCCAAGCTCTCTAGCTACCTCTGGGCACTTTGCCTTCAAGATGAAGAAGATAGGGGCGGAGGTTTCATCGAGCGTCTCGAGATTGGCCTGACCCTTGCTGACGATGAGGTCTGCATCTCGGAACTCTCGCAGGAATTCTGGGGAACAGGTCTTCAAGTCGGTGCCTATCATCGGTGACCC
>Ga0114921_10000786_pt1 | contig 13706 bp, 13 predicted proteins | sample BentaG_FD_87016 | JGI IMG/M metagenome (GOLD analysis project Ga0114921, IMG submission 87016) | Deep subsurface microbial communities from South Atlantic Ocean to uncover new lineages of life (NeLLi) - Benguela_00093 metaG | ecosystem: Environmental > Aquatic > Marine > Oceanic > Sediment ...
AAATAATCGAGCCGTTAGCGGAGTTCGCCCCTTACCATCTACAATCACCCGCAGTGGCTGCTTTTTAGCCTTTCCTCCTGTCCCGCCACAGCACCTGGTGGTAAGCTGAGGGTTATCGGCGAGGACAGTATTCACTCCCACCATAATGGCATCATTGACATAACGTAGATTGTGAACCTGCCTTCTTGCCTCCTTGCCAGTAATCCAATGGGAGTCTCCACTTCTGGTGGCAATCTTTCCGTCCAGGCTCATGGCAAATTTGGCAGTCACCAAGGGCATACCGGTGGTAATGAACTTAATATAGGCTTCGTTAATCTCTTTAGCCTCTTCTTCATGCTCCCCGACGTATATCTTAATGCCCTCTCTTTCCAGCTCAGCCTTACCTCGTCCTGAAACTAGAGGATTTGAGTCAAGCATGGCTATATGAACTTCGCTAATGCCAGCGTTGATTATTGCCTTGGTACAGGGTGGGGTTCGACCGTAGTGGCAGCATGGCTCCAGAGAAACATATAGCACGCCGCCCCTGGCTTTCTCTCCGGCCTGCTTTAGGGCTAACACCTCAGCGTGATGTGAGCCTGGTGGCTGGGTATAGCCTTGCCCCATAATTTTCTTATCTTCAACTACCACTGCCCCTACTGCTGGGTTAGGGCTAGCCTGTCCCAGGGCCAATTTAGCCAGAGAGAGTGCCTGCTCCATATAGTCCATACTGCTGTCATTCTAGCATCACCTTTCAAAAAAGTGCAACAATCAGGGGGAATGCATAAAGTAGAGAGCAATCGCATACATATGGTTCTCTATCTTCTTTGAAAAAGCATTTGTCAAGTGTTTTTAGGGTTATTTTCAGAAATATTCAGAAAATATTTGACAGATACTTGACATTATATGCTATAATATACTGTACTTAATTATGTACATAATTATGTAATAGTATGTAAAGGATGTGAAGTATGGTTACCCCTATTCTATCTGACGAAGTCATTAATTCTACGGAGCTGAGAAACAATCAAAAGAGGTGGCTTGATAGAGCGTATGTTAATCCTGTTTCCATAATGAGTGGAAATAAGAAATTAGTTCTATTAAATCGTGAACACGCTAAACATATGTACTCTCTAACTCACTATGCGGAAATAGTTTTACAATTCTGCCGAGAAAGAATAGGCGGTGAAAGTGAAAGTAAAGTATTTCCTTGGACAAAATATCTAAACAAAGAAGAAGCTGAAGAGTTTAGCAGGGAACTACTAACAACTTTTGAGAAGGCAACGAACAGTCGGGAATGGCTATTATTTGAGGAGTTACTTGAAGACTGGAAGGCAACCGCAAATGCAATAAGTAACCCCGACTTAACCAAAGCGTTGTTGGCTAAGGCAGAACCATCCAAGTATGTCAAACTCAAAGAGTAGATATGATATAGACTTCGAAAATGGTAGGGTTGAAAAAGATTGGTTTGCATTAAAGGGAGAATTTCCTGAAAGGGTTTCGGATTGCGAAGAGTTCCTACGAAACAACCCTGAGGACAGAAGGAAGGCTATTGGTATTCTAAAGAAATTAAAAGGGCGTCATAAAGGAAAGTTACAATATGATATTACTAAAAATGATGCTCGTGTGTGGTATTTCGTAGATAGGAAGGAAAGGATGGTAGTAATCAAATATGCAGGGCATCACCCCGATAAATACTAGGGGCTATCTCCCCCACCTTGCCCTAGCTGCCTTTCTTGCTATTTCTACCCGTCTTGCATTTGAGAGTTTTGCAGCCCTAGCCTTGCCCCATAATTTTCTTATCTTCAACTACCACTGCCCCTACTGCTGGGTTAGGGCTAGCCTGTCCCAGGGCCAATTTAGCCAGAGAGAGTGCCTGCTTCATATAGTCCATACTGCTGTCATTCTAGCATCACCTTTCAAAAAAGTGCAACAATCGGGGGAAATGCATAGACTTTGTATCGGGAACTATTGTATAATTAAGCAAAAGGAGTATTGATGGCACACTCCGAATTGAATGACTCCCCATCAACAACCTCGGCAGATAAAAGGACGGCCGAGGTTGCTTCATCACCAGCCGAGGCTACAGCATTATCAGTAAAGGAAATGGAGGCTTTGGCTAAAAGGCTGCGCCGCCACATAATCACCATGATAGGAAGGGTGGGTAGCGGCCACCCTGGTGGTTCCCTATCGGCAGTGGAGATTGTTACTGCTCTCTACTTCAAGGTCTTGCGGCATAAACCTTCAGACCCGCAATGGACAGACAGGGATAGATTCGTTATGAGTAAGGGGCATGCCGCTCCCTTACTCTATGCTGTTCTGGCTGAAGCCAATTACTTCCCGGTGGATGAGCTAACTACACTAAGGCAACTAGGTAGTCGTCTTCAGGGTCACACTGACCGGACGGTCACACCGGGGGTAGAAATGTCAGCCGGCTCTCTAGGGCAGGGACTTTCCTTTGCCATTGGTCTTGCTCTGGCTGGTCGCCTCAATTCACAGGACTACCGGGTATATGTGCTATTGGGAGATGGTGAGTGTGATGAGGGACAGGTGTGGGAAGGAGCGATGGCTGCCGCCCACTATAAACTGGATAACCTGGTGGCTGTTGTTGATAATAACGGACAGCAAATTGATGGTTGGAACCGGGATGTTATGAACCTTGACCCGTTTAACCAGAAATGGCAGGCCTTTGGCTGGCATGTTATTGAGGTTGATGGTCATCACCTTAGCCAGCTTATTGATGCCTTTGAACAGGCAAAGTCGGTTAAAGGACAGCCGACCCTCATTCTTGCCCATACTATCAAGGGCAAGGGGGTCAGCTTTATGGAAAATAACCCCTATTTTCATGGCAAGGCACCAAATGCTGAACAAGTGGAAGTAGCCTTAAAGGAATTGGAGTAACCAATTGGTTCAGGAAGTTTCGCTGAGGGAAGCCTATGGCAAAACTCTGTGTGAGCTAGCTAGAGAGAACCCGGATATCGTGGTGCTGGATGCTGACCTCTCCCAGTCAACTATGACCCGTTTCTTTGCTGATGAGTTTCAGGGTCGCTTCTTTGATTGTGGTATCGCCGAGCAGAATATGATAAGTATTGCCGCCGGGCTGGCCGCTTCAGGTAAGCTTCCCTTTGCCAGCACCTTTGCTGTTTTTGCCCCTGGCCGTTGCTTTGACCAAATCCGCATGTCTATTGCTCAGCCCCGACTAAATGTGAAGCTGGTTGCTACTCACGGTGGTATTAGCGTTGGTGAGGATGGCACCTCACACCACTCTGTTGAAGACCTGGCCCTGATTTGCTCCCTGCCTGGCTTTACTGTTATTGTTCCTGCCGATGCTATTGAAACGGTTCAGGCAGTGAAGGCAGCTGCCGCTAACTATGGTCCCTTCTATATCAGGCTAAGCCGCCCTAAATTACCGCTGGTCTATAGCGAGGGTTACCAGTTTAGTCTGGGTAAGGCAGCAATCCTGAGAGAAGGTACCGACGCTACCATTATTGCTATTGGCATTATGGTGAAGGCATCCTTGGAGGCGGCTGAACAACTAGAGTCAGAAGGCATAGACTGTCGGGTATTAAATATGTCCACCCTCAAGCCTGTTGATGAGAGGGCAATAGTTAAAGCAGCAACTGAAACCGGGGCTATCGTTACCGCTGAGGAACACTTGGAGCACGGCGGGCTGGGTGGTGAGGTTGCCCGAGTGGTAGCCAGAGCCTATCCTGTTCCCATGGAGTTTGTGGCCATTAAAGATACCTATGCCAGGTCAGGCAAGGCAGCCGGACTCCTTCAGAAGCATGGACTCACTGCCAAAGATATTGCGCAGGCGGTTCGGCTGGTGGTGAAAAGGAAGGGTGGCTATAAGGAATTGGACATCATTGTCGAATAGTTGGCACTATAAAGTGACAAAAGGCAAAGAGGTTAACATAACTATCAAAACAAATCCAATCTATTCAGATAGGAATTGTTTCCCCATTTTTTATTACTAATGTGCCAGGAGTAAATATAGGCTGACTAAGCGCTTCTGTGGCAGAAATATCAGCTAAGTACCCTGGTACTTATCGGTGTAGTCTGGGCTTGATTACCAGAAATAGCGCTATTACTGCGAAAGCAACGCTAATCAGAGCAATGATGGTAAATACTTCAGCAATGCCCAGAATGTCCATGAAATGCCCGGCAATGGGCTGTATTACACTCTTGCCCTCCATGCCAAGGAAGAAGTAGACACCAAGAAAAGTCGACCTGAGCTGTGGTGGGGTGGTATCCATCAGGAGAGTTTGAAATGCTGGTTGTCTCACAAACATTGCAACACCAAACATAATGAAAAGTACTATGAGGAACGGACCAAATGGCACTATAGTAAGCAGGTACAGAAAGGGACCGGTAGCTGCTATCGCTAAATAAATCGCTTCCCTTCTGCCCCAATTATCACACAACCATCCGCCCAATAGACTACCAATGATTCCCCCCCCTCTCATTACGCTCAGCAATGTGGCAGCATAGGCTGGAGAAATATTGTGCTTGTCTACCAAGTATAATGGGATAAATGACATAGCACTGCTAGTCGCAAACTGGGTGAGTATAGCCAAGACAGCAATGCCAATAATAGGTCGTAAGATTCGCCTGATGCTAATGGGCTTACGTGCTGTTTTACCAACAAGTGCCGGGCTTACTGTCTTATCAGCGGCTGGATGCTTTGGGTGCTTCAGCTTCGTCAATACCACGGGTACAGCTACCAGGGCTGGAATAGCTAGGATGATAAAAATGAAGCGCCACCCTAACGTATTACTGGTAAGTCCTCCAATGAAGGGACCTAGGGCAAAGCCAATACTTCCCCCAATCATGTGAAGAGATATCACCCTTCCCCTATTTGCTTCCCCAGCAAACCCAGAGAGCATTGGTACTGCCGATGGGTGGTAAGCACCGGCCAAAATTCCCATGATAATTAGAATGAATAACAAGGCAGAAAATGAGGAACTTAAACCAATGGCTATAGCAGCTAAACCAACACCACCCATACCTACGGCCATAACCATTTTCCGGTTAGTCCGGTCACTAATCCAACCCCCGAGAAGCTGGGAAAAACCAGAGGTAACGGAGTAAGCGGCTAGGAGTAACCCCGCCTGCATGTAGCTCAGTCTAAAGTCTTCTCTAATCAGCGGCAGCATACCAGCGAGGAGTCCCAGAAGCATGTCTTGGCTGAAGTGGAGATAGGTAAACAGAAGGGTAGTGGGTCCACCCCATTGATTAAGAATCTTACTCAGGTTTTTGAATTGAGACAATAGCCAATGACTTTCTATCTAAAGCAAACTATCTTGTTGGGATTATATGATAGGTATCTTTTAAGCGCGGGCTACCTGCCTTGTTCTCAAGAAATGGGTGAAGCCGATCAGGCAGGGAAGGGTAATGCCGTAGGTGGTAAGTAATCCGGGCATACCCAGCCACCAGCATACCAGTGGTAGCGGAATAAATAGAACGCAACTGGCAAGAAGCACATTCTTCTTGATAGCAAGCGTGGCCAGTGTTGGTATCGCTAGAATCAGCATTGGTTGGGTTATTAAAGTTAGTAGCACACCGATAGTGGTGCTTTCCCCCCGACCACCCTTAAAGCCAAGGAAAACCGGCCAGTTATGACCGGAAACGGCAGCAATCCCGACAAGCAGAACCCACAATTGTGAAATATTGACTGCTTGAGCAATGGTAATAGCTAATACTCCTTTCCCGGCGTCAATGAAAAATACTGCCAGCCCGGTCTTATGCCCCAGTTGATGGAAGGCATTACGGGCACCTACATTACTATCACCCATCTGCCGAATATCCTTGCTTTTGAGCAGATGCCCGGCAATATAGGCAGTTGGGATAGAACCCAGGAGATAACCCATTAATACTATTAGCCAGGCCATATTATACCTTAAAGCTACTTTAGCTGGTGCCGGGGGCGGGACTCGAACCCACAAGGATTACTCCGGCGGATTTTAAGTCCGCTGCGTCTGCCAATTCCGCCACCCCGGCTGCCAACTGAGGTTATTTTACAAATACAAATTGGAGGCGACGGGCGGATTCGAACCGCCGAATAAGGGTTTTGCAGACCCCCGCCTTATCCACTTGGCTACGTCGCCATCAATATTCCTGACAATCTGCGATTTCCGCAGAAATCTGATTCCACTGGAGCGGAAGATGAGATTCGAACTCACGACTTCCTCCTTGGCAAGGAGACGTTCTACCGCTGAACTACTTCCGCCTATATTAGTGCCGAGGGGGAGATTTGAACTCCCACGAGCTTACGCTCACCACCCCCTCAAGATGGCGTGTCTACCAGTTCCACCACCTCGGCTTAATTTGGCAGGAGTGGAGGGACTCGAACCCCCGCCCTGCGGTTTTGGAGACCGCTGCTCTACCAAACTGAGCTACACTCCTACACCCATCAACTTCATTCTATTTTAACACATTCCCTTGGCTTGCCCAAGACAGCCCACAACTTTAACACCTATCAGGAGGCAAGGAACATTATAAGCAAAATGGGGCGAAAATTCAACACATTGGCTGTAATCTATAGCGCCATAGCCATCAAGAAATTACCCTCAAGAGGACAAATCAGGTGAGCCCACCTTTAACCACTTACTTGACAATGCCAGCTTATCAACTTATATTGTAATTGAAAATAATTATCATTTAGGTATCTAAATGGAGTTCTCAGGCAAGAAACTATCATCAGCATTAAAACGGTATGATTACAAGCTTACCCCTCAACGGCAAGCCGTACTTAAAGTGCTTAGCTCAAGCCAGGAGCACCTTACTCCTGCCGAGATATACCAAAAGGTATGCCAGGAATATCCCGGCATCGGATTGGTTACCATCTATCGCATTCTTAAGATACTGAATGAACTCGGGCTTATATGTGAGGTACGCACTGGAGGTAACTGCCATCGCTATCTACTCAGAAGACAGCCAGAGCATCATCACCACCTCATCTGCTCTGGTTGTGGGGCGGTTGTTGATTTTACTGATTGCGACCTTAGCCAATTGGGAGAAAGGCTATCACGCCAGACCGGATTTAAGATAGAAAGCCACCTTCTTGAGTTCCTCGGTCGTTGCCGGAGCTGCCAGAAGGAAACTCAGCCTAGATAATTCCCAGACACCACTAAAGTAGAAGGCAAATGTTCAAGCGTATAGTCTATCAACTCGGCAGACACGCTCCCTTTACTGCCACCGGAGCTGCTACCGGGATTATTATCATGGTTATACTGGTCTTCTCTAATGCTCCTGCAGATTTCTCTGAGGCTCTTTTTTACACCTTGCATCCTATCCATATTGTCTTGAGTGCCTTTGTAACGGCATCTATGTATAGATTACATGGGAAAGGCAAGCTCTGGGTGGCAATTCTTATTGGTTACACCGGCGCCATCGGCATCGCTACACTAAGTGATGCAATAGCCCCTTACCTGGGAGGGAGTTTGCTCCGTATCCCAATGCAATTTCATGTGCCCTTTATTGAGACTACAAAAATACCTTTTATCGGAATTGAGAAATGGAAGGTTGTAAATTCGGCAGCAGCCATCGGGATTGCAATTGGTTGCTGGAGACCGACAACCAGATTTCCACATGCTGGACATGTGCTGTTAAGCACTTGGGCATCACTGTTCAATTTCACGGCATTCGGGATAGCAAATTGGCTCCCTTTGCTCCCCCTTATTTTCTTGTTTTTGTTCCTTGCGGTTTGGATTCCCTGCTGTGCCAGTGACATAGTTTATCCCCTGCTATGGGTGGAGGGGAGTGCCAGCCGCAGAGCTGCTGAAAAAGATAGCGGGCACAGTCATTAATGAGTAATTATTAGCGCGGTTATTCGGAGAGTATAAGCCGGAGTTTCAAGACTAACAGTGTTCTGCAGCAATTTTATAGACCAAAGAATCTCAAGGCATTATCCGTGGTTGTCTCAGCAATCTGGGCCTGGCTGACACCTTTTAATCTGGCGACACCCTGTAAAGTCCTTAGAATATGGGCCGGTCTGGCTTCATACTCAGCTTCACTTCCCCTCCAATATACCACTGGGGAATCTGTTTCCAGGAGCAGTCTTTCTAACGGGATTTCCCTTACCGCTCTTCTATGTTCTTCATGATATTCAACGGCTGGTGTTGCTGAGATAAAGTAGTCCTGAGTAACTATATCCCTTAACACACTTGAGGTTCCCGTGTACCAGTGAAACACTGCTTTTTTAAGCTGGGCTTCTTCAACCAGACTGAAGGAGTCTCGCCAGGCATACCTGGAATGGATTATCGCTGGCTTGTCGTAGGTTTTGGCTATCTTTAGAATTTCCCTGAGCACGTCCTTTTGCAAATCCTTTTTGACTCTCGTCCTTACCCTCTTATGATAATCCAGTCCTATTTCACCAATGGCTACCGCTTTATCTATATGGGACTCAATAAACGCTAAGTTACGGTCTATCTCCGAACCAGTTATATTCCAGGGGTGTAAGCCCAAGGCCGGGTAGATGAAGTCTTTATGCCCCCGGGCCAATTTCAGGATTTTTTGATTGGATTCATAATCAGAGCCAACCCCGATTATGGCGACAACATTAGCTGACTTAGCCTCGGTGATGACCTGCTCCAGATTTTCTATTTCGTCTAAGTGAGCATGAGTGTCAATCAGTCGATACATGGCTTTCTACCCTTGAAATTATCTTCTTAACCTCCTCCGGCGGAATCTGATAGCTCCGACCAATTTCTTCGTATCCAGCTGGCTCTCCGGTCTTAAATCCCTTATGCCAGAGATAGATATCTTGCTCCTCTTCACTGATGTCCTCTTCATCTAGTCTTATCAGACGCTCGAGCTCGTCTACTTTGGCCCTTATGCGAGTAAGGCTGGACTCATCCCTAAGCGCCTGAGCATAATCCAATTTGGCTTTCTCCGCCTCTCCTTTTCTCTCATAGGCGAGTGCCCGATTGTAGAATGCCCGGCTATTATTGGGATAAAGCTCTATGGCTTCTGAGTAATAATTTATTGCCTCATCAAGCTTATTCCTTGCTAGATACTGGTTACCCTTTATATAAAGGGTTATTGCCTCAAGGCAACGGTCAGGCAGTCCTTTCAAGTCCTGTATTCCACCGAGTCCCTCTTGGTCTATATCTCTGAGCCTTCCATTAACCAAGGCTCCTATTCGCCGGTGACTGATATTTCTGGAACCGTACCAGGCATCTATAAAGCGATAAGTCTCATTAGAGAGGGGCAGAAGATTTACATGATGGGGAACATAGTGCCCGGCATTATCTATCAAAACCTCAACAATCCCTAACTCCAAGCCGAATCTGTGACCCAGGGCAGAGAATAGCTTGACATAACCCAGGCAATCAGCACGTTGGGTAGATAGCACGTCATTTAACTCAAAGGCACGCCCACGCTTAACGTTGCTTCGTACTAGGGAATAGAGCCAGTCCGAAATTGCTATTTGTATCTGGCTCCTGTTCTCGGCACCACCAACCTCAGTAAGCCTCCGGTTGATAAGAGCACTAATTGTCTCGAGGTCAGGCTTTTGGCTGGTAGCTCCTCTCAATTCGGCTGGCAACTGGGGTGTATGCCAGCTGGCTAAAGCCTTATCAAGTTGTGTCATCAACATCACTGTAGGCTATGAATGGATTATACCCTTAAACATAGACGGTGTGAATAGGGCAGGAGATTCCCTTCCAAATAGGTTTCACTGGCTTAATATGAAAAAACCTTTTGAGGTAAATTTAGCTTTGTGGTACCCCTCAGTTGTGACAGTCTCCGAATTGTTCTTTGGGAAGAGGCAACTCATTCTGGTTTTACAGCTATCTCAACTGATAGTCTTCAGCAACTTTTGGATGAGCTCCTGCCGTTTCTGCTCATGACCGGCTAACTCCTGCTTGAGTCTTTTCCAAGTAGCCGGGCAATCTTTATAAGTAACACCAACTATTTGATGAAAGGCTTGGTCAATTTCCTTTTTATTACTGGGGGTAACCTCAATACCAGCCTCATCTAGAATGTTCTTAATATGACGAAAATAGCAAGACATAATGAGATACCACCTCCATATAGTTACTTGGGTGACACTAACCCGTATCTCTGTTTACTGCTTAACTCTTGGCTAGAACCTATAGCATAAGTCTATTAAATGTACTAGCATTCGTCAAACGGTAGGGCTTCAGGCTAGACAGCTCAATGTTTTGTGCAATTGGTGGCTCAGGGCTTTCTGTTGCCATTGTCTGGCTAAATCCAAAGCCACAGGATGCAAACTAGGATTTCAAAGTCTGCAGGGGAGCATGATTTGAATTATGGGTAAACTGTAATAAGACGCTGACCTATCGACTACCAAATGAGTTTGAGGAATTACGGTTATTACATAGAAAGTGGTATTAGCTTGACGGGTTGCTCTAGATCAATGTAGATTGAGCTTGGTAACAAACAAAGGAGGGCAAAAATGGGAAAATCAAGGGTTATTCTGGTCACCGGATCATCCAGAGGTATAGGGGCAGGCTTAGTGACAAACTTTGCCAGGAAGGGTTTTGAGGTTGTAATTAACTATTCAAAGGCTGATGAGGAAGCTAACAAGCTTTGCCGAGAAATTTCTAATCTTGCTGGTCAGAATAGTGTCATGCTAATAAAAGCGGATGTTTCAAAGAGAGCTGAAGTTAAAGATATGTTTGACAGAATTATAGCTAATTTTGGAAGGATAGATGTACTAATTAACAATGCTGGAATCAATTTGGATGGGCCATTTTTGGAAATGACCGATGAGCAATGGCAGCGAGTTATTGACATAAATCTAACGGGTACTTTTATTTGCACCCAAGAATTCGCTTTTCATTTTGAAGGTGAAGTTGGGCACATAATAAATATTGGAGCTAGTACTGGTATTAGAGGGAGAAAGAATGGTTGTAATTATTGTAGTGCTAAAGCAGGAGTTATTAATCTTACGAAATGCCTTGCGCTAGAGTTAGCCCCTAAGATAAGAGTCAACTGCATGGTACCTGGATTTATTGAAACCGAAGAAGTAATGACAAGGCATAATCTTTACCATAAAGAGAATTATGATAAGGTTGTCAATAATATACCTATGGGAAGATCGGGAACGCCTGATGATATTTTTAAAGTTGCAGATTTTATTATAGAGGCTTCTGACTATATGACAGGTCAAAACTTCTTTGTAAATGGTGGAAATTTTATGTATTAGAGGGGGATAATTAAGCCATCAGCTAAAGTGGTACCCCTGGGGCGACTCGAACGCCCGACACGCAGTTTAGGAAACTGCTGCTCTATCCACTGAGCTACAGGGGCAAAACACTGCTTTTAAGTTACTGTTCTATTGCTGTTAAGATATCCTGGTTCAAGTTAGGAAACTGCGAAAGCCAGGCTAACCTTTCTTTTTTCAGCTCATGAGATAGCTGCTCTATTTGCTCATCACTATAGAAATTCCTCAGGTTAAAGCGGTCTAGGTCTACCCCGGGAATTTGCGAGGGCACCTCATAATCCCAGAAATCATCCCTCTGCCAGGTGATTTGGTCCTTGGCTATCATCTCTATTATCTTCACTGAATCTTTAACGCTTATCTTTTGTCCTCTATTTACTCCCCCTACATATCCTGTGTTCAGGATAAAGCACCGGATGTGAGGATTTTTTCTTAAAATACTGAGAATAACGGCGCCTTCATCAGCGCGAGAACCGACTATAAAAGGGTTTGTCCCGACCACCCTTAGTGCCTTACCGGCTTCAGTCGGGTCACCAGCCGAAGTCTCTATGGACTCACCCAACATAAAAGCAGCTGCAGCCCATTCTGGAGTCAGGCGAACTACTGGAGGTAGAATATCATACCTTCTGGTAATAAATAGAATGAAGTCAACCTGCCCCAAATCTATTTGTTCATCAGTGAAGGCAATGTCTTTCCTCTTGACCATCGCCCGACCATTGGAGGTCAAGGTGGCATCAAAGAAATCTACCTTTCCTGTTTCTGGTTCTACAGAAACATTTTCAAGGATAGCCCTTGGGCTTATAGCTGCGGCGTAGAGGAGAGGCTGTGAACTAGGTTCCAGACCTTCTGTCTTTATATAGAAGGAGTCCTCAGTACCAACCGCAGTGCCATCTTGCCTTAATATGGTCACATCATCCTGACGAATCACCACCATTTCTGGAAAACACAGCCAGTGGGAATGACAGGATAGAGAGGTCTTCCCCGTTCCACTTAGTCCAAATAGCAGAAAGCCAAAGTCCCTCAGCTGGTTTCCTCTATATACCCTCAATATTTTGCTGGCAGCATGAAGCCCAAGATTTCCCTCCTTCTTCGCCCAATACATGACTTGTCGGAGCATGGCTTTCTTGTTTTCTCCCTTGTAGTCACTACCCAGAATAATGGTTAAGCCCTGCTCGGGAAAGACAAGGACTTTCTTCTCCTCCCATTCAGGTACGGTGAGAGCGACGAAATCAGGCTCTTTTCCTTCCGGTGGGAACAGGGTATTACCCCACATTAAAGGCAACCTGGCATACTCAGAAGTGACAAATAACTGGCAATTCTTCTTGAAGCCTGGAGTCTGGCACATAACCCGGTCAACCCTTATCACTTCCTTGTCTTTGAGATACTCTAGAACGTTACGAATGAGCTCTAAGTCATCTGGTTCAGGCTGGTCCATTATCACCTCGGTGAACTTTGCCATTCTATTGCGTACCTTGGTAATGACTGAGAGGTTGCCAAATTCAGTAATGACCCCACCATGCTGTAAGGCCCACTCTCTGAGGCTCTCATCTGATGGGTTATCAGTGATTTTCCTGGGTTGGAAGGGCATCCCAAATATTTTATTCATTATCTTCTACCATACACTATTGGTGGAGATAGGGGGATTCGAACCCCCGACCTCTGCGATGCGAACGCAGCGCTCTCCCTGCTGAGCTATATCCCCCTTTAGAACAAAATTATAACACAAATGAACTTATTTATTAATCTTAACTCGGTGGATAAAGGAGCCTAAATACCTTGCTTGGGTAGATAGACTGTGCTATGATGTAAGTGAGGCGAATATGACCACAGAGAGACAGAAGGCACTGGAACTGGCTATTGCCCAGATCGAAAAGCGGTTTGGCGTAGGCTCGGTGATGAAGCTGGGAGAGGTTGCTGCCCAGTCAGTAGAAGAAGTAATTCCCAGTGGTTCACTGGCATTAGACCTTGCTCTGGGTGTAGGTGGTATTCCCAAGGGGCGGATTACCGAAATATTTGGCCCTGAGGCATCAGGAAAGACTACCCTGGCCCAACATATACTTGCCGAAGCGCAAAAGCGAGGAGGTATGGCTGCCTACATCGATGTTGAACATGCTTTAGACCCCTCCTATGCCGCTAATTGTGGTGTTAATATTGATGACCTGCTCATCTCTCAACCTGACACCGGGGAGCAAGCCTTAGAGATTACTGAGGCATTGGTCAGGAGTGGGGCTGTTGATGTGATAGTGATTGATAGTGTTGCTGCCTTGGTGCCTAGAGCTGAAATTGAGGGGGAGATGGGGGACATTCATGTTGGTTTGCAGGCTCGCCTAATGTCACAAGCACTGAGAAAACTGGCGGCGGCTATTGGTAAGTCAAAAACGGCGGTGATATTCATCAACCAGTTACGAGAGAAAGTTGGTATTGTCTTTGGTAATCCTGAGGTGACGCCGGGTGGTAGGGCTTTGAAGTTCTACAGCTCAGTAAGGATAGACCTAAGGCGAGCCGAGACAATTAAGCAGGGAGACAAGATTACAGGTAGTAG
>Ga0114921_10000788_pt1 | contig 13699 bp, 32 predicted proteins | sample BentaG_FD_87016 | JGI IMG/M metagenome (GOLD analysis project Ga0114921, IMG submission 87016) | Deep subsurface microbial communities from South Atlantic Ocean to uncover new lineages of life (NeLLi) - Benguela_00093 metaG | ecosystem: Environmental > Aquatic > Marine > Oceanic > Sediment ...
ATGAAAGACAGATTGCCCTACAATGTCGGGCGCACATGATCGAGGAAGAGGCCAGATGAACAAGATCGTAGCCATCAAATCCCTCGCCGATATGGACAAGGTGCACACAATATGCCGTGTCCATATTGACCAGGGCAAGCCTCTTGAGGTTGTGATCCGGGAGCCCAGGGTTGACCGGTCGCTTGAGCAGAATCGTTTGCTTTGGAAGTGGTTGACCATTATCGCCGCCGAACTCGGCCACACAAAAGAAGAGATGCATGAAATCTACAAAGAGAAATTCCTTATCGGCATCTTCGTCCGTGATGATCTGGAATACGCGAAGATGGCCAGCGCTATCAAAATGGTGCAGCAACAGAGCGAGGCGGATTATCAGTCTATCCGTAAGCAGGTAATCGCGCTCACATCAACGAGAAAATGCAGTGTTAAACAAATGACCGAATATCTCAACAGCATCCAGCGGCATGCGCAGGGTGATCTTGATATCAGATTGCCACTGCCGGAACATAAGGGGCTGATATGAACGAGGAGCAATACAAAAGCCTAGTGGCCTCGCTCGGCTGTATCGTGACCGGGGAACCCGCCATTATCCATCATGTTAAGTGTTTTTGTAATGGCTATGGCCGGGGCAGTGACTACCTGATTATTCCCCTGGCCCCAAGGCTGCACAATCAACAGAACGACAGCATACACCTAAACAGATCACTCTTTGAGGATAAGTACGGACGAGAGGTTGATCTACTGGCAAAGACCATCGCGGCAGTGGCCGGAATGTTGAACGCTGACCGCATACCATTTTAAACGGAGGGATTCATGGAAACCGCAAGCCAAACAATAGAGCCCATGCAGTCATCAAGCATCGGTAAATTAGCCCTGGCATTATCAAAAGCTCAAGGCCAAATGGAAGGTGCGTCCAAGAGCGCAGATAACCCGTTTTTTAAGTCAAAATATGCTGATCTGAATGAGTGTATCCAGGCAGCAAGAAAGCCGTTGGCAGATAATGAGTTAGCAGTAATCCAAACCACCGAATTGAGCGACAGTGGTATTGTCATTGTTACCACTCTGGCGCATAGTTCGGGCGAGTGGATAAAGGCTAAAATCTCCATGAAACCTAAAAAGGACGATGATCAAGGTCGCGGATCTTCAATCACCTATGGTCGCCGGTATAGTTTTGCTGCAATCGTCGGTCTCGCCCAAAAGGAAGATGATGGTAATGCGTCTTGTGCTATACCGAAACCGGACAAAACTGCAAAAGGCCAACAGTCGCCACCTCAGCAAAACAGGCAACAGCAGTCTCGAAACAAAAAAGAAGATCCGCAAGTTAAAGCCGCCGTTCAGCAATGGCTCGATATCATCCACTCATTTGAGAAGGGCAAACACAACCTGCAACAGTTCCAGGCCTGGTTTGCCGGAAATGATGACAAGCTCGCCGACTTTCCAGAAGCACAATACAACGCAATACTCAACGCCAAGCGGGATAAAGAGAGTGAATTGTCAGTATAACGTACAAAGATCAGGAGTGAGCGGTACACAAGTAGTATCAATCACAGAAAATCATAAGAATGGAGCAAGATATGAACTTTAATGTACAGGTAGAAATAGATTGGATTGAGAATGGAAATGTTGACGAAGAACTACGAGCAGAGGTTGTGCATCAGGTATTGTCAAGTGTACGTAAAACCACGAAAAAACAGGTGGAATCTATTGTCTACAACCGAGCTAGAAACCTCGTGGATGGCTGGATTCTTGAACAACTCCATGCCTTTTCTGATCGCCCATTGAGAATTACAGACAAATGGGGTGACACAGTTGAGCACCACGAATCCTTGACAGATATGTTCAAACAGCAGTTTGATCAATTCTTTGACGCTTCAGTAGACAAGAACGGCAAGACTATTGACAGTTGCGGGTATGGTGGAAAACTTAGCCGTATCGACTATTTGCTAAACAAATTGGCAAGTGACTATCTGAAGAACATCACCGATAAAATGGACAGAATGGTTGCGCGTGAAGTTAATGATGCAGCTCAGGCCAGAATCAAAGAAAAGATCATTAAACATACCGCTGAACAGGTTCAGAAGATAGCTAACATATAGTTGTCAGGAAGAACGACTGATACCACGACATAAGCAGACAAATAACGGGGAAAACATGAGTAATAAAATTGAAGCAGCGAGGCCGGAAGACATGGCCCTGGTTATTAGGATCACCGGCGAAATCACGGAGTCGAATTTTTCTGAATATGAAGTAATGACTCAGAAAATTATCGACAGAATCAACACCGATCTTGTTACTGATCAAGATTTCGCCAATGCCAAAGAAGATATAAAAGCATGTAAGGATGTAGAAAATCAACTAACTCAGGCACAGCAGGACGCAACAATATCCATGGAAGATGTCAGTAAAATGTTCACTTCCATAGCCAAATCGCAAGACAAATTCCGCAAGACCCGTCTGGATCTCGCCAGCAAGGTAAAAGCGGAAGAGACTAAACGTAAAAACCAGATCGTTGACGATGGAATAGCCAGGCTAAAGCGAATCTTCACCGGCAATCCAGTTGGCATGCCTGACAACGATCAAGTTCGCGCAGCTATCAAGGGCAAGCGCTCACTCGCAAAGATGGAAGAGGCCGTTGACGCAGTGATAGACGAGCAGGAGGCGGCGCTTGCCGTTCTGCTGGAAACATTCAACACCAATCTTGCTCTTATCAATGCCTCAGAAGCTCAATACCCAGGACTTTACCCTGATAAAAATACCCTCGCCTCAAGTGCTACCGAACTGGTTGAGAGCAAAATTGAGAGCCGGGTGAACAGTTTTAAACTCGCCGAGAAAGAGAAGGCTGAAAAGGCTGAAGCCGAGCGTAAGGCCGAGGAAGAGGCTGACGCAAAGGAAGCGGCAGAAGCCGAGGTGAAAGCAGCACAGGAAGCCGAAGCCGAGCAAGTTTTTGAGGAATCCGTTGCAGAAACTGAAACCCCGGCCATTCCCAAACCATCCGAGTTGCCAGCCGCTGAACTCCAAACCCCATCAGACCTACCTGAAACCGACTTTCCATCACCACCAAGTATGCCAGAACTACCAAGCATACCTGTGTCCATGGCCCCTTTAAAACAGGCCGTAGCACAGAAAGGTGAAACTTGGCATTGTCTTTGTGGCCTTCCGCTTGATACGGTTGAAATTGACGGTTTCGGCACGATTCGCACCTGTTATGCAGGGTGTGGGAGGAACTGGCAGATTCGCGAAATATCTGACTCTGAACTCATGTAACTGGGGTAAGCCATGGCAACCAAACCAGCACTAACAAGCGCGCTCAGTAAAAACCTCGACATCCTGCATCGCTCCAAGCCATGTCCGATCAACAAGGGAGCATCAGGGCGGCAAAGCAAAAAAGGGTTTATCATATCCTGTCTTAAACATCAGGCACCCAGGGCAGGTGCAAACGCCGGAAAGAGCAAGCAGTACCGTAAATGCGACGATTGTGAAACCGGGAAGGTGATTAAGAAATTCGGTATGAAAACCAATCTTCGCCTGATTGAGCTTCCGCGCAACCTGTCGATCATCCCGGCTAAAGAAGTTGTGGATCTTCGGCGTGATTGCAACCAGCGGCTCGGGCAATTTGGGTCGAGCCGCAAATATAACCGAGTTAATTCTATGCCAGCCGGGAGAGCACAAGGGGTGTGATTCGCCATGAGAATACATCTGATGAATTGGTGTCCGCTGACTGGGAACCAGCCTACAAAAATGACATGCCATGGCTTCCAACATGCTTGCAGTATAAAACAGGATGAACAGAAATACATGTACTGTGGCATTTGCCAGGGCGAAGAATGGCCGAAAGGCTTAACCACTATCGATATTGAAGACTTCCATGAGGAGGAAAGAAAAATGCCAATATGTGAGCAATGCAATGATAGTAAAGACAGGAAGCTCTACGGGAGTCATGGAAAGCAGGTTTGCGGTACCTGCCAGTCGATACGGGGCAATGTGAAAAATCGCCCGGATATCGTGATGGATGTGATCCGTGAGCTTCACCCGGAATTACTCAGCCATGGTAAGGAAGAGCCTTCAAAACTGCACCGGGAAATGATTGCCAAACTGAACGAGCAGCTGGAAGAGGAAAAGCAACGCAATAAACTCCTCTCCGACGAAAATATCGTTACACTTGAAGATTTAGAGAAAGCATTGGCAAGTCAGACACTGGTAAATCATCCTGGACCTTGGAAGAAATTCGCCCTCGGTCTAATCAACAACGGCAGTGTATCGGATGTCACTGCTGAGGATCTGCGAGCACTACAGAGGGCAACATGAAGCTATCCCGAATCATCAAAGAGCCGACTAAAAAGGCCGTGTCTGGCCAGCAAAATAAAATGGTACTCTGCCTATGCGACGATGGCAACGAATATACCTGTGCTGAACTCGCTGAGATATGGGGGCTAGAGACCTATCAAGGAGCATATCAACGGCTGCGGCGTGTCGGATGGGATCACCCAGATTTGTTCACGGTCGGCAAGATTAAGACCAAGCCGGTTGTTGATGGTGGCAATGCAGCGTGGCAAACGCTTGGTGATAACAGGAGGATGGCATGACCGGAACAATCATAGTATTGATAATCAATGCGACACCATACTTGATGGTGGTGATGTGAGCGAGCATAGAACCCCACAAATCATTTTAACACGTAAAGTTTTGCCTCAATCCACCTGCAATAAAATGGTCAAAATAGAGTTATTTATTGCAGACCAATTCCGGCAAAACTGGACACCGTGCGACACAAGATTTGACCCACCTGTGCCGCTCAAAACAAAGTCTCGAAAAAAATACTGGAATCGGCTTTACCGAGTGCGGATTAACGGGCAGTGGTGGGGCAAAGCGAAGTACACAATGATAACTGAATCGGCGGCGGCTAGGCTGTTGCGGGAGGGAAATAATGTGTGATATCGGCCCTGGCGATATGCCAAAACTTTATACAGAGACATTCCCGAAGGCGAGGAAGGTCCACACTTGTTGCGAATGTGGCTCCACTATCCCCCCTGGCGAAAAATACGAGAGGGTAGATGGTCTGTGGGACGATTTCGCCACTTTTAAAACCTGCTGGTTTTGTCGTGATGTCAGAGAACAGGCCAGGGTAGATTTTGATTTAGATCATGACGAAGGATTCCCGTTTGAAGGATTGTGGGAGTGTGTCGGCATGGACTATGGGGTTGTTGCGTTGAGCGACAAGTAGTATCATCATCCGATTTATTAAAAAAGGAACTGAAAATGAAAAAGAAAATACGACTTAGTCAGGCTGAATTGCAAAGCGGATCAAGCCGTGTGGATTGGGCCGAAGGATTGATTGAGCAATTGCCCGAAGATCACGATGGGCGGAACTCCTGGCTCATGAATTATGGCAAAAAAGCAAAAGCTCAGGCCATACGTGACAATGACAATAAGGCACGAAAGGACAACGGTTTTACAGAACGCGATCTCGTTTGGAATAAAAAAACTGAATGCTTGTGTAGCGCCACTTAACGGCACAACGGGCAAAAAGACAAGTAGTATCAACCACGCTGAGTGGTGAATAGGAGCAGATTTATGAACAATATTGCCAGCAGATTACCAGTTGATAAGACAGCAGCGATGGTCACAAGGGCGGGTGTACATTTCAAGCCAAAAATGAAAGCTTCAGAACATGTTACAAGTCCATTGCCTTTACCGATATGGAAGGGAACCCATAAATCAGGTTTTGATTTAACCGGCCATAAATGTGGGCAAATGCTTGTTACAGGCTTATCCCTGAACAAGAGAGGTCGGTGGGTTGTTAAATGTGTTTGCGGCAACTATGAGTTGCGAAAAGCAAAATCTATAAGGAATCCTAAAAACCAAGGTGACAAATGCCGTGAGTGTCTGAAAATTGACTACATTATTGAATCCAGAGATATTGTCAGGCCCCACGCCTGATACCACGACAGAAGGAATTTTATGAAACAATTCACACATGGTGGCTTGGTTTCTAGGTCAGAAAGCGTAAGGCGAGTTGTATTTGATAGGGGGTGGTGGAAGTGTAAAAAATGTGGTGCCATTTTCGAGGACTACACATCCCCGCCGACTCTTCATATATGTCATGAAGAGGGAGGTTCGGAAGGTAAAAACATTGTCAGACAACGTGGTTGATAACACGACATAATCTATAAAAGAGAGTAGCCATGCCACCACGCTTTGCCAAAAAGGTAGATAGTAACCAGCCATGCATCGTTAAAGACCTTCGATCAATCCCAGGCGTAACCGTAGAAACGGACCATGACGACATAATCGTGGGGTTTCGAGGGGCAACATATTGGTATGAGATTAAAAGCCCCTCAGAAGTGGCAAGGAGTGGCAAGATTAGGCAATCGGCGCTGAAGCCATCGCAGAAAAAACTGCTCCGGGACTTCACAGGCCATTATCGGGTAGTGTGGAGTTTGGGGCAGATACTGGATGATTTGGGCGTGACAATCGTTTCACCATAACGTCCCAATAACCTGCCCGGCATTAACAGCAGGAACCCCGGAATTACCCGGGAGAAAGTAAACAGCAACCAAATTCAGAAAACTGCTGATCTGCTCGGGTTAGCCGTTAATTGAATTGTTATGTGAGGATTTTATTATGTTTGATTCTGTAAAGCTTAAAATCGAGACCGTAAAACTTAAAGCTGAGAACAAAAAGCTTAAAGCTGAGAACTTATTCCTAAATAATAATAAAATAAGGATGCTGGAGAAACTGAAGGCAAGTGGTGTCAAGCTTTGTTGTAGTTGCAATATAAATGAAGTTGAATCTAGTGGTGATTGGTGCGAAAATTGTAGAACTAATTTTGCGTATGGATGCTGACACATAACAAGCAGTAGCGAGGCCAGCTATGTTCAAAGTAAAAACATGTGCCCACTGCGGGCATGAATGGATAAATGGAGGCTACTGCCCTTTGTGCGGTGGCCCGAGAAAGGAGGAGGAAGATGAAAAAGAAACAGAAGGCAATAGCGGCTTTGCAAAGTGTAGGCGCAAATCATACTCTGTTGGAAAAATATAATTGCTATTTCCTCCGGTTTATGGTGTAATTGTGTATCAGGTAAATCTGGGTTGGCTACCCGTCGTTAATGATTGTTCTGGTGGAATAAAAAATGCAAATAACAGGTAGAGAAATGACCAAAGAAACATTAAATTTTAGATGGGCTTTCACGCAAGAGCCACATGATCTGGAGGCGCTACCCCTCCGCGCGGATCATGCTTGCGTGAAAGCCCATTTTTTTTTGGAGAACCCTAGTTAAAATGGATAGAGGCTACCTGAAACTCTGGCGCAGGTCCCTTGAATCTGCGGTTTTCGCCAATCCCGACCTGTGGAAGCTCTGGTGCCTGTGCCTAATCAAGGCAAACCACAAAGCGGCTTTCATCACTGTGGATGGATCGACAGAGCCAATCAGGATCGAACCAGGGCAGTTCATCACAGGACGATATTCGTTGCATCAGGATTTCTACAGACGGAAAAATAAAAAAAATAAATCGCCTTTAACTGTGTGGAGATGGTTGCAAACTTTAGAAAAGTGCGAAAATTTGAACATCAAACCGCACAACAAATATAGCGTAATCACAATAGAAAATTGGAATGAGTATCAGTCCAGTGAACAACAGGCGAACAACAGGCGAACAACAGGCGAACAACAGGCGAACACAAACAAGAATGATAAGAATGATAAGAATGATAAGAAGAAAGATAACAACAGCGGCGAGCCGCCTTCTGAATCTTTCGACCCTGTCATGCTGAGAGAAGATTGGATACCGGAAAAAGACTGGTTGGATCTTATCTCTCACAGAAAAAATCACAAAAAGAAGCCCCCACAAACTGAACGAGCCTACAAGGCCATTATCAAGGAATTGAACAAGGCTTCAGAGAATGGCTTCACCGTCACGGAATGCGTTGACGCTCTGTCGCAATCCACTTGGCAGACATTCAAGGCCTGCTACATGGATAACCGCCAACCAAATAAGAAAACTTCTCATTCATCGGAGGATAAACACAATGGATTCGACAGCCGAGATTACAGCAAGGATGCCACAAACACCGAAGACTTGCCCGAATTCCTCAGATGAAGAGCGTAAGCCTTGTCCTCACGGCGAACTTGTGCGGGTGAATAACGATGGCTCGCTCTGTCTGTGGGAATGCTCCAAATGTTGCGCCGAGGAAAAAAAGAAAGATGAACTTCGTGAAGGTCTGATCCAGAAGGAAGCACGATATTCACGGATCATGTACAGCGGATCTGGGTATGGAAATATTCCCCGGAGATTCGCAAATAAGACCCTGGAAAATTATTCAGTTAACTCGGCCCAACAGCGAAAGGTTGTCGAGCTGTGCCGGAACTACGTAGTTCACTTTGAGCGGGTGAAGGACCAAGGAACAAGCATGGTGTTTTGTGGGAAGCCCGGTACCGGGAAAACTCACCTTGTATATGCCATCGTCAATGCTCTTCAGAAAAAGTCTATCACAGCAGTTGTCCGCACTGCAGCAGATATGACCAGTGAGGTCAAGGAAGCCTACAAGAGCGACCACTCGGATGTTACGCCGACTACTGTTTCTTCAAAATTCGCCGAATTTGACCTGCTTGTGATTGATGAGGTAGGCGTACAGGTGTCCAGCGATGCTGAGAAGCGAATCTTTTTCAATATCATCAATAAGCGATACGAGAACATGTTGCCGACCATCCTCATTTCCAACTTGGCATTGCCGGAGCTGACGGAGTTTATCGGGGAGCGGGTTGTTGACCGGATGCGGGAAAATCGAGGGGTTGTGTTTGCTTTCGACTGGGGCAGCTACAGGAAATAGCATAGCAGCATTAACGGAGACAATCATGAATCACAAAAAGAACACAAAACTTGAAGACACCGCTGAATGTGAAGCGTCCAAGTGTAGCGGCTCGTTACCTATGAAACTTAGGAAGTCGTTGATAGCGACAGTAATAGGATTACCAGCGCTTGTTGCATTTGGTTACTTCACGGACTGGAAAGCGGCGGTCGCTTTGTTTGTCGTTATGTATGCAGACAATATTGACAAAGGCAGGTAATGGAAAAACTCAAAGGCGGAGGCAATCATGAATGACGAATGCAAACACTGCACAATTAGGGGTGATATGAGCATGTGCCAGGAAGAGGAGTGTTCAAAGCACATGTCTTGGTATGCCCAAGCGATTACGACTGAAAATCGCGCCTTACAGCACGAAAATGCGATCATGATTAATGCTTTACGGGAGGTCAGCAGGCCCGATGTAATAGGCGGACTTGCGTGGGGTATGCGTGAAATGGCTCATAAAATACTCAAACAGGTGGAGGCATGAAAGAAATCAAGGCATACCAATGCGACTATGGCTGTGGAAAATACCTGAAAACTAAACCAGCCATGAAGCGGCATGAGGACTGTTGTTTTTGGAATCCAGAACGAAAAGCCTGTGACTCATGCGGAAATCAAATCAAAGGCACCGAGACTGTCTACAACCCAAATCATGGCGGCGATCCTGGCAGTACTGACCATGAACAGTCATTTAGGATTTGCGATGCCAGCGGGGATGATCTTTACGACATAAATAACCTGAAGAGTGGATGTTCTCTTTGGGTAGCACAGGTGGAGGCATAGACCATGATAACCAGAGCGCTAATAGTACGCAAACCCTGGATAGACCTAATCCTCTCCGGCGAGAAAACCTGGGAGATGCGGAGCCGAGCCACAACGATTCGCGGCAGGGTTGGCCTGATCGAAAAAGGGAGCGGGTTGATTGTGGGCGAGGTGGAGATTGTGGACTGTTCCGCAAACCTCGGCATGCAGCAGCTATTTGACCACAAAGACAAACATTTCGTAGGCGATTTAAACCATCTGCTGGTCAACTGGCCTATTGCCTGGAAGCTAGCATTCCCAAAGCGATACGACAAACCTATCCCGTACAACCACCCACAGGGCGCAGTGATATGGGTTAAATTGGAGGGCAACCATGTTCGATAAAGCAGAGCAGGGCTACATATACAGTTGCATGACGAAGCCCTGGCTACAGAAAGAAGCGCTCCGCCTGAAGGAAGAAAACGTGCGCATGAAAGAGATCCTGCAGAACTATCAAAATTGTGTTGCCACTGGATGCAACATGGAGGCAACGGAAGGGCTTGAGCAGGATCTGCATCAGTTATGCGGTGGATCGGAGAGCGAATTCAGATGGCAGAAATAAACATGACACAGGAAAAATTTGTCGAGACAGTCGCATAAGAACAACAATTTCCGGGAAGCACCCGGAAAGCCCCGCCCCGGTCGATGGTTTTACAACTCGTTTCCCATCGGTTGGCTGCGGGGATGGAGGGGATATTGAATGGCAAAAAGTGATTTTTACGGCGACCACTGGTCCACGAAATGTGCCACTTGCGGCAGGGGGTTTCCACACCCGAGACTCAATGACGGTGAATTTGCGGTGTGTCCAGAATGCGTACAAGAAAACAACAATGATAATGTAATGGATGAAATATATAAGATGAAGTTGCACGAATAGCTTGAACACAGTGGAGGTTTTCAGGTCACAAGAGTTCCAGGAGGTTGGATATATCGATTTTATGATGTGACTTATGATCACGCCAATATTGTTGGCGCTGGATCTACCGAAAACCTTTTAACACATAGTGTTTTCGTTCCGTTCAATAATGGTTTTAAGGAGAAATAGCCATGACAGAGATAGAATATATCATCGCCACCAATAGGGTGAAAGTGTCAACTGCACTCTCAATCATGCGGGATGTTCTTGCGGGTGAAGAGTACGGAATATCAAAAAAAGACTGCCGGGAAATTACATCTCGTCTATCTGCGGCACAGGACAGATTGTTTGCCTCGGTCGAAATAGATACAGAATCAGAGGGTGATTAATATCACGACATTATTAGGTAGCTACCAAGCATAGCCGGGAGAATGTAGCATGAATTGAGAAATATTATTCAGAGCAAAGCGACTTGATAGCGGGGGGTGGGCAGAGGGGAGCTTGATCAAAGCTCACGATGGACATTTTATCTTTGACCAAGATTTCAACGCAATCCATGAAGATCCAGAATATCATGAACAAGGTATGGGGTGTGGCCTTGAGGATCGAAATATCACAGACCGATATGAGGCCATGGCTCATGGATGGGATTGCGCGTTGGAAAAGGTTGTTGAGGAATTGCCGGAATATATTGAAGTGGATCCCGACACAATAGGCCAATACGTAGGTAAAAATCTCGATGGTGTTTCTGTTTATGAGGGGGACGTGGTACGGCGGAACCTTGGGGAGGAGGAATATATAGTTACATGGCACAAGGAATCTTTAAGTTTTAGGTTGATTCCAGAAAATTGCTATGTCTGGCAACATCCAATCTTTATACAAGTATGTCACGTGATCAGAACCATCTACGACAACTTGGAACCGGTGGAGGCACCATGAAACACTTAAAAATAGCATGGCAAATCCTACACGCCACCCTAACCTTACTCCCCTGGATATCCGGCATCATCGGTGCATGGTGGATCGAGGCGTGGCGGGATGGGCGGCAATGTTATAACTCTTTTAAACAATGGGGGCGGAAATAATGGGATATAACACTAATATTGCCTGGTGCGACAGAACATGGAACCCATTCCAAGGCTGCAAGAAGGTATAATCTGGTTGCCTCAACTGCTACATGTTCCGGGATAAGAAACGATACGGGCAAGATCCGGGTCGAATTCACCGGTCCAGCAATGTAACATTCAACAAGCCTCTTCACTGGAAAGAGTCGGCCAAGGTGTTTATTTGTTCATGGTCTGATTTTTTTCTTGAGGAAGCCGACGAATGGCGACCAGAAGCCTGGTGGATCATTAGAAAGTGCAAGCACCTTACTTTCCAGATTTTGACGAAGCGACCGGAAAATATCAAGGACCGGTTACCAGAAGGCTGGCCGTTTGAAAATGTGTGGCTCGGGGTAACTGCCGAGAATCAGGAAATGGCTGATCTTCGTATTCCTCAGTTGCTGCAAATCCCTGCGGCCGTCCGGTTCGTCTCGGTTGAGCCCATGCTCGGGTCTGTTGATCTTTCTGATTGGGTTGGAAGGGTTACGGGATGCACATTGCATTGCCAGAAAAGTAAAAATGAATGTCGTGCCATGTCTGGTGATTGCGAAAGTGCCTATGAGTCGTTTCGTGGTGTTGACTGGGCTATATGTGGCGGAGAATCTGGCCCCAATGCCAGACCAATGGAATTGATGTGGGCCGAGTCTCTTTATGATCAGTGTGCAGGGGCCGGCGTTCCTTTCTTCATGAAACAGATGAGCGGGACAACGAAGAAGCAGCGTGAGGCTATTCCGGATCATATCAATGTGAGGGAATTTCCTGGGGAGGTATGAGATGGGCTGGTCGATAGGTTATGACTCAAACTGGAAGAGAGATGTAGGCTACGGTGTACCATCAGTTTGCGATCATCCAGACTGCAATGAAAAGATTGACAGGGGACTTGGGTTTGTTTGTGGTGGCGAACCATACGGCGGAGAGAAAGGATGCGGACTATTCTTCTGTGAAAAACATAGATTTTTCTCAAAACACGACGATGACCCTAAAATGTGTGAGAGGTGTTGTGATGGCGAAGAACCATTTAACCCTAAACCAGACACTGAAGAATGGAAGAGGCATAAACTCACGCATGAGAGTTGGGCGGAGTGGCGAGCGGAGAATCCAGGATAGGTTGCTTAACAAGTAGTATCAACCAGGTGAAAACATGAAACCGAGTGAATTGATAGCTGTTTTACAACAAGCCATAGACGCAGGTCTTGACGATGAGACTGAAATCTACTTTGACACGGAAGGTCGAGCGTTTACCTACCACATGGCGAAAGTTGGAAAGGCATATTTCAACAATGACGAGGCAGTCGTTGAGGCAGTCGGGCGGCACATTTCATTGCACGAGGCTCGTGGTTGATAACACGACAACCTAAGGCGTAAGGCCTTGAGTTGTCGTTACTGGATAAATAGTACCGAGCATCTGAAAAATCAAAAATGGAGTTATTAATGGGCGAAAAAACAGAGGCGTGGTTAAACGAGCCAGTAACGGTTTGCTCAGAATGCCTCAAGGCTTCTTGCTGGCAAGGTATCTTCATGTGTGACGAAGCGCATGGAGCGGACACGACCACAAGAACACGGCGGCAATTGGTAGAACTTGGCTACGAAAACACAGACTATATGAGAACAGATGCCGAGTTAGTGGGATAACACGACAAACTATAGACAAGTATTATCAGCCGTCGGAGAGTTTAAAAATGGAGCGAAAAAAGGATAAAAAGATTATCAGTTGGATAATGATTATTGTGGCTATTTGCATTTTTGGAGGCGTTGTTTTTCTTTCTGTAAAAATGTGGTTCCTGGGAGATGATGAGAGTGATTATGACATTATCTGCTTAGGTGGTCATGAGTATTACAGAGCAAATTTCTTGCAAAAAGGATTTATGGCAATTCGCATGACTGGTGAAGGGAAGCCTGTTCAGTGCCAAAAATAATGGGTGATATTGATTATGTGATTGACTGATAATGCCGTGTTGCCAGTCAATCACATAATGCGAACTCAGTGTCAGCCACGGACTAGGGCTGGAGCTGCTAATTTCCTCTGGTCCACCGGAGTGATTGTTATGTATAAATCTCACGATACGATTTTTAATAATGAGGCATATACTCTGA
>Ga0114921_10000789_pt1 | contig 13692 bp, 7 predicted proteins | sample BentaG_FD_87016 | JGI IMG/M metagenome (GOLD analysis project Ga0114921, IMG submission 87016) | Deep subsurface microbial communities from South Atlantic Ocean to uncover new lineages of life (NeLLi) - Benguela_00093 metaG | ecosystem: Environmental > Aquatic > Marine > Oceanic > Sediment ...
CGTACAACGACCGCGGCTTCTGCTCGATTGGTCGGCAGGCCGGACTTCCGACGGAATCGAAGGGGATCTCGACGCCGACCTCGGCTGGCAACCCGCACTCTGGCGCGCGCTGACCCGGCGAATTCCAGCCGAACCGCCGCACATAAGACACGCGAAAACCATTGAGTGCTTGCGCGCATCCCCCACCGATCTGCCATCGCGCTTGTCGATGTTCGGGCATACCCGGTTGCCGATCACCGAGATCGAGCTGCTCGAAGCGCTGGCCACCCACCACGAGCTCCACCTCTGGCTGCCGCACCCCAGCAACGACCTCTGGCAGGCGCTCGGCAGTGACCAGGGCCGGAAGCCACGTCGCGACGACGCCAGCCACCGCCTGATCGGGCATCCGCTGCTGGCCACCCTGGGCCGAGACCTTCGCGAATTGCAGCGCAGCCTGCCCGGCGACCGCGAGACCGACGAGGATCTCGGCGGCGCGGCCAAACCAGACACACTGCTGGGCCGGCTGCAAGCCGACCTATGCACCAATGCGGTGCGTCCCGGGTCCCGGGTGCTCGCCGAGGGTGACCGGTCGGTCCAGGTGCACAGTTGTCACGGGCCGTCGCGGCAGGTCGATGTGCTGCGCGACGTGCTGCTCGGTCTGCTCGCCGATGATCCATCGCTGCAACCGCGCGACATCCTGGTGATGTGCCCCGAAATCGAGACCTACGCGCCGCTGATTCTTGCCGGCTTCGGTCTCGGAGAGACGCTCCCCGGCGCTCACCCCAGCCACCGGCTGCGCGTGCGGCTCGCCGACCGGTCACTCAGCCAGACCAACCCGCTGCTCGGGGTGGCCGCACAGCTGCTCGAACTAGCCGGCGGCAGGGCCACGGCCAGCGAGGTCCTCAACATTGCCCAGGCCCCGCCGGTGTGCGCGAGGTTCGGTTTCACCGACGACGATCTCGACGCCATCACCGCCTGGGTGCGCGAGTCGGGCATCCGGTGGGGCTTCGACAAACCACATCGAGCGCCCTACGGCCTCGGTGAATTCGTGCACAATACTTGGCGATTCGGGCTCGACCGGATACTCACCGGTGTCGCGATGTCCGACGACGCGCGCGCGTGGCTCGACACGACGCTGCCACTCGATGACGTCAGCAGCAACCGCGTGGAACTAGCCGGGCGGCTCGCCGAATATGTCCACCGGCTCGAGTCAGTGATCAACGCGCTCTCCGGCACCAAGCCGTTGGTCGAGTGGCTGACCGCGCTGCGCGAGGGCGTCGCCGCGCTCACCCGCACCGCTGCCGGCGATGCCTGGCAGACCGGCGGCCTGCAGCGCGAATTCGCAGACGTGTTGGCCGCCGCAGACTTCAGGTCGGACACGCGGCTGCGGCTGGCCGACGTGCGCTCACTGCTCGGTAGACACCTCGCCGGCAGGCCGACGCGGGCGAACTTCCGCACCGGCACCCTGACGGTGTGCACGATGGTGCCGATGCGGTCTGTCCCGCACCGGGTCGTGTGCCTGGTCGGCCTTGACGACGGCGTCTTCCCTCGCTTCAAAATCGTCGACGGCGACGACGTACTCGCCCGGCGGCCGATGACCGGCGATCGCGACATCCGCTCAGAGGACCGCCAGCTGCTGCTGGACGCAATCGGCGCCGCGACCGAGACGCTGGTGGTGACCTACACCGGCTGCGACGAACACACCGGGCAGCGTCGCCCGCCGGCCGTCCCCCTCGTCGAGCTGCTCGACACCCTGGACCAGACCACCCCCGCTTCGGTCCGCGACCGCGTTCTGGTCGAACACCCATTGCAGCCCTTCGATATTGACAATGTCACACCCGGAATACTTGGGGTGCCAACCGCTTTCACCTTCGATACCACGGCTGTAGTAGCCGCCCGGGCCGCCGCAGGAGAACGGTCTCCTGATACCCCCTTCTTCACCCGGCGCCTGCCCGAACCGCCGGCCGGGGACGTGACACTCATCGACCTGCTGGACTTCTTCTCCGACCCCGCCAAGGGCTTCTTCCGTGCGCTCGATTTCACCCTGCCGTGGGATGTCGACAGCCTTGACGACGCAATACCGGTCGATATCGACCCGTTGCAAGAATGGGCCGTCGGCCACCGGATGCTGAGCGACATGCTCAGCGGTATGGATCCAAACCACTCACTGCACGCCGAGTGGCGTCGCGGGAGCCTGCCGCCGGGACATTTGGGCTGGCGCAAGGCGAAGGAGATCCGCGACCGGGCAGGCCAACTCGCGACCACTGCCCTGCGTCACCGGCACGCCGATCCCCAGGCTCACGACGTCGACGTCGACCTGGGTTCCGGACGCCGACTCACCGGCACGGTATCCCCGGTGTTCAGTCACCGGACCGTGTCGGTGACCTACTCCAAGCTGGCCGCCAAGCATCTACTCGGTTCCTGGATTCCACTGGTGGCGTTGGCTGCCCACATACCCGGCGGCGACTGGACCGCGCTGTGCATAGGACGAGGCAAGAGCCGGAATCGGATCGCAGAGCGATTATTCGGGCCACCGCTAGACCCCGTGGCGGAAATACGGCAGCTGGTGGCGCTCTACGACGCGGGCCGTCGGGAGCCGTTGCCGCTGCCGTTGAAGACGTCATACGCCTGGGCGGCGGCACGGCAGGACGGCAACGCCCCGGAAGGCGCTGCGGGTGACCAGTGGGTGAGCACCCGGTTTCGCACCGGCGATGACCAGCAACGCGCACACGAAACGGTCTGGGGCCGTCGTGCTCCGCTGGGCGCGCTGCTTGTCCCACCACTCCCCGGCGAAGAGGTCGCCGGCGAAGACACCCGACTCGGCGCGCTTGCCCTTCGGCTGTGGGAGCCCCTGCTGCGGGCCGAAAGGGATACGCCGTAATGGACCGCTTCAACCTGCTCGGCCCGCTACCCGAAGCGGGTTCGACGACCGTGCTGGAGGCCAGTGCCGGTACCGGCAAGACCTTCGCGCTCGCCGGGCTAGTCACCCGCTACCTCGCCGAAGGTGTCGCGACCCTCGACCAAATGCTGCTGATCACCTTCAGCCGCGCCGCCAGCCGAGAGTTGCGGGAACGTGTCCGTAGCCAGATCTTCGACGCCGCGCGAGCTTTCGACGACTCCGCGAGCGCGGACGACAATGAGCTGGTCGCCCACCTCCTCGACGGCACTCCAGAGGTATTGGAAGTACGGCGTCGACGCCTCCGCGACGCGCTGGCCGGCTTTGACGCCGCCACCATCGCCACCACGCACGAATTCTGCAGCCTCGTACTCAAATCCCTTGGTGTCGCAGGTGATACCGCTGCCGGCGTCCGGCTCGTCGAGAACATCGATGAGCTGATCTCCGAGATCGTCAACGACCGCTACCTCGCGCAGTTCAGCCAACAGGAGGACCAACCGCAGCTCGGATACTCCGACGCGCTGGTGCTGGCCCGGGCGGTCGTAGACGACCCGTGTGCCCAACTACGCCCGCTCGACGGTGGCCCGGAGGCTGCGGTGCGCCTTCAGTTTGCCACCGGCGTGGTCGTCGAGCTGGAGCGGCGCAAGCGTCGGCGTGGGATCCTCAGCTACGACGATCTGCTGGCCCGGCTGGCGAAAGCCCTTGAGCACGAGGACTCGCCGGCACGCGACCGGATGCGCCGGCGCTGGCCGATTGTGATGGTCGACGAATTCCAGGACACCGATCCGGTTCAGTGGCAGGTCATTGAACGCGCATTCGGCGGCAGATCAACACTGATTCTCATTGGCGATCCCAAGCAGGCGATCTATGCCTTCCGCGGCGGGGACATCGTCACCTATCTGCACGCTGTGGACACCGCCGACCAAAGCCGCACACTTGGCACCAACTGGCGTAGCGATAAGGTGCTCGTCGACGCCCTGCAGACTGTGCTGGGCGGGGCGGCGCTCGGCGATTCCGAGATCGTCGTCCGCGACGTCGACGCCCAATACAAAGGCCACCGGCTGGCGGGTGCACCGCACAATGATCCGTTTCGGCTGCGAATAGTGAACCGAAGTCAGTTCGGACGCACGGGAACTGACAACATCCCGATAGCCGACCTTCGACGGCACATCACCGCTGACCTGGCGGCCGACATCGGTGCGCTGCGGGCGAGCGAAGCCACCTTCGACGGGCGTGAACTCGTTGCCGGTGACATCGCTGTGCTCGTCGAGCAGCACGTCGACGCACGCGCCTGCCGCGACGCTCTCGCCGAGGCAGGCATTCCCGTCGTCTACACCGGTGGCCAAGACGTGTTCGCGTCGAGGGGAGCAGCGGACTGGCTGTGTCTGCTGAACGCGTTCGACCAGCCGTACCGTAGCGGGCTGGTCCGCGCTGCCGCGGCGACCATGTTCTTCGGTGAGACCCAGCTTGACCTGGCGGTGAGCGGCGACGCCCTGACCGACCGGATCGCCGAGACGCTGCGCGAGTGGACCGATCTTGCCCGCGAACGTGGTGTCGCCGCGGTGTTCGAAGCCGCCCAATTGACCGGCATGGGCCAGCGGGTTCTGAGCCGGCAGGGCGGCGAGCGGGACATGACCGACCTGGCGCACTTGGCGCAGCTGCTACAGGATGCGGCCCACCGCGAGCGGTTGAGCCTTCCGGCGCTGCGGGATTGGCTGCGTCATCAGTGTGACGAGCGCAGCGGTGCCGCGCAACGCGACCGTCGCCTCGACAGCGATGCGGCTGCGGTGCAGGTCATGACCGTTTGGGGGAGCAAGGGTCTGCAATACCCGATCGTCTACCTGCCATTCGCGTTCAACCGGTACGTCCGCACCGACGACGTGCTGCTCTTTCACGATGACGCCGGCACCCGCTGCCTGCATATCGGCGGCAAGAAGAGCCCCGACCGGCGCGCCGTCGAAGGCCTCAACAGAACCGAGGCGGCCCGAGACAACATCCGGCTCACCTACGTCGCGCTGACCCGCGCGCAGTCGCAGGTGGTGGCCTGGTGGGCACCATCCAGAGATGAGATCAACGGTGGACTTTCACGCCTGCTGCGCGGTCGCGGGACCGGGGCCGCCGACGTCCCGGACCGGTGCACACCGAGGGTCTCCGACGAAGACGCGCTCAGATCCTTCCGGACATGGCAGGATGCGGGCGGGCCGGTGATCGAGGAGTCGGCCGTTGCCGCTGTCGCGACAGTGCCGCGCGTTTCGCCACCCACCAATCTTGGTGCGCGCCACTTCCACCGGAGCATCGACACATCCTGGCGTCGAACCTCCTACTCCGGCCTGATCCGGGCCGTAAATCAAGACCCGGTGAGTAGCGAGCCAGAGGTCGACGCCCTGGACGATGAGGCCGGGGAAATCCCAGTGTCTGTCGACGCCGGCGTTCCGGGTGCACAAATCGTCTCGCCGATGTCGGATCTGCCGTCCGGCGCCACCTTCGGCACGCTGGTACATGCAGTCTTGGAGACTGCCGACCCGTTCGCGGCAGACCTGGCCGGTGAGCTGGAACGGCAGATCCTCCTGCACTCGGCGTTTTGGCCGGTGGATGTCAAGGCTGCTGACCTCGCCGCGGCACTGGTGCCAATGCACGACACGCGGCTGGGTCCGTTGGCTGGCGACCTCACACTGCGGCAGATCGGCCTGGCCGACAGGCTCTGCGAGCTCGAATTCGAAATCCCCTTGGCTGGTGGCGATCTCGCAGGTTCAGCCCCAGAGCTTTCGCTGTCCGACGTTGGCGAACTGCTACGCGAGCGGCTGGCGTCCGATGACCCACTCGCACCCTACGCCCGCCGTCTTCTCAGCGCCGGGCTTGGGCAGCAGTCGCTGCGCGGCTACCTGTCCGGTTCGATTGACGCCGTGCTGCGCATCGGAGACGGTGATCGGCCGCGTTATCTCGTCGTCGACTACAAGACCAATCGCCTGGGTGAACGCGGGCAGCCGCTCACCGCCGCGGACTACAGTCAGCCATACCTGACTGAGGCGATGCTGCACTCCGACTACCCACTGCAAGCCTTGCTGTATACCGTTGTGCTGCACCGTTTCCTGCGTTGGCGACAGCCGGGCTACGATCCTGCGCAACACCTTGGCGGGGTGCTCTACCTGTACGTCCGCGGCATGTGCGGTGCAGACACACCGGCGATCAACGGCCGTCCGGCCGGGGTGTTCAGCTGGCAACCTTCGCCCACGCTTGTGGCCGCGCTATCCGACCTGCTCGACCAGGGGCGGCGGGTGGCATGAGCATGGCCGAGACCGAGGATCCATTGGACGGGCACCGGCCATTGGGTGCCACCGGCATTCTGCGCGCATTCAGCGATGCCGGCCTGCTGGAGGCCGCCGACGTGCACGTGGCCGGCCGATTGACCACCCTGGCCGGGGAATCGTCTGAAACCGTCGCACTGGCAGTGGCTCTCGCCGTTCGGGCGGTGCGACACGGGTCAGTGTGTGTCGATCTCACGAAGGTCGCCACCGACTCGGGCGCTGCAGAACTGCCGTGGCCGCCGCTCGACGATTGGTCCGCGGCGCTGCGGGCCAGCCCGCTGCTGGGGCCCACACCCGTGCTGCGGCTGAGTGACGATCATCTGCTCTACCTCGACCGGTATTGGCGTGAGGAGGAACAGGTGTGTACAGACCTGCAAGCGATGGCAACGAAACCCGTACCGACCGACGACGCCGCACTGACTGCCGGCCTGGACCGCGTTTTCCCCGCAGCCGGCTACGACGAGCAACGCGATGCAGCACGTATTGCGTTGTCCCAGTGGATGACCGTCCTCACCGGTGGGCCGGGCACCGGCAAGACAACGACTGTTGCCGCGCTGCTGGCGCTGCTGGCCGAGCAGGCTGAGCTCGCCGGCAAAACGCGACCGCGGATAGCGCTCGCGGCCCCGACCGGCAAGGCCGCTGCCAGGCTGCAGGAGGCCGTAGGCAGAGAGGTCGACAAACTGGGCGATGTAGACAGGACGCGGCTACACGGTTTGCAGGCGGTCACTCTGCATCGGCTTCTCGGTAGCCGGCCGGACAGCTCGGCGAGGTTCCGACACCATCGAGACAACCGGTTGCCGGATGACGTCATCGTGGTCGACGAAGCCTCGATGGTATCGCTCACCATGATGGCTCGACTGCTCGAAGCAGTACGCCCAACAGCCCGGCTGATCCTGGTTGGTGACCCGCACCAACTAGCGTCCGTGGACGCGGGCGCCGTTCTAGCCGACCTGGTCGACGGTCTGGGCGGTCTGGGCGGTCTGGGCGGTCTGCAAGGTCTGGAAAGTAACAGAGATGTGCGGATCGCAGCCTTGACGACCTCGCACCGGTTTGGCGAGTCGATCGGAGCACTGGCGAACACCATCCGCCTCGGCGATACTGACGGTGCCGTCGAATTACTGCGGGCCGGTGGCCAGCACATCGAGTGGCTCGACGACGACGCGGACTCGACAGCTACATTGCGCGCAGCCCTCGTCCCACATGCCCTTCGGATCCGGGAAGCCGCACTGCTCGGTGACGCTCCTGCAGCGTTGACCGGCCTGGACTCCCATCGGCTACTGTGCGCGCACCGCGAAGGCCCACACGGGGTACGGCACTGGAATCGCCAGGTCGAACGCTGGTTGTCTGAAGAGACCGGGCAGCCGATCTGGACCTCCTGGTACGTCGGCCGGCCGTTGCTTGTGACTGCCAACGATTACCGCCTGCGGCTGTTCAACGGCGACACGGGCGTGGCCGTGCAGCACGACGGGGTACTGCGCGCCGTGATCGGCGGTGCCACTGGGACACTCGATTTCGCCATCAGCCGACTCGCCGACGTCGACACCATGCACGCCATGACGATCCACAAGAGCCAGGGCAGCCAGGCCGACGAAGTGACGGTGCTACTGCCTTCCGAGAACTCCAGGCTGCTGTCGCGGGAGCTGCTGTATACCGCTGTGACCCGGGCCAAGTCGAAGATCCGGGTGGTCGGGTCGGAGGGGGCGGTACGCGCGGCACTTGGTCGGCGGGCCGTACGAGCCAGCGGGCTTCGGCAACGGCTATAGGCCTTGCTCCTGCCACGAAAGTGCAACTGGCGACACCCCCACGCGGGCGACGCGTTGCTCGTTGCACTTTCGCGCGCGCCTGCTCCTAACCTTTCAGGCGCAAAGCGCCGAACAACCCGTCCGCCTCGTCCTGCGGGCCCGCGGTGAAGTACAGCGCGTTGCTATCGCCCAGGCTTTCGCCGTTACCGAACAGGAGGCTCCAAATCCCCTGGATTTCAGCAGGATTGCCGTCTTCGTCGCGTAGGTAGTCGACGAACTCGCCGGTGCCGTCGTCGAAAGCCAGAATCCGTCCCGCGCCGGCGAAGTTGGCGATCAGGATCTTGCCGCGCAGCGGCCCGAATCCGTCCGGGGCGATGGCCACCCCCCAGGGAGCGTTCAGCCGATCCTCGTCGCCGAGAACACGCACCAAGTTGCCGGACGCGTCGAACTCAGCGACCTTCCCCCTCGCCGGAAGGTACTTGGCGGCCTTCTCCTGCTCGATGTTGAGGGAGTCTTCTTCACCTGGATCGAACTTCCCGGATTGATCAGCAAGCCCGCTCGTGGTGGCGTACATCACGAAGACGCGATTGCCTACGGTGACGATGTTGAACGGCGCCAGGTCACCGGGAACGGTCTTCTTGCCCTTGGCGGGGTCGGCAGCATCGGCAGCGTCACCGGTCGCAAACGGATTGGCGAAGCCTTGTGTCGGCACCAGATTCCAGTCCTTGTCGAACTGCCGGATCTGGGGATCCTCCCCGAAGTCCGATGCCAACATTGTCTCTCCGTTGCCGGGCGCCAAGGCGATACCGAAGAAGGCCATGCCCTCGTCGGCTCCGTTGAAGACCTCCTTCGCCGGGCCGTTGTGCCGCACCGGGGGCTCTGCGGGATCTCCCTGCTCGGTCCAGGCCGAGATCGACCCGGAATCGGTAGCGAAGATGAACCTCGCGGAGCCGGACAGCATCTGTTCGGCCCCGTCCACCTGCACCGGCTGGTCGCGCACAGCAAAGACGTCACTCTCTATCGGAGCCGGGTTGAAGATCACTCCGGTCACCTTGCCCATGCTGTCGTCTGAAGTGTCGTCGTCCGCATTGGGGATGGCGACTTCCTCCAGTTTGTTCTGGAACAGGATTCGCAATTCCTCATCGGATGAATCCGTGACGTCTCCAACGAACTCAAACGATGTATCCCCGGCGCCGACCCAGAAGTGCCCACCGGCACCCTGCGGACGGATGGCGACGCCCCACGCGTTGATCATGTCCGGAAATACGAACGGGGCCTTGTACTCCTCGCTGTTGGCGGCCAGATTGGTTTGGCTGTAGCGATTCCCAGAAAGCGGCTGCGCCGACTGTGGCTCGGCGGAGTCCGTCGACTCCACGGAGTTACCGGACGAACACGCGGCCACCAGCGACGCTGTGAGGCCGAGCGACATGACCAGTGCCAGCCCTGACCGCATTCTCTTCCACCACATGTCTCAACCCTTTTCTGTTCACCGCCCGTAGGCACCATCGCCCCGACACTAAGGTGAGGCAACCCTAACATATCGGTGATGAGGTCCGTACCCCGGGGGACCTCGAACGTCGCGTTTCACGTTGCCACTGGCTGGACACGGTGCTAAAGCGACGCCTCGTGGCAGGTCACCTTGCGGCCGGCAGCCAGCGGTTCGCGAGTCGGCGCTATTGGTTCACGCCGGCCATTCTGCCCCGAATCGCGGCCGGTCCCATATAGCAGGCGCTGGGTGGCAGGTACAGGATTCGAACCTGTGTAGGCGTAAGCCGACGGATTTACAGTCCGCTCCCATTGGCCGCTCGGGCAACCTGCCTTGGTGCGACTAGCAGGGTACAACGAGGATGTACCCGAGACACAAACCGGCAGAGCAGCAGAGAGGGGACGGATCCAGTGGCGGATTCATCGTTCGACGTCGTCAGCAAGGTCGACCGGCAGGAGGTCGACAACGCCCTGAACCAGGCGGCCAAGGAGCTGTCCACCCGCTACGACTTCCGCGGCACCGAAACTAGCATCGGCTGGAAGGGCGAGGAGAGCATCGAGCTCACCAGCTCCACAGAAGAGCGGCTCAAGGCCGCCGTCGGCGTGTTCAAGGAGAAGCTGATCCGCCGTGATATATCCATGAAGGCCTTCGACGCCGGCGAGCCGCAAGCAAGCGGCAAGAACTATAAGATCACCGGCAACCTGGTGCAGGGCATCAGCAGCGAGAACGCGAAGAAGATCACCAAGATCATCCGCGATGACAGCCCCAAAGGCGTCAAGACCCAGATCCAGGGCGATGAGGTCCGCGTCTCATCCAAGAAGCGCGACGATCTGCAGGCCGTGATCGCGCTGCTGAAGAAGTCGGATGTCGGTATCGCGCTGCAGTTCGTCAACTACCGCTGATCCACTGGGCCGGCGACCCGGGTGCGCATATCGTGGTCACCGAACGCCGCAACCGGCCAGCAGGAGGTTTCGATGACGATCAACTCACCAGCCGCCGCCGAGAGGCGCCATAGGGCGCCCGGCGGCGACCGCAAGGCCGAGTATTTCGACGTCCTCATCATCGGGGCGGGCATCTCCGGCATCGGCGCGGCCTACCGAATCACCGACCGCAACCCCGACTTAAGCTACGCCGTATTGGAGCGCCGCGAACGCATCGGCGGAACCTGGGACCTGTTCCGCTATCCAGGGGTGCGCTCCGACAGTGACATCTTCACGCTGGGCTTCCCCTACGAGCCGTGGAACCGGAAGGAAACCATCGCTGATGGCCCGCACATCCGCGAGTACGTCACCGCTACCGCGCGCAAACGCGGGATCGACAAGCACATCCGGTTCAACACCTATGTGCTGTCGGCGGATTGGGATTCGGCGACCGACACCTGGACCATACGCACGCAGCAGAAGGGCGCCGAGAAGCTCTACCGCACCAACTTCGTCTTCTTCGCGACCGGCTACTACAACTACGACCAGGGTTACACCCCAGCCTTTCCCGGTATCGAACAGTTCAGCGGGCAGGTAGTGCACCCGCAACACTGGCCCGAAGACCTCGACTACGCCGGCAAGAAGGTTGTCGTGATCGGCAGCGGCGCCACAGCCGTCACCCTCATCCCGTCGCTGGCCGAAAAGGCCGAACTAGTGACGATGTTGCAGCGCTCACCGACATACATGATCTCGCGGCCAAGAGTCGACGATTTCACCGAGGCGATCCGTAACATCTTGCCGCGCAGGGTTTCTCATTCGATTGTACGGTTCCGCAACGCTTTGTACACCATGTTGATCTGGGTGCTGGCCCGCAAGGCGCCCAAACTCACCAAGCGCCTGCTGCGGAAGATGGCCGTGGACAATCTGCCCGTGGGCTTCGACATCGACAAGCACTTCAAGCCGCGCTACGAGCCGTGGGACCAGCGGCTGTGCCTGATCCCCGACGCCGACCTGTACCTCGCGATCGGCGAGGGCCGTGCTCAGGTGGTGACCGATCACATCGACCACATCGACGCCAATGGAATCGAGTTGAAATCCGGGGAGCACCTCGACGCCGACATCATCGTCACTGCGACCGGCCTGCAACTGCAGGCACTCGGCGGCGTCACGTTGAGCATCGACGGCGCCGAGATCAAGCCGAGCGACAAGGTCGTCTACAAGGCGCACATGCTTGAGGACGTCCCGAACATGGCTTGGTGCGTCGGCTACACGAACGCCTCGTGGACGCTGCGAGCTGACATCACGGCCCGCTCGGTAGCAAGACTGCTGTCCTACATGCGCTCTCACGGCTACACCTCGGCACGTCCGCATCGCGGGAAGGAGATCCTGACCGAGAAACCGGTGTGGGACATCCAGGCCGGCTACGTGCTGCGGGCGCTCGACGTAATGCCCAAGTCCGGCACCAAGCGGCCGTGGAACGTGCGGCAGAACTACATCGTCGACGCCATCGACCATTGCTTCGACCGGGTCACCGAATCGATGATCTTCGGCAACTGCGCACACAAGGCGTCGCGAGCAGCCTTAAGTGCACACTCGGCGACGAACACAGGAATACGCTGACGCTATGGCACCTGCGCAGCGTGAACCGAAAGTCGTCGTCCTCGGTGGTGGTTCCTGGGGCACTACCGTCGCGTCCATCTGCGCCCGGCGCGGACCGACGCTGCAATGGGTGCGCTCCGAGGAAACCGCGAACGACATCAACGAGAACCATTGCAATAGCCGGTACCTGGGCGACGAGGTCGCACTGTCGTCCGGGCTGCGCGCCACAACCGACTTCGCCGAGGCCGCAAACGTCGCAGACGTCGTCGTCATGGGTGTTCCGTCGCACGGCTTCCGCGGTGTACTCACCGAGCTGAGCCAGGAGCTGCGGCCGTGGGTCCCGGTGGTCTCGCTGGTGAAGGGCCTTGAGCAGGGCACCAACATGCGGATGTCGCAGATCGTCGACGAGGTGTTGCCGGGTCACCCGGCCGGCATTCTGGCCGGGCCCAATATCGCCCGCGAGGTGGCCGAAGGGTACGCGGCAGCGGCGGTGCTGGCGATGCCCGACAAGCACCTGGCCGCACAGCTCGCATTGCTCTTCCGCACCAAGCGATTTCGCGTCTACACCACTGATGACGTCGTCGGCGTCGAGATGGCCGGCGCGCTAAAGAACGTCTACGCCATTGCCGTCGGGATGGGGTACTCGCTGGGCATCGGCGAGAACACCCGCGCCATGGTGATCGCCCGGTCGGTGCGCGAGATGTCCAAACTCGGCGAGGCCATGGGCGGGCACCGCGACACGTTCGCCGGCCTGGCCGGCACCGGCGACCTCATCGTTACCTGCACCAGCCAACGCAGCCGCAATCGGCACGTCGGCGAGCAGCTCGGCTCGGGCAAGCCGATCGCCGAGATCATCGAGTCGATGAATCAGGTCGCCGAGGGGGTCAAGGCCTCCAGCGTCATTATGGAGTTCGCCGAGAAATACGGCCTCAACATGCCGATCGCCCGCGAAGTCGACGGGGTCATCAACCACGGGTCGACTGTCGAACAGGCCTACCGTGGACTGGCGGCCGAACCCGCGGGACACGAGGTCGACAGCTCGGGGTTCTAAGGTTCTAGCCCCCCGACGATGAAGCTGCCGGCCGGGCTGATCACGAAGCCGGTCTGATCGCGGGAGTTCACGCACGACGTCATGCCGCCGCCGTCAACCCCGCAGCTGACCTCGCGGAAGCTCAACCGACTGTTCGCGGGCAGCGGCTTGACGCCCTCCGCCACCGCGAACGCCGGGCGGTCGGTGTTGGCGAAACTGGGCGCGCCCACCGCGCCGCCACTGACCATGTTCGCTCCGTTGGGCGCCCCGGGCATCGGCCCGCTGCAGCCATAGCCACCCGTTCGGCGATCAAGTATGCAGGTGAGCCCCTCCGGGGCGGCGAAGGCGTACCAGGCGTTGTCCAGCACGAAGTACTCCGACGGCTTCACCGGAGCCAACGCATTGACATTCGGAAGGACCGGCGCTGGTTCAGGATCAGCCCAGGCTGCTCCCTGCGCACCGATCACTGCTGCCCCCGCAGCACATACCAAACAGATCAGAATCTTTCTCCCCACGCAGAAAATAGTATGTGACAAAGCGGGGACGCGCATCACGACGTTCGATCACAACGTTCGGTTACGAGGTTCGATCACGGGCAAATCGCCGCGGCAGCCGCCGGGTGGATGAACGGCCACCGCAGCGCCCGTCCGGCACTCAACGGGTGCACCCGACGTCCACGTGAACGGTTCTGTACTTGACGACTTCCTGGGCGCTCCTCGGCAATCTCTGCACCTC
>Ga0114921_10000791_pt1 | contig 13686 bp, 15 predicted proteins | sample BentaG_FD_87016 | JGI IMG/M metagenome (GOLD analysis project Ga0114921, IMG submission 87016) | Deep subsurface microbial communities from South Atlantic Ocean to uncover new lineages of life (NeLLi) - Benguela_00093 metaG | ecosystem: Environmental > Aquatic > Marine > Oceanic > Sediment ...
ATCAACATCTTGTGACATATGAATTCTACACTCAGGTCATTAGGTGCATTACAGTGACTAATAGAATGAGTCAAGCGACAATAACGATAGTAAGTTCGGAAAGAAAGCCCGCAGCAAATGATAAGGGAAAGTGAGAGTGTATTTTATTTGCGGTACCGAATACCATAGCATCGCCACAACCGATATGATGAGCATTAATCGGATTTCCCAAATCGTGCTCCCATTATATGCAAACATCACCTTCTGGCGACCATTCCGAGAATTCAGCACCAACGCGTCCATTGTCCAGCAAACTACCTGTCATTACCCAACTCCTGACCGCTGATAACTGGCCTTTTTTATGCAAGGTGAAAGCAAACAGACCATTTGACCACGCTTCATTGAATTTTTGGACATGAGGTGAATGCTCTGAAAAAAGTACCCGCAAGAAGTAGGGAGGGGTATATGTGGGGGTGCGGGCGAAGCCCGCACCCCCACATATACCATTCATCTTCTCGCGGTTGACCTTTTTTCAGTGGAGTCAGAAAGTTTTTCAGGAAAGCAATATCAGCTGTTGGTAGCCATCGCAGGAAATCTACTCTTCAAACTCCGACTTTCTTAGTCGGTATGCTATCTCCTCATTAAGTCGACGATTCTTAGCTATTAAATCGGCTAACAACCCAAGCAAGAAAGTTTGGAAACCTAGGAAGATCAGGATGGCGGCTCCGATAAGCGACTGCACATGTCCTTGGCCTTCTCCAATTATAAAGAAGTAGAGGAATCGAAGTACCAGAAGAGTACCAAGTCCAAAAAGAACAACTCCTATGGTGAGAAAAATCCGCAAGGCCTCATACATCAAGAAAATACGTAAGATCGTGATTGCAGAACTCATAACATAACTTGGGATATTTCGGATGAGACGCGATTCACGAAGTTTCTCGTTCGTCCCGACCGGTACGTGTGTAATATTTATTCCTTTTTTGCCTGCCTGGATAATCGTCTCGAGGGTATACGTGTGTGTGGAATACACTGTTAACTGCAATGCCGCATCGCGCGAGAAGGCACGAAACCCACTTGTAGAATCAGGTATATCCGTACCTGAGGCCCAACGAACAACCCAACTGCCAATTTTCTGGAGCAATTTTTTTGTACGCGAGAAGTGCTTGATCTTTTCAACCCTTCGATCGCCAACAACCATTTCCGCCCTGCCATCTAAGATGGGCTGGACGAGATCAAGAACACCCTCTCCCCTGTATTGATTATCGCCATCCGTGTTCACGATCACATCCGCCCCAAGGTTTAGCGCGGTCTCAAGACCTTTGTTAAATGCATATGCCAGGCCACGGTTCTGCGATAGTTGAAGAATGTGATCCACACCATATTTGTGCGCTACTTCAGCGGTGTTATCCGTACTGCCATCATCGATGACCAAAAACTCAACCACATCGAAGCCTGGCACTTGTCTGGGTAAATCCGCGATCGTCGAGGGCAGGGTTTCCCCTTCGTTAAAGCAAGGAATTTGAATGATGAGTTTCATCGAAGAAGTCACTTGATGCTATTTCCAATGGATTCTATACAAAGAATTCTGCATGCTCCAGTCATAGATTGTTTAATCAAGATTTAGACACATTATAGGTGTCGGCGTGTATTCTCGCTCTTTGGCCGATTACCTACACATTCAACTCCCGCATATCTCCTGTGCTTACAAACACAACTCGTTCGGCGATGTTGGTCACTCGATCCCCGATACGCTCCAAATTGTGAGCACACCACATAAGATAAGTTGCCCGTTGGACGCTACCAGGCTTACTCGCCATGATCTCAAGCAGCTCCTCGAAGACCGCTTGGTAGAGGAGGTCCATTTCATCGTCGCGATCGGCAATGAGTCTGGCATCATCCGGATCACAATTAACATAAGCTTCCAGGCTTTTCTGAAGCATTTCTCGCGCTAACTTCACCATACGGGGTATATCGATCAGTGGTTTGAGTAATGGCTCATCCCCCATGAGGACAACTGTCTTGGCAATCCCAGCAGCGTGATCTGCTATGCGTTCCATTTCAACAACGATGTTCATCGTGGCTACAACCGCCCTAAGGTCAGTTGCCGCGGGCTGTTGGGTGGCAATTAGCGCCAAGCAGGCCTCCTCGATCTTGAAGCGTAGAGCATTAATCGCTTCGTCCTCATCGATCACCCTTTGAGCTAACGGTCGATCTCGATTTTGGAGACTCTCGAGGGCTTTGGCAATCGACTGATCGACCATCGTTCCCATACGAAGAAGATCATCACTCACTTGCGCAAATTGGCGGTCATACTCGCCTCTCAGACTTTGAGACATCTCAACCTCCCCACCGGCCGCCTACTAACCGACCCTACCTGTGATGTACGCTTCGGTTCGCTCCTCCTCCGGTCGTGTGAAGATCGTGGCGGTTTCACCAAACTCAACTAACTCTCCTAACCAGAACAATCCTGTTTTATCAGAAACCCGCGCTGCTTGTTGCATGTTGTGTGTCACTACAACGATGGTGTATTGTTTTCTAAGCTGCCTCATAAGTTCTTCAATTTCAAGTGTCGAAATTGGATCAAGAGCCGATGTAGGTTCATCCATCAGGATCACCTCCGGCTCGACAGCGAGGACTCGAGCGATGCACAACCGTTGTTGCTCACCTAAAGAAAGCTCCAAAGCATTGGAGTTCAGTTGATCTTTAACCACATCCCACAAAGCTGCCCGATCCAAAGATCGTTCAACAACCGCTTCCAATTCTCCTCGCCCACGCGTCAGGCCAAGTACCCTCGGACCAAAAGCCACATTGTCGAAGACCGATTGTGGAAAAGGATTCGGTCTCTGAAAAACCATCCCAACCCGCTGCCGTAAATTAACTAGATCTACACCATTCGAATAGATATCCTCACCATCTAGTAGAACCTCTCCTTCGAGCCGTGTGTCTGGAATCGAGTCGTTCATTCGATTGAGGCAACGCAGGAAAGTAGTTTTCCCACATCCAGATGGACCGATCAGGGCTGTGACTTCGCGTTCAAGGATCTCCATCGAAATCAGGTTTAAAGCGCGCATGGATCCATAATAGAAATTCAGATCTTTGATTAACATCTTCTGCGTATGATTATCATTCACCATTTGTCGCATTGTACACCAGAACACAAGCCTGTGGATGCCGAGCATAGCGCTTCCATTTGGAATTAATCCGATATTCTAGTAAAGAATTGGATGAATCCACAGAAAAAGATCAACTGCGAGAGGAGAACCGTTATATGTGGGGGAATGACTTAAAACCCTGGTGTCTTGTGTCAGTAGAAGTATAATTCAACACGATGGTTGAAACTTGCAACAAGCACTTTCGCTTGTATTCACTCCTCCTATTGGTGTGCCTATTACTGAGTGGGTGCCGACGATCACAGGCAGAAGATCGCCCCGATTCCTCAATCGCAAAAACAATCGAAAACAAGGGTTCCGATACGATCGTTAACCTTGCCCTAGCTTGGGCAGAAGCTTATCAGGAAATCCACCCGGAGGTTCGCTTATCCGTAACAGGTGGCGGTTCAGGCACCGGCATCGCTGCCCTGATCAATGGAACGGTGGATATCGCTAACGCCTCACGCAGGATCAAGCCTGAGGAGCAAACCCAAGCAGAGGCTAATGGCATCACTCCGGTAGAACATATTATTGCAAAGGACGCGATCGCTATCATCGTTAACCACGATAACCCTGTCAACCGCCTCACCATCGATCAGATCTCAGATATCTATAGTGGGAAGATCAACAATTGGCTGGAAGTCGGCGGGGAAGATCGCCCTATTGTTAGGCTGTCACGCGAGACGAACTCGGGAACGCATATATTCTTCCTGGAACAGGTCATTCGAAAGGGAGACAAGAAGGATAAGACCCTGTTTTCAACCGATACACTTCTACTACCTTCGTCAGAAGGGATCAGCGTTGAAATCCGACAGAACCCCAACGCGATCGGGTACGATGGTTTAGGTTATGTCACCGAGGATTTGAAAGTCGTCGCTGTTTACAGTGATACAGCCGGCAACTTCGTTCTCCCTTCAGCTGAGACAGTGGACAATCAGCACTACCCAATCGCACGCGATCTGTACATGTACTCAGCAGGTGAACCAACCGGCGAGATCAAAACTTACTTAGAATGGATCCTTACTTCTGAAGCGCAGATGATCGTCTCAGCACTCGGTTTCGTCCCCATTACGCCATGAGGTGGCAATGCGTGAATTAAATTGGAGAGAATTCGCCATCACTCGTCTGATCAAGGCTTGTGGCTATTCAGCGATCATATTTGTGGGGTTGATATTCCTCTTTTTACTACGAGAGGGTTCGCCGGCACTGGTTGAGATCCCCTTGCCATCGCTTTTCAGTTCACGCTGGTACCCAATCGAAGAGTACTTCGGAATCTTACCCTTGATCAGCGGAACAATTGTCATCACGATTGGAGCTGCCCTTGTTTCCGTCCCCCTAGGCTTATCAACGGCGATCTTCATCGCAGAGATCGCACCGCGCTGGGCGAAGGAAATACTTAAGCCTCTCGTAGAAGTCCTCGCAGGTTTGCCATCCGTTATGCTCGGTTTCCTAGGTATCTTGGTCGTCGCACCGTTCATCCGAAATGCCACCAACGTGCCAACAGGTCTAACAGCTTTCACCGGAGCTCTAATCCTGGGAATGATGGCCATCCCAACCATCGTCAGCGTCGCTGAAGACGCACTTGATGCTGTACCACGCACCTATCGCGAGGCCGCGCTCGCCATGGGCGCGACAGAATGGCAAACCATATGGCGAGTCACGCTTCCCGCCGCTCGATCAGGCGTGCTTACGGCAATCATGTTAGGAATCGGAAGAGCTATCGGGGAGACAATGACGGTCATGATGGTGACTGGGAATGCACCCGTACTACTTACCGGATTAGACAGCCTCTTCCGTCCAGTACGTACAATGACAGCGACCATCGCCGCAGAGATGGGGGAGGTCGCCAACGGAAGTGTACATTACCACGTCTTATTCTTGATCGGAATCGCACTCTTTCTGATCTCGCTGATCGTGAACATGGCCGCAGCCAGTGTCGTCTTCCGTGAGCGAAAACGGGCGGAAAGAATATTGTCTTGATTCGAGTTGATTAGGAGCGCGTAATCATTCAAGAGGATCCAGAGGTACGAAAAGATTAGCAAACAGAGATTCATAAATGGGGGCCTACTAACAGATAGAGATTGGGAATATAAGAATTTCATCGCCATTGTGCTTAATAATCTCGAATATACAGGGTTTACATCAAGGTTATGAAACTTCCTAGAACTGTTTCCGAACGCAATAAGCTTATACAAGGCGTAGGTTTTAGTGGCTTGAGCCTCGCGGCTTTGATCACTGTCATTCCCATCGTCATGGTTGTGGTGTACATTTTCTGGCAAGGTTCACCGGCGATCTCATGGGAATTCCTGAGTGGGTTCCCGCGCGAAGGAATGCGGGCCGGAGGTGTCCTGCCTGCGATCGTCGGTACATTTTGGTTGACCCTTGGCACTGGGATCATCGCCGTCCCACTCGGAATAGGCGCTGCGATCTATCTGGCTGAATATGCCCCCGATACCAATTGGACACGCGCAATTAGGATCGCGATTATCAACCTAGCCGGGATCCCCTCGGTCGTCTATGGTTTGTTCGGCCTGGGGTTGTTTGTGCTCTTCTTACGATTTGGAACCAGCATCCTGGCCGGTTCACTCACCCTGGCCATCATGACCTTACCAGTCATCATCAGCACGACGGAGGAAGCGTTGCGAGCGGTTCCCAACAGTTTTCGAGTGGTGAGCATCTCTCTAGGCGGTAGCAAATGGCAGACAATCCGACGTGTCGTGTTACCTCAGGCTCTACCGGGCATCCTGACCGGCATAATCCTTGGGTTGGAGCGTGCTGCAGGAGAGACGGCGCCGATTCTCTTCACCGTTGCTGCCTTCTTCCTACCTAGGCTGCCATCCTCGCCGTTTGACGCGACGATGGCCCTGCCTTATCACTTGTTCGTGATCTCTACTCAAGTTCCAGGGATGCCTATTCAGATTCAATACGGCACAGCGATTGTACTCCTGACCTTTGTCCTCAGCATGAATACTGTGGCCGCGATTATTCGCTCTCGTGTTCGAGCAAGGAGACAGTGGTGAGCTCCACAGAAGTTCATACTGCCTCGTCTTCTCCTCAAGAAGTTACAAACAAGATCGTCATCGAAGAATTAAGTGTGGCTTATTCAGATGGTACGGAGTCACTCAGGGGCGTCAGCTTGGTCGTTCCTGATCATGCGATCACGGTACTTTTTGGTCCCGCAGGTGGAGGAAAGTCTACGCTCTTACGCACTATGAATCGCCTGAATGACTTGGCTGATGTTGTCAGGCTTTCAGGCCATGTCTGGCTAGATGGCGTGGACATCCTCGATCCTTCGATCGACGTGATCTCATTGAGACGGCGAGTGGGCATTGTCTTCACCAGGGCTGTTGTGCTACCGATGACCATCCGGCAGAACCTAACCTACGGCTTGGAATTAGCCGGCGAGCGATCACGAAGCCATCTTGAAGAAGTCGTCGAGCAAAGCTTACGAGCAGCAGCTTTGTGGGAGGAGGTATCCGACCGCCTTGACGAACCTGCCGTTGCCCTCTCAGGAGGACAGCAGCAACGATTGTGTTTAGCTAGAGTGCTGGCGCTCGAACCAGAGGTCATACTGCTTGACGAGCCCACTTCCGGACTGGATCCCATATCTACGGGCAAGGTCGAGGCATCGCTTCAAGAGTTAAAGGAACACTATACTTTCGTCCTTGTGCCCCACTCTGTTCAACAAGCTGCACGTACCGCAGATTACGCTGCTTTTATTCTGGATGGTCAAATAATAGAATACGCTCCCGGGAAACAGATCTTCACTAATCCACAGGATCAAAGGACTGAAGATTACGTTGAGGGACGATTCGGATAAATTTATGCCCCTCAGAATATCGGGGCTTTGTCTTGTAAAACTATGCAGTTTAATACACTTGACGTCTACCACCAATTGACATACATTAATAGCAACAGGCGCTCCCGTCGTCTTGCGTATCTCACGCAAGCCGACGGGGCTTCTTTTATCCTCAAGCTGACCCTCCTTACCTTACTGCTTTCAACAGCGTGCAGCCGAACTCCAACCCTACCCCTTCCATCGAGGGATGTTACCTCGACCGTTTTGCCACCTACCACTCCTCAGTTGAGCGATACTCCTGATGCCATGCCCCCCTCGACATCAATTGAAACCCAGGCAATTGTATTCACTGATGAGCCACGTGAGTGCAACGATCAGGCAGGCACTGTCCTCTCAGAAGAAATTAATGTGTCAATTTCAAATCAATCCTTACCTTTCCGTATCTACCTCCCACCGTGCTATGCGGAGGACATCGATCAAGATTACCCAATACTTTACTTGCTCCATGGAATACAAGCCAATGACTCACAATGGGTTGACCTAGGTATCAGCGATCTCTCGGATAACCTCATCACCAGTGGACGGGTTGAACCTTTCATCATCATCATGCCGTGGCAGAAGACAGGACTCGATATCGAGAATGCTCTCGTCGAAGAACTGGTACCTCACATCGATGAGGCTTACCGCAGCCGATCCCAACCCTTCTGGCGCGCTATCGGTGGTCTCTCCCAGGGCGGCGGTTCGGCTTTACGCATTGGCTTGAAACATCCAGATGTTTTCGGTGTCATCGGCCTTCACAGCCCAGCCACCTTTTACGATACCGTCTATATCTCTCTTTGGATTCGGGGGATCTCGAAGGAGGACATGCCGAGAATATGGATCGACATTGGCAAAGAGGATTCCCTCCGAGATGCGACTTTAGCTCTCATCGCGCTCCTCGATGAACTCGAGGTTCCCTATACGTCGTTACTACCCGAAGGAGACCATTCCCCTGCATATTGGTCCGCCCATCTCGAGGAATACCTCCTCTGGTATACCCTCCAGTGGTAGGTCGTGTTCCCATCGCAACCTTCAATTGGATAATCTAAGAGCTTTATCCACCACCTGACACCAAGCGAGATTAAGCCAGATATCCTCGCTTAAATGCATCCGTGCCCAGAGTTGCCGCATAACTCTAGGCACGGTTTTTCGAGGAGAACTATCAATATCATAGACGAACAACATTAAAGGCGGTTAAGCAGAATATTAGATCTTGCTTAGAGAGGTTCTTATCCTTTCGTCAGCACTTCATGGATCTCCGCCTCGCTGATCGGTCCTTCCCTGAGTATCCGAGGTGAGGCTCGTGTGCAGTCGACCACCGTAGATGGTTCACCGCCGGGAGTCCTCCCCCCATCGAGGATGAGATCAATGCTCCCCCCTAGCCCTTCTAATACCTCTGAGGCAGTACATGCGATTGGGTCACCCGACTTATTCGCTGATGTCACTGCCAGTGGCCCGGCGATGGTTAGCAATGCCTGTGCCACAGGGTGATCAGGCACACGGATACCCACCGTTGATAAAGGGCTGATCTCATCAGGTAGAGTGGGCTTACGCCAGACGATCAAGGTAATCGGTCCTGGCCAAAAACGTTTGGCCAATCGACGTGCCATCGGTGGTGGGCTCAACGATACTCGACTCAAATCCAGCATGCTCGCGATTAAGATGGGAATCGGATTCTCTCTTAAACGCCCCTTCACTTCGTAAATCCGAGCAATGGCCTGCGAGTGATATGCACTTGCACCTAAACCATAAACAGTGTCAGTAGGAAATGCAACCATCCCACCCTCTTTGAAAACCTGCAACGCTTGTGACAGATTCTCAGGCTTAGCTGCAGATAAGACCTCTGTCTTCATCCTACTCTTAACCTCTCCTATCGATCACCAGCAAGCGGTCCCGGCCGGCCAGATCTTGAAAGACTTCGACAATGGAAGCTGGTATTGCTTTCTGGGCAATGGTTCGGACAGCCTCGGCTTGATCGACGCCGATCTCAAGCAATACGCGCCCACTCGGCGCAAGCAGATCTGGTATCTGTGCCATCAACCGATCGATAACCTGCAATCCATTTTCGCCACCATCGAGAGCCGATCTCGGCTCTCGCCGAGCAACCACCAGATCAGCTAATTCTTCCGAAGGGATGTACGGAAGGTTTGCACAGACCAAATCGAAGGAGGCTCTCAATGGGGATAAAAGGTCGGCTTGAAGGAACCGCATCTGGGGAATCACATGATGATCGTAGGCGTTGTTTCGTGCGATGCGCAATGCCCCTCCCTCAAGGTCTGTCGCTACTATATTCAGATCTGGTATCTCCGCGGCCAAGGTCACCGCGATGCATCCACATCCTGTCCCAACATCGGCAGCCATCCTGCGACCCGGATGGTTGGTTAGAAATGCCAGCGCTTCTTCGATAAGCAGTTCGGTTTCAGGTCGAGGGATTAATACCTCGGGGTTAAGTCGGAATCGCCGACCGTAGAACTCCCACCAACCAAGGATATAAGGAAGCGCTTCCCCCGCTTCACATCGAGCGAGGTCTCTCAGGAAGGTTTGACTTTGTGTACCATCCAGCTCAACTTCAGGATGGGTCAAGACCCAAGTCCGTGTTCGACCAAGGACCTCGCTCAATAATAACTGGGCATCGAGATCTGGAGTGTCGCTGTGGGGTTTCAGAGTACGGCGCCCCATATCAAGTGCTGCGCCGATTGTACGTGGGTAGCTCAAGGATCAATCTTCAACGGCTTGTAAGCGTTCAGCCTCTTCTCGAGTGGCTATCTCGTCAATGAAAAAATCAAGGTCACCATCCAGTACGGTTGGTAGGTTATGGGATGAGAGATTGAGACGGTGATCAGTAACGCGTGATTGAGGATAGTTATAGGTGCGAATCTTCTCCGAGCGGTCACCAGTGCCTACTTGAGCTCTCCTGTCTGCGTCCTCCTTCTCCTGCTTTTCGCGAAGAGCACTTTCATAGAGGCGCGCTCGAAGGATCTTCATCGCTCGCATCCGATTTTGTATCTGCGAACGCTCATCTTGGCACTGCGCGACGATTCCGGAGGGGATGTGCGTCAGTCGAACTGCAGTGGCGTTTTTTTGAACACTTTGGCCACCTGCTCCCGCCGAACGGAAGACATCCATTCGAATGTCTTTCTCGGGTATTTTGATCTCGACCTCATCGGCCTCCGCTAAAACAGCCACAGTTGCCGTGGAGGTGTGTATTCGACCTTGTGACTCTGTCACTGGTACCCGCTGAACCCGATGAACACCGGATTCGTGCTTTAATCGAGAGAAGGCTCCCTTGCCCATTATCTGGAAAACGATTTCGCGAAAACCCCCCACCCCGGTTCCGTTTTGAGAGAGAATCTCCGTATCCCAACCTCGATTCTCAGCGTAGCGACTGTACATACGGAAAAGATCAGCTGCGAATATCGTCGCCTCGTCACCGCCGGCGCCGGCTCGAATTTCCATGAACACATTTCTCTCATCACGAGGGTCTCTTGGTAGGAGTAAAGATTTCAGTCTTGCCTCAATTGTGGTTAGCTGTTCTTCAAGCTCCACGACCTCCGCTTTGGCTAATTGTCGAATCTCGAGATCGTCGTTTTCACAGAGGGAGATGGCCTCCTCGTGTTGTTCGCTCAACGCCCTGTACTCCCTATAGGCGACCACGATCGGCTCAATACTCGAGCGCTCACGGGCTAACTCCGCGACCCGCTGATAATCTTCACCTGATTGGGCCATCTCGGCCTCAATATCTTCAAAGCGCTGTTCTATCCCAGCAAGTTTTTCTATCATCGTATTGGCACAATAAACTCCCACGGCGTGTGTGGGAGGGCTTTTGTCATTATACCATGACGGTCAGGCAAGACCTCATTCGTAGGAGCATAATTGTGGCGCTCACAAACAGCGATTGATATTATTTTCTTCTGTTGTTAACATGCTGCTGATGGGTATTTCAGGTCGGTTTCCGCTGGCTGCAGGTTTATTTATCTATGGATGGGATTGGAAATAAATGTGATTATATGTAAGTAGGTGTCATTCTGAGCGCCGTCAGGCGCGACGATATCGTACCCGAAGGGTGAGAATCCCTGTGATCCAACGACTTCATGGGCGTCATCATAGGGATCCTTCGCTTCGCTCAGGATGACATTAATTAGGATGATCACCTGAACATTCCTCCGGTGGAGTTCATCCCTTCGGCAAGCTCAGGACAAGCACCAGGCGCGACGACATCGTACCCGAAGGGTGAGAATCCCTGTGATGTAATGAAATCAAGGAGTTCTTGGGAACCTCAAACCTAATTTGAGCGTCTACAAATCAGAACAAGGTTAGATTCTTTGGAGGAAACCATGCGCTCTCAGAACCTATTACCCGCCATCCTACTTACACTCACAATCGCTCTGCCTTTGGTCAGCCCGGTATATGCCGATGGGATCATCATCCCCGAACCTCCGATCTGCGACCCTGGTCCATGCCCAGTTCCATTCCCCATCTCTCAGTTGGCGATCGAGTACCACCGAGTACAAGTGACGATCGAAGATCAAGTCGCCATCACCCATGTCGATCAAGTCTTTCGAAATGACAACGATTGGCAAGTTGAGGGAACTTACGTATTTCCTCTACCTCACGGGGCTGCCGTCACCCAATTCACCCTGTGGATTGATGGTGAACCAGTAGAAGGAAAAGTCCTTACCCGTGAAGAAGCACGACGCACCTACGAGGAAATCGTTCGAAACATGCGTGACCCGGCCCTGCTCGAGTATATCGACCGGGATGCGGTCCAGGCCTCCATCTTCCCCATTCCGCCAGGAGGCGAAAGAAGAATCGAACTGGAATACACGCAGGTGTTGGAAGCGGACAACGGGCTGATTCACTACAACTATCCCTTGAACACAGAGAAGTTCTCAACCCAACCGCTCGAGGAAGTCAGTGTGTCGGTTAGAGTTGAATCACCCCACCCCGTCCGGGCGATTTACTCCCCCTCCCACCCCATCGCAATCGACCGGGATGGTGATTTCCGATTCAGCGTTGGTTACGAAGACAGTGACATCACGCCCGATAAGGACTTCGAGCTTTATTACTCCATCGCAGATCAGGACATCGGCCTCAATCTGTTAACCTACCGTGATCCCGAGGGGGACGACCCAAATGGTTTCTTCCTGCTCCTTGCTGCGCCGAGCGTGGAAATTGATCCCGACCGCAAGATCGCAAAAGACCTATTAATCGTACTAGACCAATCCGGAAGTATGGACGGTGAAAAGTTCCGCCAGGCACAAGAGGCTCTCCACTACGTACTTGACAACCTCAACCCTGAGGACCGGTTCAATATCATCGCTTTCAGCACTGGTACGAGGTCATTTAGCAGCAGGTTGCGATCCGTCGAGGAGGTTCCAGATGCCAAGCGTTGGGTCGACTCATTATCAGCAGCAGGATCTACGGACATCAACTTGGCATTGCTGGAAGCGCTCGCTCAAGTTGATCGTCGGCGAGCGACAATCGTCATCTTCCTCACCGATGGCTTGCCAACCGAGGGCGTCACCGAAACAGAAGACATTCTTAAGAACGTCCAACAAGCCGCTCCAGAGAATGTCAGCTTGTTCGCCTTTGGGGTTGGATACGATGTGGATACGTTCCTACTTGATACCCTTTCCAAGGATCATCACGGAGCCACGACCTATGTTTCGCCAGGCCAAGCGATCGACGAAGCGGTCTCAGGTTTCTACGCTAAGGTAAGCACACCCGTGCTGACGGACTTGGAGCTCGATTTCGGTGAGATCATCACCTACGATACCTACCCCGAGCCCTTGCCTGATCTCTTCGCCGGGAGTCAATTGGTGTTGGTTGGCCGCTATCGAGATTCCGGGACAACAACCATACGACTCTCGGGTGAGGTGGAAGGTCAGGCACAAAACTTCGACTACTTACGACAGCGATTTCGTAGTGCTGGTGGATCAGAATTCCTGCCTCGATTATGGGCTACTCGAAAGATCGGAGCCCTTCTCAATCAAGTTCGATTACAGGGCCCGGAGGAAGAGCTGGTCGATCAGATCGTAAAGTTGAGCATTCGCTACGGTATCGTCACGCCCTACACATCGTATTTGGTGACCGAGCCGATGGCGCTGAGTAGAGAAGCGCAAGAGGGCATCGCGAATGAGGCTTACTCAAAACTGCTCGGAACGCCGACAATTGTTTCTGGTCAGGATGCCGTTGAGCGCGCTGCAGCTGAGTCAGCGATCAGCGATGCAGAGATCCCCATGGCGATTTCAGGCGATGCCGCGGATATCGTGCGTTTAGCCGGGGCAAAAACCTTCCGCCTTGTTGAGGGCGTCTGGATCGACACCGCATACGACCCCGATACGATGACCACGAAAAAGGTCCCGTTTCTTTCAGAGGATTACTTTGAATTAGCTGGCGCAAGGTCAGAATTCGGAGTTGCTTTCGCCTTGGGCGAGCGGGTGATCATCCTGGTGGGCGATACAGCCTACGAGGTCGTTGGTGACGCAGACAGAGGTGATCCCATAACGGTGCCCCCCACACCATCGAGCGAGATAGAAGACGAACTAGAGGCAGTATCCGGGCTCGAGCCTTCTCCCATCGAGCCAGAAAGGGGCGATGGGATAAACGCATTCTGCCCAGGGTTCGCTTTTGCGATTGGAATGCTTACCGTTCCTCTCACAAAAGCTAGGCGACATCGATAAAGTAGAGTTTGTATATGATGGATAGGGGCAATTCGCG
>Ga0114921_10000792_pt1 | contig 13686 bp, 17 predicted proteins | sample BentaG_FD_87016 | JGI IMG/M metagenome (GOLD analysis project Ga0114921, IMG submission 87016) | Deep subsurface microbial communities from South Atlantic Ocean to uncover new lineages of life (NeLLi) - Benguela_00093 metaG | ecosystem: Environmental > Aquatic > Marine > Oceanic > Sediment ...
AACTCCTAAAAAAACATTGCTCATAGAAAAGATCTCCTATGCGGAGGAAGGCCTTAAACACATCAGAAGAGAGTTGAGGGTCTTACTTGATGAAATAGACATTGAATATCTAAGAATTGTCCAAGAGTTGGAGATTTTAGAAGCGAGAGAAGGAGAAATAACTGAACAAATCTTTAACATTATAAATGATCTTCTTCAGGACGCTTGGATGAGAGCCATGTCAGCTCGCAGTCGCCTAAAAGATTTAGATGTGGATTTTCACAAATGTGATGACCTTATGAAAAATGCGATAGATGAGCTCGAAAAATCGATGAAACCCTAATTATGTGGTTTAAGTAGTTTTATCCTATAATTGAGGAGATTGTTGGCAATAGAAAATCTGTGATGATGCTAGGGAAGATTCCTAAAACTATCGTTATTGCAGAGAAAACTAACATGGGAACGGTCATGGTAAGAGGTGCCTCTTCCACATAATCGAGGTACTCTGGTCTGTGTCCAAAGAAGATTCTTCGTATGGCCCATAGAGCGTAGCAAGCTGTTAGAAATGTTGCTATGATTCCTCCAAATGACAAGAAAAGTTTTAATATTGAGTTGCTTGAGATGGCCTCTTGAAAGGCTCCACTGAAAAGCATCCATTCTGACTGGAATCCACTGGTTGGAGGGACACCTATGATTCCAAGAAACCCTATCAACGCTGCTATGGTCGTAAGTGGCATTTTAGAGCTTAAACCTCCCATCTTATTAATGTCTCGAAGTTCTTCTGTTTGCCGTATTATTGCTCCAGCAACCATAAAAAGGATGCCTTTAGCCATACCATGGGAAACATAATGAAACATAGAGCCTGATACACCCATCAAACTTTCTGAGGCAATGCCAAAGAGCATGTACCCCATCTGGCTCATGCTCGAATAGGCTAAAAGTCTTTTAATGTCGCTTTGAGTTAAGGCCATCAGGCTTCCATATACTATTGTAATCAACGCCCAAACCATAAGGACTGTTCCAATGCTCTCTAATATGTTTGGAAACAATGTTAAAACTATTCTGACAAGTGCATAGCCGCCGATTCCAATCATTGCTGGTGAGAGAAGAGCGCTTAGGGGTGCTGGAGCCTCAGCGTGGGCGTGAGGAAGCCAAATATGAACCCCGAAAATAGCCATCTTAACAAAAAAGCCGAAGGACATCGCTATGGCAACAACTAGAAGGAATTGCGGAGAAAGGTTACTCTGGGACAAATATGCCGAGACTTCGAGAAGGTTGAACGAACCCGACACAGCATATAGAGAGAGTATACCTGCAAGTAATGTTAAGGCTCCTATATGCGTCCAAAGGAAGTAGATCAAACCAATTTTTTCTCTTTCACCATACCCCCATTTGATAATTATGAAAAAAGAAGGAATCAGCATAAGCTCATAAAAAATGTAGAAGCTGAGCAGATTTGTAGTTAGAGTGGTTCCAATCATGCCTGCAGCGTAGATAAGATAAAGTGCATAAAACAGGCCATACTCTTTTCTCTGACCCCCGATTCTATGTTTCATGTAAGGTATCGAGAACACTGATACTGCAGTAGAAAGGAGTATAATCGTAAAAATGACGGGTATGTTGAGACCATCTACTTGTAGGGTGAGGTTTAAATTGATATTTGGGGCCCACTCGTAGTTTTCAACAAGTATTCTTCCATCAGAAGTTTGAGCAGCGACCATTAGACATAACAAGAGCGTGTAACAAAGAGCTGTGAAGCTTATCCATCCACTTTTTTCAGCCAGTTTTCCACCTGCAACATATACAATTATGGAAACAACTATGGGGACAAGAATCATTTGAAGTAACGCATGTTCGATGATGCCTAGTCACCTTTAGAGGAAGAATGTATTGTTAAGTATTTTATGTCTTTATAAACTGTTTTAGTCCGGGAAATAATTATTTATTGAATTATACTAGAAGGATGGTTGAAACTGCTTTTTCTATTAAAGCAATGAATGGGTGAGGAAAAACTCCTATAATCACACAGGATGTTGCAAGGATGATCATTGGAGCTAACATTGTCATCGGAATATCTTTTACGTTAGTGATTTTTGGTATTCTAAATATGATAAGATACATAGTTCGAAGATAATATGCTGCTGAGATTACGATGTTGACTAACATTAAGACCACAAGGATGTACGCATTAGTTTCTATACATGCCTTTATTATGTACATTTCACTCATAAAACCGTTAAATGGAGGAACCCCAATAATGGCTAGTGTCGCTATTGTAAATAATGTTCCTGAAACCCTCATTTTTCTCCCAATCCCGGTCAATAACTTAAAATTTCTTGTACCAGTTGCATAAAGAAAGGCTCCGGAAATCATAAAGAGAAGCCCCTTAATCAAGGCATGATTTAAAACGTGAAATATACTTCCGATTAATCCACTATTAGTTCCAAGAGATAGACCTAAAACTATGTATCCTATGTTTGCGATACTGCTGTAGGCTAACAGTCTTTTTAAATCAGTTTGAAGTAACGCCATTAAATTTCCCAAGAACATAGATAATACTGCGAGAAGAGTTAACATGGTTTGTAAAGTTGGTTGAATGGGATTAAATATTGGAATTATAACCCTTATCAGCCCATAAATTCCCATCTTTATCACAACACCGGATAATAGAGAACTTACAGGACTCGGTGCGGCAGGGTGAGCATCAGGAAGCCATGTATGAAATGGAACTATGGCTGCCGTGATTCCAAAACCTATCACCATGAAGATTAAGCTTAAAGGAAGACCTAAACTGTTTTGCGCCAGAGAATGGGATGCTTGAGCTATACCTGTGAAATTTAGGGTTCCAGTGATCCAGTAGAGATAGCTCATCCCCATGAGTATGAAAACGCTTCCTGAACTGCTCATCACGCTATACTTCAACCCTGCTTCAACTGGCTCCCAATTCTTCTTTCTGAAGGCTACAAGAGTGTAAGAGGCTATGCACATGATTTCCCAGAATATGAAAAATGTGAGGAAGTCACTTGAAAAGACCGTTCCAATCATTCCAGCGATCATTAAAACCATACAGGTATAATATTGCGTTAAACCCGTATCTCTTTCCATATATTTTATGGAGAAAATGATTGCCAACAATCCTATAAATGCGATTAGAAAGGATAGAAATACGCTTAGAAGGTCAATTTTAAAGGATGTTCCAAACTGGGAGAAGGGGAGAGGCATCATTATCGGACCCTGTTCTGTCACAATCTCGTATAAACGATAAGTGAAATACATAGTAGAAACCAAAAGCGTTGTTGAAAACAGTTCTTTAATTTTGTTTAATCTGAATTTGTCTTCAAGATAACTGATAAGTGGTATCAAAAAGGCTCCAATAAGCAGAGAATCTATCACCGCGGTGAACATTTATTTTAACCTTTTAATTTTCTTAAAGATGAAACATCAAGTGTTTTGTAATGTTTATAGGCGTTCAAAATCATAGCCAAAATTACCGCTGTAAGGCCTCCGGCAATTGAGATGGAGAAAAACACGACTGATTGTGGAAGCAAATCTATAACTCCTGGATTTCTGTGATAGGAGAAAACGATGAAATTTAGGTTTGCAGCGTTTACTAAAAGCTCTATGCCTATGACGAGTTTAATCATGTTGCGTTTAGTTGCTAGGCAGTAGATTCCTATAACAAAGAGAACGAAAGAGCAGACTAAGTAGGGCTCAAATAACATGTTACTCATCCCTCTCAGCTCTCAGCAGGACAATACAAGAGATAATTGCCGTGAAGAGGAAAAAGGATTGACTTATGATGTCCATGCCACGATACTGCCATAGAAAACTGAACATTTCTTGACCCATGAGAGAAGATGAAGGGTCAATAATGTGAGGCTTTTGTGTAGAAAAAGAATATGTGACGTGGGGCTTCTCGACGATAAACATTATTGAAAGGGTCACTAGTACCGGTATCAGATATTGTAAGTGTTTAAGGGGTTTTTTTGTCAAGTTTTTTTCACCGTTAACATGATGACGACGATAAAGAGGGCTGTGATCGCTCCAGCATAAATAAGCAGTTGAAAAACTGCTAAATAAGGAGCGTTAAATAGCCAGAAGGAGATGGCTATAAATATGAAGAAGCCGAAGAGGCAATACACTGCCTTTAATGCGTCTTTAATCTCTACTGCCATAATGGCTAATGCTATTGTTATGACGACAAACATAATGGAGAGAAAGTCGTACACCGTTTAAGGTCTCCTAATCGCTATAAATGAGCTTTGACATAAAAAGTTTTAATGAATGGTAACTCATTATTAAATTGTTGATTATGTATACTCTGCTAATCTCCATAGCTCTATCCTTTCTAACAGCCTTAATTATTTATCTAGTGGGTGGGTTATTGTCAACCAAGGGGAAAGAAACAAATAACAAATTAATTGCGTATGCATCTGGCGAAAAGTTGCCTTCAGAAAAAATAGGGATAAAAGTTGAAAACTTATTTATCTATGTCGTTGGTTTTATGATCTTTGACATCTTAGCTTTCGTCTTCGTATCCTTCATGGCCGCTTCGGGCTTACTTCCAGCGATTTATATTTGTATCGTCTTTGGGACTAGTTTAACCTTTGTCTGGATGATCAAGACTCAGATAAGTAAGGTCTCTTAAATTCTATTATCAACTCTTCCCTTTTGAATCTAGCTAGTTCATAGTGTTCCATTAAAGTTATGGCATCTACTGGACAAGAGTCGACACATTGAGAACAAAAAGTACATCGGTCTAAGAATAGCTTAAACTCGGCTTCTTTTCCCTTTCCGAACATTTCAATGGCTGCCGCTGGGCAGTCCCTTTCACACATTCCACAGCCCATACATTTGCTCATATCATAATTAATTATCCCACGAAATCCCTTAGGAGCTTCACTCTTAGTGTAGGGATATAGACGCGTGACAGGTTTAACTATGTTTTTAATCAGTTCAACGAAAATAGACATTTTCTCCACTTCATCTATCTTATTCCTGAATATTTTCTAATGTCTCTAGCGGTCCAGATCCTCATTTCTTCTTTCTCATCGAGGAAGACCATCCGGTCATTACAGCTAAAGCATGGATCGATGGCTGCGAGAGTTATAGGTATGTCAGCTATAGACCCTCCCTTTAACATAGGGATCACTGCCAACATATTTGCGAGGGTTGGACTACGAATCTTGTATCTTTCAGGCTTATCAGAACCATTTGACCTCAAATAGTGTAGAAGCTCTCCCCTCGGAGCCTCTACTCTGCTTACACACTCCCCTTCAGGAACTCTCCGTCTAAATTGTTTTCTAATCTCTCCTTTAGGCAGATGATCAAGTGCATACTTTATAATATTTGTGCTTTCAAGGATTTCATCGCATCTAACCCAAACCATGCTAGCTATGTCGCATCCATCATAAGTGACTACATTAAAAGGTATCTCACCGTAGACTGCGTAGGGGTCGTCCATGCGAACGTCACTTTTTATTCCACATGCTCGTAGAACGGGGCCGACGGTGCATAGTTCTTGAGCTTCGTTTTTGTCTAATACTCCAACACCTACAATCCTTTTAAGAACCGTACGTTCTGATTGTAAGAGTTTTTTATAATGTTTAGTTTTCTTTCCTAGAATGCTTACATCTTTAAGGGCTTGACTCTCGATTTCAGGGGTTAGATCTCGGCGTATGCCCCCTATAACGTTTATGGAGTATATTATCCTGTTACCCGTCATCTGTTCAAGAAGTCTCAACGCGATTTCCCTATCCCTCCAAACGAGCATAAAAAGGGTGTCGAAACCAATCTCGTGGGCTGCTATACCCAACCATAGGAGATGGCTTTGAATTCTATTGAGTTCAAAAGCAATAACCCGAATGTATTGCGCCCTTAATGGTGCTTCGACGTCGAGTAATTCCTCAACGGCTTGAACGTAACATTGACTATGGGCGCAGGAGCAGATCCCACATACTCGTTCAATCAGAATTTTATTTTGGATATAGCTTCGATTCTCCATGGCCTTCTCTATTCCTCTGTGAATATACCCTAATCTAACTTTTACATCTAAAATTTTGTCTCCTTCAACTATAAAAAAGAAATTTTCCGGCTCCTTAAGTGCGGGATGTTGAGGTCCAAAAGGCATAACAAAGGTTGATTCACTATGATCTACAAAGGTTTCACCTTTCTGCTTGGAATCTGCGACGATCCCACGTAGTTCATTAACTGAAAAATTTTTTCTAAGAGGGTATACCTCAGGCGGCCAGTCATCTGGAAGAATCAGCGGCGCCAGGTTTGGATGGCCTTCAAATCTAACTCCAAGAAGCTCATGTACCTCCCTTTCATAAAAGTTAGCTCCAGGAATCAAGCTGGTTAAAGAGGGTAATACTGGATTGTCATAAGACCTTGTTATATTTAGGGAGAGTTCAATGTTCGAACAGTTAAGATGATATAAGATTTCTAAATGTTTACCGTTGTCCAAGCCTGTTATTGTTGAAAAGTGTATTGGTCCTAATTTTTCCTTCAAATAACTAATAATGTCTATGATCACTTTGCTCTCAATATGTAGGAAAATTCTTCTGCTTCGTGGGATTTTTCTAGATAACACGCTATTTCCAAAAGCTTTCTTCAAATTCTCAACAATTTTGGTTTCTTTCTTAAACGACTCCAAGTTATCAACTCCTCTTCAACTTTTCTATTAGTTTTACTATTCCATCGATGATCGCTTCAGGTCTAGGCGGACAGCCCGGAACGTAAGCATCGACTGGTATAAGTTTGTCAATTCCCCCTAAGACATTGTAGCAGTTTCTGAAGACTCCTCCTGAACATGCACACCCACCTACCGCAATCACATGTTTAGGTTCAGGCATTTGTTCATATATTCTTAAAACTCGTTCCTTAGTCTGAATAGTTATTGGACCCGTGGTTACTAAAATGTCGGAATGTCTAGGACTACCACATTGTATGATACCAAACCTTTCCACATCATAATGTGGCATCAGGGTCGCAACTAACTCAATGTCACAAGCGTCTCATGCATCCAATTATAATATTGGATGATACATGCGCCTGTGTTGAGGTGAAGAATCCAAGGAGAATTGTGCTGAGCCCAAGCTACAATTCTGCTGACTATACCTTTTTTTCCCATAATTTTCTCCTTTATGTAGGATTTCGTTTAATTACCTCCCAGACTCTTTTAAATCTTTTATTTAGGTAATGTCTTACTTTTTTAAGTGTTGTTTTGTTGACATTTCTCGTTTCTACATCTCATTATAAATGTATTCGCAATACCTAGCTTAGGTAGGAAGATTGAGCTATTTTTTAGCACCATTGATAATAGGCTTAGCGTTTTTCCATACTAACTTGATTGACTTGACATATTTAGGGAGACAGAGAAAGAAGAGAGTTGTAATTCTAAAAAAAGATGAAAGAGGTATTCTTGCGCATATGCATTGGTAGCCCGGAGGAGATTCGAACTCTTGTTGTGATAATTAACTCATACAATAATAAACTTGACCCTAATAATGGTCGGATACCGCCTAACCCGCTATTAATAAACTTGAGACGTTTTGTCTTTTTTAGGTTTCCTTAAAATCTTTCCATGCGGTACATCTGACACTTTTTCTACACGTTAAATTTTCTCGATAAACGTGTTAAAAAGGCATTTTTTGGCTCTAAACGGAGCTGTCCACAACGTGAGACAGCTAGAAGGAAAGAGAGCTCACGTTCTTTTAAGGATCTGACATAGATTCTCGCTTAGATTGGGTTCTCCTTAGATTCTCATTTTGTGTTAAATGCTTCGAGGATTTGCCACGACGAAACGGATAGAGCCCTATTTAACACGCACTTAACACGAAATACGCCTATTTCCTATATTACATGTTAAGTAACAGTTGTTCCAGAACTATTTGGAATCTTGACCTCATCCATAAATTTCTTAAGGGACACAGCTGACTTAATGCTTTACAGCAATGCCTTATCCACTTATCCTCTCAGGATTCCTAGCCTTAAGCCTTATGTCAACTTTGGAGGGAATTACAGCATTTGAGTACGAACAAAGCTTCATCTTCACCTCGCCCATCACGTCTAGACAGTTCTTAACCGCTAGCCTACTTTCTGATGGAACAGCGTCTCTTCTCTTCCTGTATCCTCTGCCGATTTTCCTAGCGATCACAGTCTTTTCTCTCGGACTCTCAGTATCAGTAATATTGACTATATTCGTCTCATCCCTTCTCTTTTTCCTGTTCGTACTTAAATGTTATAAACCTATAATATGCATTGCCATGCATATTTATCCTCACCTTTCACCATTGGGATAGGAAATGTGTGGAAACTAAGTTAGTGTATCAGAGATTTTGAGACGATCTTCAGGGAGGTCACTGTTACAATAGAAATGGTGGCTACGATGGATGTGGTAGTTGATGCCACCATTTTTCCCTGTAAAGTTGGAGTTTTCTGCAATAAATATTATCCTACTATTTTATTTAAAACAGAGGGTGAGGGGAACGCTAGTCTTTTCTTTGAGAGTATCAGTGATAGGTTATTATTTGATGATTTATTTATCCTTAGTCTTCACCTATTCAAATCTTATAAGAAGTCTCTCTTTGTGTAAGAATGGGTTACTCAATCAATTATGCAGCTGCTTCATAAATGTTTTATAGTAAGAGTAACATAACCTTTTTTGCCCTCGCAGGATTTGAAAGTCTGCTCTGCATGCGTAAATCCCCTAAGTGGCTCATCTCTTTTTAAAGAGTTTGTCAAAAATGGTCTTATTACGGGTGGCATGGTACAGGCTCTAGCGAGGGTTCCCTTTTTTAGTTAGTTTATGCACATGTTACCATTCGTTATACTTTACAATAGGTATTCCTCCGTGTTTATTGCACCAACCACTCCCTATTATTATGGTAAAAAAATGTAATGTATAATCAATGTTCTGTTGAGATCCTCTAAACAAGAAAAAGGGTGCTTATCTATCTTATGAAATTGATCTCGCGAACAAATCAATGTGATAGCAACATCCACCTTATTCATAACACTCCAGATAATTTGAGATATGATACGATATATTATAGAGTACTTTCAGATATCTATTTAAGGAATGTCATTGTATATCTACATGATGTGGTTGAGATGGGTGATAGGAAATCAGTAAATGTGAGTCAGTTTTTACGCCAATACGAGAGTCAAAGCACAAGGAAGAATTACCTATCTGGGTTACGACAATTTTTTGAGTCAGCCTACCCAGAGCTAAAGCATGAGCTCAAGCAAAAGAAAAACGAGCTAGAGGAAGAGGCAGGGAAGACAATCAGCTACATTCCCTCAGAAATCGTGCTAAAGTTCTTAGATATCTATTCTTTCAGATATCTAGAAGAAGACCGAGATCATCGCAATGATGTGCTCAATTTTAAAGAGAGCTTAAAGAGCAAAGCACCGATGACAATAGGCTCCCGACTGAATTCAATTCGAGTCTTTTTGGATGAAAATGGAATCAATTTCCCAAAACGATTCTTCAAAAACCTAAATGGTAAAGTGAACGAAGCCATCTCTGAAGAGAAAGTACCCTCTAATGAAGAGCTGAGAAGAATTATCGAGTATCTCCCAGTTCAAGGTAAAGCTCTCGCATTGGTCCTCTCCTCAAGTGGTATGCGCATTGGGGAAGTACTCCAGATCAAGCTGAGTGATGTCGACCTCAATCGTGAACAAGCCCGAATCAAGATAAGAGCTGAATATACCAAGACAGGGAAAAGACGTATCACCTTCATCTCACCTGAAGCTAAATTGGCAGTTGGGGAATGGCTCTCATATCGAGATCAGTATCAGGAACGGGCTGATGGTCGAAGCTGGGAACATGAGCGAGAAGATGATGATGAGTTGTTCCCCTTTACCTCTGTCAATTTCTATCAAATGTGGCATAATGCACTGGGTAAAGCTAAGCTCTTAGAACGAGATGAAAAGACAAACCGAGTATCTCTGCGTCCTCACAATCTGAGGAAATATTTTAGATTGAGAGTTGGCAGATACGGAAGAGCTGAAGCTGAGTGCCTCATGGGACATCAAGCTGGACTCAATCGAATCTATGCTAATTTCGATGATGCTGAGGAGAGGTTGGAGGAGGTTTATAAGAAATCAATTTCGGATCTGTCGATCTATCAGAGGGGAGTTCAGGTAATTCAATTAGATGAAGAGATGAAGAACACAATAAGAGAACTCGAGGACCAAGTTAATGCTTTGGTTAATAGTGGATTCGAGAAAGACGCAAAGATAACGTATCTGATGGTAAATGATGAAAAGAACAAGAAGGAAATCGATCAATTAGAGCGGAAGATAGCAAACATTGAGCAAGATCTCCACAGCTGGAAGATGACAGTGCAGGACTTCGAAAAAATGCTTAACTACACAAGGTCAAAGATGAATAAGAAAGCATCGTAACAGAGAGAAATAAAATCTTCATTTTTCCCCACCTAATTTTGAATTGAATAAAATGATGGTCAAACTAGATTTTTCACTCTCTTCTGATGTGGAGGCCGCGGATCTCTTTCTCAAACAGCTGTTCTGCGAATTCGCTCATGATTCGTCTGATTTTACTTTGCGGGATTCTGCGATCTTGCTTTGCACCGTCATCGTCGAGTACCATGATGGCGAAGAACTCGTCCTCACTCTATCTTTGAGTTTGAAGGGTGCCAACTGCATCAACTGTCAAGGCGCCTCCCCCCTTTTTCCTTTCCCTCCATACCACTGTTTTCTACGAGTCTTTTCACTGCATATGTTACAAAGTCTGCTTTGCTATTCCAAAATACCGGTTTTTTTTCATCGTTTGTTCAATTTCTTCCATGAGAGCGTCAGATAAGCTTACTGATTTTCATTCCTTCACTTCATGATGTGTGAGGATTTTTGATATAATCAGTAATTAATTCCGCTTTCCTTTTTGATAGTTTATGGGTCTTGAGAAGGCTTTTAACCAGTTCAGATATTGTTGCGAGGGCGTGGAACTGATAGTCAAGTCTCTCAAGGTTTTCCCTACCACCTTGCTCTCTATCAATAACAACCAATACTATGTCAACCTTCTCCAAATTGTTCTAGAGATCTTATGCCTTCAAGCTTTGATTGTCCACTTGACACAACATCATCAAAGAAAAGAATGTGTTCACCTTTTTCTGCTACTCCACCAGCGATCCTTCCGGTTACACCATATTTCTTACTCTCCTTCCGCATAACAACACATGGAAGATCCAATTTGTTGGCAATACTTGGGATTAACAAGGCACCTTTAAGGGCAATACTTGCTAGTTTATCCACTTTCTGAGAAGAAAGAATAGTTCTTATTTCATCGACAACAGTATCCACTATACATTCAAACTTTTTTGGAGAAGAAAGTAACTAAGTGAGGTCGAGGTAGTAGGGACTTGTGTTTCCAGATTTTATCTTAAACTTACCAAACTTCAATGCCCCTGATTCAACCAAAGCATTAGCCATAGAAGATGTATTTGACATATTTTTTCCATCCAATTTTGAAATTAAGAATATTAATTTTCACTCTTAGTCAGCAACTGGATCATTTTTAATGGTATCGAATCATAGCCTTTACATCAGTAGCAGTCGTTTGTTAGATCATATAGAAAAATAACTTCGTCGGTGTAAGTTCCAGCTTCAAACTTTACGTACTTTTTTTTTATCCTCCCAATTTCTTCAAACCCAAATTTCTGAAATAGCTTTATTGCAGGTGTGTTGTTTGAAAATGTGTTTGCCAGTAATATTTCCAATTCTATCTCCTTACCCCTCTTCAACACCTTCTTAAGGAGCTTAGATCCAACCCTTTTCCTCTGAAATACGGCAAAAGTCCAATGTTTATTTCTCCAACATGGGAATTTCTTTCAGAATATCTCGAAATATTAACGTGACCAACATACTTACCGTTGACCTCAACTACAAAGAAACTCATATTATCGCTTCGTTCGATAGTCTTCCCTAGAGTATTTTTCAGTTGTTCTACCGAGACTCCACTGCTAAATCTGTCAAACCTTTCTTGAACCGCAATCCAACTATATCTGGCTATAACCTCCAAATCCTCCATAATTAGACGACGAATTTTCATAGTTCTTCATCACTTCAATATTGTATATGAGTGAAATCATTCTTATTTTTAAGGCGTATTTAAATGTGTGTGGTGCAAACTGAAGAGAAGCCTCGAGTGCGCGCTAAACTGCTTGTTACACTTTCTATTCGCTAATAATTATATTAATTGTAGCTTTGAATTATTCTTGTTTCATGGCAACGATTTCTAAATGTTCACCATTCCCCACTAGACTTGGGACATCACAATATTTGAGTTCTAATTCAAGTATTTTGTCGAAGTTATTTGTTATTATGTCCTGCTCTCTTGGACTTCGTGTTAAAACTGTTTTTTCTATTATTCTAATCACCTTTAGTCCACAAGTTTCAAAAAGGGTTTTTAATTCGTTTGGAGTAAACGCTTGGGATTTAAAAAACGTTTCAAATATGCTTGTCTCAAGAAACATTGGTATTTTGTTAAAGTCATTTCTCCTTATCATTCCAGAGAGCATACTATATTTACTGTCAACAGAAGCAATTACATATGTGTTTGTTTTTACAACTCTTGTCAATTCGCTTATCGCTTTTTTTGGTTCTAAACAGTAAGAAACTGGGTCACCCTCTGCAAGAGCCAAGTCGAAGTAATTCGAGGGGAAGCATCCCATATCTCTAATATCCACTATCTTAGTTTCAATCTTATCCAGCAAATGCTCTTGTACGATTTTATCTTTTGCCACTTTCAACATCTTTTCTGAAATATCAGTCAAAACCACTTTGTAGCCATGTTTAACCAATTTAATAGCCCAATACCATGTTCCTCCGCCAGCATCCAAAATGAGAGGATTCTTCTTTTTCGGAAGAAACTTTCTAATATTGTGCCAAGTAATTTCGTTATAGAGTCGCCAATAGGGTACATCATAATCATTATCATAGCTTTCAGCTTCCATGTCATAAAAAATTCTGACTTGTTTCATATCTTGATTGTTCATTTTGATCAACTTGAATTTTTTTTTCTCATTCTTCAAAGCCCTCTCAAAAGGAATTAAATGTCCATTTGGACATCTTACTTTTCTATCTGGAGGAAATTCTTTATGCTGTTTCCATTCTTCTTCACAATATGGACACTTCATAACAACGATGGTATAATCGACCCATTGAAGCTTCGATTCTAGCAGTAGATCGGTAATAGTCGTATCGAACTGTAATTTATTGAAGTCTATAAGTTCATATTTTCTTCTGCGCCATCTGAAGGCCACATGATATTGGCAGTGATAAATTCGATATGGAAAAATTCAAATTCTTACGTTGCCAATAAATAGTCTTTGTAGGGTTCATAGCATTACCACAAATGGGGCATCTTCATGTTTCACTCACATCTTTCACCAAAATCATTGGTAAGATATATGTTCAGTATTAATTCGTTCCCATCCAAATATGTCAAGACCATTGATAGATATATCTTCAAGAATTTTTAAGCTTCTGCCCAATGTTTCATTTTTAGGTTATTTCGCTCTAGGAGCAATACTTGCATCGTTTTCGTCGACGATTGATAATGTGCCTTTTCTTCCAAGTCTTAACTGGGGTTCTCCTCTATATCTAGAGATGTAACAGTTCTTAAGTTCAACCATGTCTCCGACATGAACTTTATCGATTTGTTCGTTCCATAAGCTCAGC